>Ga0180009_10006217_pt1 | contig 12600 bp, 15 predicted proteins | sample OS_PC_MetaG_FD_123537 | JGI IMG/M metagenome (GOLD analysis project Ga0180009, IMG submission 123537) | Groundwater microbial communities from the Aspo Hard Rock Laboratory (HRL) deep subsurface site, Sweden - OS_PC_MetaG | ecosystem: Environmental > Aquatic > Deep subsurface > Groundwater...
TATTATTACAGAAGTTCTACAACATTACAGAATTAATCATTAATGTTCTGGGGCACATACTAATTATACAAAGCTAGTTACTTTTTAGAAGGACCAAATTTAGAATCATAAGCAGCAGTTGCTAAATCCATTGTTTCTTTAAACCAATTTTTTATAGTTATACCTTTATTCACATCCATACGAATAGGAGTATCAACATAACCATCTTGCCTAATTACTTCATCAACAGTAAAATAAAAATATATATGGTTTTCTTCTAAATAAGGTCTTAAGACATCATAATCTTCAGAACCTGTTTGCCTAATTGCTTCAATAGCAAGGTAATGATTTAAATAAAATAATCTGCCAGTTCTAGTATCTTTAAATTGTTTTTCAGCATACTCAATCCTGGCTTCTGCCAGAAACATCCTTATATCCTCATCTTTTTCACGAGCCATTTGCAAAAGAGATACCTTTGTATCCAAGTCCATATCTTTTTTTAACTGAATTTTTTCTTGCTCTAGATTATTTGTTTTTTTATTCATAACATACCAGCTGGCACCAGCAACAGCAGCAAGTGCAATGGCTCCATAAACAGTCCACTTCTGCCAGGTTCTGATGTTCTTACCTCTTTTTAGGCCTTGTTTCAGTTTTCTCAGTGTTTTATTTTTTTGCTTGTCATCTGTCTGGTCAAGCAGGTACTCTTTGATCTGTATTGAAGCCATGTTTTCCTGAGAACCAAGAGCATGAGGATTATAATCTTTCAGATAATCTCCCAACTGACTCCCTAAATCTGTGAGTGAATCATCAAATGTTCCTATGTATTCTGTGATTTTTTCTTTGAAATCTCCCGGCAGCAAGCTTTTTTCAACAACATGGTCAAGCCTATTCAAGGCAAGAGTATAAGCAACATCTGCCATTGTTGATAAAGCCGTGGACTTCTCAATAACAGGAGTTTTCTTCAAACGTCTATTCTTGAAATCAAGTTTAATTTTGGATTTCTTAACATGATTTGACCTCATCTTATATCTGACTGCTGTTAACAAGTCCTGAACAACAGCATTCAAAGCATATCTTTTATGAGATGCTTGTATATCTTGTTCTGTTAATTCTCTGCCTTCTAAATTCGCAAGGTTTCCAGAGGCATAACTTATAATTCTTTCCTGTGCATCATAATCAACTCCTACTTTGGTTAAGAGTCTTTCATAATCAAATTCTAAGAATCCCTTGCTTAAGCCTTCCATGTCAATTATTTTAATATTATCTTCATCAATCAAAACATTGCTATGTATTAAATCTCTGTGAATCACATAATTATTTGCATTATTAATTTCTGTAAAGCATTCGGCTAAATGTTCATTGATATCTTGTTTAAGATTCTCTCTTTCAGCAGGTACATGAAGCCCCTGGGAGGACAACTGATCATAATCTTGCATTCTTTGAAAAAAGAATTTGTTAAAAGCTTTTTCTACTGTTAATAAATCGTCCAAGGTTTGTTTTCCTTTTTTATCTTGGAATATGTACTTGTTTTCAGTGAGATTCAATGACAATCTTTGATAAGTATCAATAATGTTCTTTATTGTTTCTTCTTTTTCCTGAGGATTCATATCCTGTCAAGCATCTGCAAATGAGCTTGCATTAATCATTGGATAGGATATAATCTGTTTATTATCATTAGTGAATGAAGGAGGAACAATTATGTTTTCCAAGTCTGTTCCCTGAAGATGAGTGTAAACCCTTTCTTGCATATCCAGAGCTCTTTTGTATGATTCTTTTGTTGAGAATAATTTGACAAAATTGTCAATTGCAAGGTCTTTGGTTATTGGAAGGGTTACTCTGAATAATTCACCTCCAGCAACAGTATGTTTTGTAGCATATTTCATCTGAATTGCAGGAATGTCAAACAGCTTATTGCCGCTTTTTTTAACAAGCTTAGTCAAGCGCTCAACAGTAAGAACATCAATTTTTCCCTGGTCCAGCCATTCTTCAACAGGTTTGTAGATAAAGTCCTGAAGAAAAGTCTTGTAATCATTGCCAAGAATCTGTTTTAAAGAAAGTCGGATTCCTTCCTGATTTGTCAGAGGATTAGATAGGGTCATTTTGTTTCCACCTCCTCTAGAACATCTATTGTCAGTCTTACAATTGTTTTCGGCTTTAGATAGTTTTCAAGAATCCTAGAGACAACAATGATTGCTTGATTACTATGCTTAGCAACTTTTTTTGTGATTATGAATTGTTTGATTGGCAAAATATTCCCCCTAAAATGTATAATTTAGACATATTGCTATTCTTATCATTTATAAATGTTTTGATTTTTAGCTACTTTTCAGTAGTGAAAGATTGTTGGAAAGGTTTTTATAAGCAGCAACATTCATAACAGAGGGTGGGTGAAATAAAGAAAAAACCAACAGAGCAAAAAACACTTGTAATTCTCTCTGCAATCTTAATAATCATTATCTTGTTCTCAGCCAGCTTTTTTATGGTCTTGTTTGACAAGAAATTATATGACAAGCAGTTTGAGCAGAGCGGCATATATGAAGAAATTGGTGTCTTTGGCATAAGGAACACAGTTGACTATTTAATTAAATACTTAACTAGTGGAAATACTGAAATTAATGAAATACCAGAACTGGCAGTGTTCTCAGAAGCAGAAAGATCTCATTTGGAAGATGTCAGATACATTATAATCTGGGCTAAGGCTCTTGGGATCGCAGCCTTTGTTCTTCTCATCATATTTATTCTTCGTCTTAACCAGCTCAAAGACTATGCTTTGAATTTCAGAAGAATTCTAATTTATGGAGGCATAGCAACTTTGGCTGTGCTCGCAATAATTTTTTTCCTAAGCTTGAATTTTCCTGCATTTTTCGATGCATTTCATAGATTATTGTTTCCGCAGGGAAATTATACTTTTCCAGTAAATTACTTGTTAATCAAAATGTTTCCACAAGTATTTTTTAATGCATATGCAATAAAAATGTTTTTTCATGTATTAATCATGAGCTTGGTGCTTATATTCTTAGGTTCTTCTTCAGCTCTGGCCTTCAGAAAGACCAGACGCAATTAAATGAGCAACACGAATAGGTTCTGGCAAATTAGAATGAGTACATGTTATTTTTAGCAATTTCTTTGTGTCTTCCAGATTTATACCAACATGCTGAACATAAATATCATCTATCTTAACTGGCTTTGGCATCTTCTTAATAATATCAATTTTTTTATCCATGCGAAGGCCTTTTAATGCAGCAAATATTTTTTTATAATCGGGATGATCTCGGATGACAATAATCACAGGAATCTTTAATTCTTTGTTCAGAACAACAGGATTAATCACATTAAAGCCAGCAACAGCAATTCCTTTCAAAAAAATAGCTTGAATCTGTGGTCTGAACTTAGAATCCTTAACCATCTCAATTATTCTAAGAGTTGCATCTTCTCCATCTTTCTTAACATTACAAGAAAGAAGACCGTCCATAAAGTTGCCGCCTCGAAAAAGAGTAGCAACAACTCTCACATATTTCTGCAGAGGGTCAAACTTATCAAAGCAAGTGTCTGCAATTCCTAAAACACGGAGTTCTTTTTTTAGTTTATTCATTTTAACTTCCTAACAAATGTCAAGAAAGCTGTATGCCCATGGTCTTTTGTTTTTGGCCTGCTTCTCTTGGCATCAACAGCCCATTCTCTCTCAATAACCTCAATTGTTTTTTCTATTAATAATTCTTCAGGTAATTCTTTGACAAAATCCTGCACCTGAGTAATGTTTGGAAGATAAATAACCAGAAATCCGCCAATCTTTAGCACTTTTTGTGCTGTCTTTATTGCTTTCCCAGGATCAGGAACATCAAGCACAAATATATCTATATTTTTCTCATTAATCTTTGTATAAGAATATATGTTGCCTTCTTTAACAGTGATGTTCCTTAAGCCCAAAGATTGAATGTTTTCTGTGGTGGTTTCAAGACTGGATTTATCAATATCATAAGATATAACTTTCTTGGCAAGCATTGCAAGAAAACAAGCAATTGCACCTGAACCAGAACCAGCATCAAGAACAACAGAATCTTTTGTAATGCCTGTGTTAGCAATAATTGCACCAATATCTTTAAGTGTGATTATCTGCGCCATTCTTTTAATGCGCTTGTAATGGTCAAGAAAAACAGGGTCAAGAATAATAAATTCATGGTTTTTGACTTTTACAACAGAGCCTGCTTTTTTTAGCAGGTCTTTCTTAGATATTATTCCATGTTTTGTGTGAAAATCCTTGTCAGCATCAACATAATGCTTTTCAAAACCGGAAATAACTCTCTCTTTATCATCCACTTGAATTTTTTTCTCTTTTTTAATCAGGATTTTCTTTTTTGCCATTTTCAAGAATAGTAAAAGGAGAGCGGGAGGGGAGACTCGAACTCCCGATCAGTGGGTTGCAGCCACTTGCCTTAGCCGCTTGGCCTTAGGAAAAAACCTCAAAAATGATAGTCTTTACTCCCGCAAAAACTAAGGTCGCTCTCCTGCTAAAGCAGACAAAAGCTTTATCTGCTTATTGGGTGTGTTAAAGCCTATATATTTATAAAAGTTTCCGAAAGAAGACTTCTCTATTTCAAAACGCATCTCTACACTTTGAGAACCGTCTTTTCTAATATTTAGATTCCAATATCTAATAGGGGAAGCCTTAATATAAAAATTATTTAACAAAGATCTTATTTGACTCAAGAATCGTAAGCCATCATCTAATAAATCTTTATTTTTACAAAAAGTCAAAGAGATTCGCCACCGTACATAATTCTTATATTGCTTTGTGAAAAAAATTGAACCTTCGCAATCAAACAAACTTCTAAGATAAGCACTTTTTATTTCATTAGAACCATTTATAATCCACCCCGGAACTTGAAAAGGAGTGTTTGTTTTGTTACCTTTAGGAACACCAACTCGTTTAAGAAACAAAGCAGTTGATTTAGAAATAAAGAATAATTTATACCTTAAGTTAAGAGTTATAACTTTTTTGCCCGGACTTCTATCTTCATATATTCTTCCTTCAACATCAAATACTTTTTTAAATAATTTTTTAACTCTATTTATTTCATCTAAATCTTTTGAATAAAAAGAAGTTAGATACCTCCATTCTTTTATTTGCAAATGACCATCTGAAGTTATAAGTGCAGCTATTTGTGCAAGTTCTAGAGTTAATTTATTTTTCATCTCGCCCCGAGTTGATGAAAGCATAAATTAATGGAAGGATGATTATATATAAGACTGACGTCAACATGTCCAGTGCTCGCAGTACATTAGACTGAGAAAAACAGGCTTAATAAAGGTTACGAAAAAAATAGAATTTCCAGAATCATTTCTTTCTTGCATTCTTGATTGCTTGGTCTAGGTCATTTTTAGAAATCTTATGTTTTCTGAATTTTTTTTGTATTTCTTCAGATAATTCTTTGAATTTCTTTTTTAGAGCAATTTTTTTCAGTTCGCTTCTATACTTCTCAATTTCATTATTAGTAATATTAGAAACAATCTCATCAAACAATGATACAAATAATTTTGCTTCTTTAAGTATTTGTTTAACCTGTGCTTCTTTACCAATTTTTATATAATATTGGGCATCTATTCTTTTTTCTTTGTGTTGATTTACCACATTTATTTTATCATCTCCTAATAAAAAACCTACTGCTGATATTGAACAAGAATGAATCTCGCAGTTAACACCTATTTTTTGCAGAAAAGAGTATAATGCATAATAATCTGCATAATAGATAACTACAGTACTCCAGAGCAAGTCATTGTCTTCAAAATCCTTTTCTGCTCTTTTTAATGATGATTTAGCTTCTTTTAGATACAAATCCGAAAGTCTTTTGTTTGGCTCAACTATTCTTAATCCATCTTTAATTCCAAAACACCAACTCAATTTCTTATCCTGCATAGTAACTCCACATATTATCAACATAAAAAGAATGATTGTTTAGGATGACATGATTTTCTTCTATCTCTTTTATTATTGTTTCTTGTTGGCTTAGTGATTTTATAAAAGTTGCTTCTGTCATATCAATCTTATGAAGTTCGTATGGAAGCAGATGAAGAGGTAATTTTAATTCATTCATTGATATTTTTAATAAATCCAAATCTGAATTCTTATCTGCTTTGAATCTAGCAAAGCTTCCAAAAATAATTAAAGGAGTTAATGTTTTAATTTCTTTTAGAAAGGTTTTGAATACAGGATATTTTTCCAGGAACAAGAATGTTTTATATATCTCTGCTTGTAAAAGATAGAATTTTGTTTGTATATTGCTTAAATTTAGTTTAAAGTATTTATTTTTTCCTTCCTGGCTTCCTATAAGTATGTTTTTTTTTTCAAGTTCTTTTATCTTGTTCTGTGTTGTCTTAAGAGGTGTCTTTGTTAATCTGCTTATTTCCCTTAGGTAAAACTGTTTCTTATAATCGTTTAGGTATAGCATTATTATCCCAAGTTCTTTGTTTCTTTTTAGATACATATGTATCATAAAATATACGATTGTTTAAATATTTTTCGATAAAAAAACAAAATCAGAACTAATATGTAAGCCTGACTTAGAGATGTCCAGTGGAGAACGAAAATTTTACGAAAAAAACAAATTTTTGACTCGCATAACAAAAAAGTTATGCGATAACGAAAATTTTACGAAAAAAGTTAAATAAGAGTACTAATAACTCAGTTGATAATGAATGCAAAAGACGTCAAAAAAGACCTGAAAAAGCTTGCAAACCCGGAGCAAGCAAAGCTATTGCAAAGATTCTTCAAAACAGGACTTGGAGAATATGCTGAAGGGGATGTTTTTCTAGGAATAAAGGTTCCTGTTCAAAGAAAAGTTGCAAAGAACTATATTGATTTAAGTTTAAAAGATGTTCAGGAATTACTTAGCAGCAAAATTCATGAGCATAGATTATCAGCATTATTCATTCTTATAGACAAATACAAAAAATCAGATCTTAAGGGTAAAAAACAAATATTTGATTTCTACTTAAAAAACACTCAACATATCAATAACTGGGATTTAATTGATTTATCTGCTCCAAATATTGTTGGAAACTACCTGTTGGATAAAGACAGAAAAATACTCTATAAACTTGCAAAATCAAAGAGCTTGTGGGAGAAAAGAATCTCTGTTCTTGCAACTTTTAGTTTTATCAACAATAAAGAAACCAAAGATATACTTAAAATTGCTGAAATCTTACTGCATGACAAGCATGACTTAATACACAAAGCAGTCGGATGGATGCTCAGAGAGATTGGCAAAAGAGTTAGCCAGGCAGAAGAAGAAAAATTTCTCAAAAAACATTACAAAGTAATGCCAAGAACAATGCTCAGGTATGCTATTGAAAGATTTGATGAGAAGAAAAGAAAGTTTTATATGAAGAAATAATCAATCTTTAGCTTTTTCCCACTGCTCATTAAAGAATCTTTGCCATCGAACATAATTTTCTCTTGATTTTATTAAGAATCCAACTGGCTTTTTTCCCCATATCACATTTAACAAATGGTCTTTAAAGATAAAGATTCCTGTGGGAAACTCTTGTCTAGTGTATTTTATTTTGATAAGTTCATATTGACTGTAAAATTGTTTAAAAATATGTTTCCATTTAATATTATGCAAGGTTCTTATTCTTATTTTCATATCTAACCTTTTTTTAAAGACTTGGGCCCAGAAAATTTGTAGTTCTTCTTTAGCCAGGAGCTCTCCTAATGGCAGTCCGCAATATTCACTATTTTTTCCAATATAATCATACATTTCATAAAAAACAGATTTTATGGCGCGAGCTCCTTCATATATCCTTGCATCATATTCAACTTCTTTTTTTTGCCTTATTATCTGTAGTTCATCTACGGTCTCACTTAAGTTTGCTTTTTTTTCTTCATAAAAATTCATTAAGGTGTTTGGATCAGAAGCCTGAAAATATTTTGTTTTTCCTTTTAAAACATAATTGCATAAACCTTTTTTCATCAATTTATCTAATGTTTCATAAATTTTAGAGTTTTGAACTCCTGAATCTTTAACTAAAGGTCCTGTTGTTGTACTGCCCAGCTTTAACAACACCAAAAATACTGCTATTTCTCTTTCTGAAAGGCCTAGGTCTAAAAGGATTTGTTTGTTCATTCATAAGAGAATATTAATCAACATATAAAAAACTTTCCTATTACTACCGTCAGAAGGGGTAAATAGTTTTTAAATAGAGATTTTTATTCACCTAACTAAAATGACCACAAAAAAACAAGTCTCAAAAATAATTATTATTATAACAGTAATATTTCTAGCAATAATAACAACAAGCTGCAATAAGGAAACTGAAACCTTAAAGGTGGCCTGGATGACGACATGGACTGATGGAGGGTTGACAGCACAAGCACTCAAAAACACTGACATTCTTGAAAAAAATAATGCAAATGCAGAGATGATTTCTTTTCTTTACGGTCCTCCAATGGTAGAAGCAGCACTGTCAAACCAAGTGGATGTGCTTTTTGTAGGCTGGGTGCCTGCAGTAAATTTAATGTCAAAATCAGATGACTGGATTATTGTATCCAAACTGGCATATTTCCCTATGGAACTAATGGCTAGAGAAGGTTCTGGGATTCAAAGTGTAAATGATTTGAAAAATAAAAAAATAGGAGTGCCTTATGCAACAGGGCCTTATCCGCATGTTGTTAATTCTCTTAAAGAAAAAGGACTCATCGCAGGAAAAGACTATGAACTCGTGAACCTAAAGCCGTCTGACATGGGAACTGCACTGGAAAGAGCATATGTAGATGCTGTTTCATGGAGCGAACCCAGTCTTACTTTATTTGCACAAAAAAAACTTGCTTATCCAATCGAAGAATACACAGATATAAGCTTTATTGTAGTGTCAAAGTCTTATGCTGAGAATCATCCAGAGCAAATGAAAAACTTTCTCAAAGCAATTAAGGAAGCGCAGTTTTATGTGTCTCAACATAAGGAAGAAGTTTTTGGATGGTTTGCAGAGGAATCCAGATTTGACCTTTCGCTTGTAAAATCATTAAAAATAATAGAGCCAAACTATGATGCCAACAGTATTGAAGAAGTAGATCTGACAATATCTGATTTCTGGATTAAAGAAACACAAAAGAAAATAGATTTTGAATATCAAGAGGGAATCCTAAGCAAGAAATTGGTTCTTAGCAAAAAAATAGATCAAAGTTATATAAGCGATTAGAAAATGAACAAAAAACTTCATACTGTTAAAGAAGTAATAATATCAATAATCATATTCATATGCGCATGGTACCTTCTGTCAATTATATTAAAAAGCTATTTTCTGCCAAGACCAGAAATTGTGCTAAAAACCCTAGTTGTTCTTTTAGTCAAAGGAGAAATAACCATTCATTTAATAGCAAGCCTGAAAAGGACCTTGCTGGGCTTTACACTGGCTTTACTCGCAGGTTCATTAACTGCTTATATGCTGGGTTTATCAAAGAGCATAGGTAAATACTTTCATCCTATGATTGAATTTATCAGGCCAATACCTCCCTTGGCATGGATTCCTCTGGCAATTGTCTGGTTTGGCATAGGAAATGGCTCTGCAATATTTGTTATATTCATAGCAACCTTTTTTCCAATATTCACTAGTACTTACTTTGGTGTTAAAACTATTCTAAACGAGCACAAAAGATTAAAACATCATTATCAACTAAACAACATCCAATACTTCACACACATAGTCTTTCCACACAGTCTTCCTTATTTATTATCAGGTTCAAAAACAGGCTTGGGCATGTCATGGATGGCCGTAATAGCAGCAGAAATAATAGCTGCAAACACAGGTCTTGGATATTTCATAGAAATAAACCGAGTGCTGCTTAACATCGAAATAGTAATAGCAACAATGATTATTATTGGAATTATAGGTTATACAATGGCATTAATTCTAAAATATATAGAGACAAAGATCTTGTACTGGGTGGATTAAAAAATGAACCAAACATATTTATTGGATTTAAAAAACATTTATTTTAGTTATCCTGATGAATCAGAAATAATAATTCTGAGAGATTTCTCATTAAAAATAAAAAAAGGAGAGATTATATCCATACTCGGTGCTAATGGCTGTGGAAAAACCACCTTACTTAATATAATATCAGGATTCCTAAAACCTGACAAAGGGAACATTATATGGTCTGAAAAAAACAAAAAAAGTCTTCTGACCTCATTAGTTTTCCAACAAGCAAATCTATTGGAATGGAAAACAGGGTACCAAAACATAGAATTATCATTAATAAGTCATATCTCTGACAAGAAAAAAAGAAAAAAAATAGTAAATAACATGTTGAATCTTTTAGAAATATACCCTCATAAAAACAAATTACCAAGGCAAATGTCAGGAGGAATAAAACAAAGAACAACTGTAGCAAGAGCATTGGCACCAAAGCCACAAATACTTCTTTTAGATGAGCCATTCAGCGCAGTAGATATTGCTAGTAAAGAAAAACTAATGAAAGATATAAAAAAAGTAATAAAAAAACAAGAGCAAAGTACAATTCTGGTTACACATAATCTTGATGAAGCATTATTATTTGCAGATAAAATATTGATTATGAATTCTAAAAAAAGAAATATAAAAGAAATCGATAATATTAGGCAAATATCAAAAAAAGAAATAATTAGGATACTAAATATGAAGAAATAATTATTCTTTTGGATTCTCCTTCAATCCAAACAATCCACTCTTGTAATTCTTAATCTGTCTGAAGATTGTACCAAATAGACCTGGAATACTGTAGCCGACAAGAGGCGCCAGATAATATGGAACAAAACTTGTTTCTAATAGGAAATAATGAAGTAATATCTGAAGCACACCTGTAATTAGCAATGCACCACTATTTGCTTTTAATAATTCATAAATATATTGTTTAGGATAAGGCTGCCCTTTGAATAGATAAGAATAAGCTATTCTGTGAGCTATCATGTTTCCAGCCCAAAAAGCAGTGTGCATAGCCAGAAATGTAGCAATAGCATTGAATTCATTGCCAAAACCACTATTTTTAAAGTAAATTGTTGCAAGGGTTGCAACCACATAACCTGATAAAGCTCCCCCAAGCTCAGCTATAATATAATCAATATTATCTTTAGAAAAAATTTCGTGAATAATTCCTTTACTCTTTTTTTTAGTCATAAAAGTGAGCCCGAGGGGATTCGAACCCCTGACCTTCGGCTTAGAAGGCCGACGCCCTATCCAGGCTAGGCTACGGGCCCAATAAAAGAATAGTATTCTATTTTGTTTATAAAAGTTTTCTCTCAAAGCCTTAATTTGTTAGCCATGAGCACAAGAATGAAGTATATTGGTGCTGCTAGTATCAGCAAGACAAAGGCCAATATCTTGAACAAAACAATCAATCCCATTGTTTGAGCCACCCATGAGCCTATTGGTATGAGGATAATAAAGGGGATTACAATTGCAATGCTCAGGGCTGCAAAAAATATTTTTCTTTTTTCTTCAGGCAGGAGTTTTCTCAATAAAAGTCCTTGTCCCATGCCAAGTATGGCTGCTCCTAAAACGGACAATGCATTTGCCACGCTAACACTCAGAAAATGGGGATTATAAGCAGATACCAATGGCATCATGGCAATCAGCAGAGTTCCAAAAACAAGAGTTGGCGCTAATCCAACTTTTTTATTCAGGAATTTTGAAAACATTGGCCCTAAAAAAGACACAACAATAGCAAATGTGAAAATCATTGCCACATTCATAAATCCTCCGAGAGCTGCAAACTGAAACTGCTTATATATAAATATTCCATAAAAAGAATTTCCAAGAATCTGAACAAGCCCTGTAATTGAACTGGCAAAAAGCAAAGTCAATAAATACTTGTTTTTTACAAACAGCTTGGTTTGCTCTCTTATTCTGTTGTAAAAAGCAGACACAAACTCTTTAACTTTCAGTTTCAACTTTTTTCTCTTTAAAATAATGCAAAACATAACCTGAAAGAATAAATACAATAGCTGTAATTTCAAAAGAAATCAAATAACCATATAGAGGAAGGCTTTTTCCAAACAACACCAGCTTTGTTGCATTAAACATTGGAAACTTGTCAAAAAGAAAACCTGCAATCAAAAGAGATGCTCCTGTAATCAAGACACCATAATGAGATATCCTGAGCAGGAACTTGCTCATTTTTTCTTTTTTCAGGGTCTGCTCTACAAGCTTGTTATACAAATCGCCGTATGTCACCACGCCAATACTGCCTGCTAAAAGAGCAATTGCAAATAAAGGAAGAGACTTGATTACTACAGCCATAGCAATGAATAAAAAACTAATCCCAAAGAAAATTCCTGCTTTACTCAGGAATTTTTTGCTTATTTCCCTGACTTTAGAATATTCTTCTAAAAATGAAGAAATAACAAGTGAAAGAATTGTTCTTAATCCATTAATAATACCTATTAAGAAAAAACCAGCTCCTGTTAAGTAAAACAATATGTTGATGAATTGCACACTTGCAAAACCATAGCCAATACGGTCAAGGATTTCTTTGACAGTCAGAAGACTAATGTTCTTTTTTTCATCCTGAGATCTTTCAGTACCTTTAATGTTCTGAATAGCATCCAGCACTTCTTCTTCCATATATCCTTCACTAACAAGATCTGA
>Ga0180009_10006218_pt1 | contig 12599 bp, 13 predicted proteins | sample OS_PC_MetaG_FD_123537 | JGI IMG/M metagenome (GOLD analysis project Ga0180009, IMG submission 123537) | Groundwater microbial communities from the Aspo Hard Rock Laboratory (HRL) deep subsurface site, Sweden - OS_PC_MetaG | ecosystem: Environmental > Aquatic > Deep subsurface > Groundwater...
GGCGATTTTTTTGTTTACACTGAGTCTGTCGAAGTGATAGAATAAATAAACATGGCAAGAATTTTAGTTTTTGGAGATAGCATAGTTTATGGGGCTTGGGATAGAGGAAGAGAAGGGGGCCGGGTCCAAAAATTAAGAAAGTTTTTGGACGAAAAACATTTTATTGACCCTGATTTTGATTATTCAGTTTATAATCTTGGAGTTTCTGGAGATACAACCGAAGATTTATTGGAAAGATTTGAATTTGAAGCAAAACAAAGATTAAAAGAAGAAGACGGAATTATTATTTTTCAAATTGGAATAAACGACTCCCAATTCATTATTAGTCAAAGTGGTTTAAGAACTTTACCAGAAAAATTTAGAAAAGATGTAGAAAAACTAATAAATCAAGCTCAAAAATTTACGTCCCAAATTGTTTTTGTTGGACCTACGCCCGTTGATGAAATAAAAACAACACCAATTCCGTGGAATCCAGACAAAATCTATAAAAATGAAAATATTAAAAGGAACAATGAGATTATAAAATCTGTTTGTAGAGAGAATAATATCGATTTCGTTGAAATCTTCGATAATTGGATAAAATCAGATTATAAAAAATTATTAGAAGACGGCCTCCATCCCAATTCCAAAGGCCATAAAAAGATATTTGAAACAGTGAAAAATTTTTTAATTCAAAATAAAACAATTGAATTTTAAAAATACAGAGAGCGGGTCTCTGTTAATTTGATATGAAAAGTGAAAATTTTATTCATCAGAAAGCCAATTTGGAAGGCAAGGTTAAATTGGGAAAGAATGTGAGCGTCTGGGCTTTTGCTTCAATTAGAGGCGATGAAGGAAAAATTATTATTGGCGACAATTCTAACATTCAAGAAAACGTAGTAATTCACGGCAAAACAAAAATAGGAAAAAATGTGACAGTGGGGCATGGAGCCATAATTCATGGAGCAAAAATTGGAAATAATGCTCTAATTGGCGCCAACAGTACAATTTTGGATGGTGCTGAAATTTCTAATTGGAATATTATTGGTGCTGGTACCTTAATTCCACTCAGAACAAAAATAGGGCAGGGGAGTGTGGTAATGGGAAATCCGGGTAAAATAATTCGCTCGCTTAACAAAAAAGACAAAAATTTAATAATCAAATCCTACAAAAATTATTTAAAGAAAATAAAAAAATTCCTTAGTGAGTAAATTTAAAAAATAAGGGCGAATAGGGGAGAGTCACCTTTATCATTTTTCCCTCTTTTATTTGACAAATTTAGAATATATTGTATAGTAAAATACAAAGGTACTTCGGTGTTTTTTTTATTCTTTTAAAGGATGATATTTTCGAAAAATTCTTTCGGCAAAACGTTGAGAAGCTTGAACATAGCGTGTGGTGGTGTCTAAAGATTCATGGCCTAATAAAATCTGGATTGCTGCTGGACTGGCTCCGCTTTCGGCAAGGTAGGTTGCGAACGCATGACGGATCGAATGACAGGAAATAGGAATGTTAAGACCTAATAACTCTCGATATCTTTTAACCTTTTCTTCTAAATAATTAGGAGAAATTTTTTTATTTTTCTGACGAACATTTTTTCCGCGATACGGAATAAATAAAAAAGGAGATTCAGTTTTTCCTCGAACTTCTGAATAGTTTTTTATATGTTTTTGAGCCCTCGGAGTCAAATAAACAAATCTCTCTTTTTTTCCTTTACCCTTAACAAAAATTCTACCAGTTTTATCAATATCAGTCATTTTGATATTTAAAAGTTCTGAAATTCTTACTCCAGTAGAAAATAGGGTTTCAAGTATTGTGCGATTACGTAACGCAATAACTTTATTTTTTTCAAATTGACTAGGAGATTCAATTAGTCTGACTATTTCATCAAACTCTCCGACCCGAGGGACTTTTTTTTCGGTTTTCACCAATTCAATGACATTGGGAGGAATTGGTACCTTATAATCCATTTTTGTTAAGAATTTTAGATATGAGCGGAGGGCAGAAAGCATTCTATTTATAGAAAAACTAGCCAATCTCTTTTTACCGGTTTGTTCTTTTGGGGTTTTTCGGTCCCGAGAGGTGAGGTAGGCCTTGTAATTGAGTAGGGTTTTTTTATCGATTTTTTCGAAATCAACGTTTATTTCATTTAAGAAATTTTCAAAAACTTTCAAATCTCTTTCATAATTATAAAGAGTTTCTTCTGAAAGGTTTCTTGTTTGAAGATTCAAAAGAAAATCGTCAAAATATGGAAGTTGTATATTTTTCATATTTAATTAAATTTTAAATTCTATCGCATAATTTTCCGAGGGGATAAGTAAAAAAGTTATATTTTTCATAGTTGAAAGATTATACCAAAATTTAAATAGAGATACTGTACCTATTTCAATATAAAAAACTTTATTTTGTTTTAAATAAATTCCCAAATCTGCTCTTCCATAATTTAAAATTGGTTCAAAAATCACTTTATAATTTTGGTCTTTGAAATATTTTGAAATCATATCCATCATTTTTCTATGCCATTCTTGTCCATGTTTACTTATTTTCGTAAAGTTTGAATTTTCTGTAAGATTATTCCATAAATCTTTTCCTTTTTCAGCTTGAAATTCAATAACCTTGACGCTGCCACTTACTATTAAAATTGCTATTTTCCGTAAGATACAGTCATCACATTTCAAGAAGGGAGGATTTTCTTTATATTTTTCAGATAAAACTGGAATATTATTTTTTAACCACATAATTTCTTTATCAATAACATTTTCAACGGTATGCCAAAATAGGGAATACTGAATATTTTTTCGTTTTTTATTTTGAATAATGGTACATTTATAATTTTCAGTTATAAAAATCTTATGAGAGTGAGGTTCCTGGATCTTGATTTCAGCATCTAAAAGAGCGCGAACACGTGCCCATCGTAATATTTCCGGAGTAATTGAAAACGGAAGTCCAATTATTTCTCCATATCTCTTAACTATATTTTCGATAGAGCGGTTAGTTAATCTTCCTCCTATGGAGTTTCGGGGCCCCTTATAGTTGATAAACAAAGCTTTATTTTTATCGTTGCGGGTTTTTAAATATCCATCGACCAACACTGAAACTTCTTTTGATAAAATTCCTTCTATTTGATCTCTATCAAGATTTCTCAATTGATTAACTTTTAAGCCTGTAGAAATTAATGTCCCCAAAATAGCTTTATCTCTAAGACCAATTATAGTTTTCGTATTCGGAGATAGCAAAAGTTTTTTAATTTGATCAAGAGTAAGGATTTTCATTGTTTTTTCTCGTTTAGTATCATAATCGTATAGGAGACTTATTTTAACTGCAGGAATGGAAACTATATCCTTGAGCGTAAAATAACTCAAAAGGGCTCTTAGGGCAATAAGATAGTAGTTTTGGGTTTTCTTTTTTAAGGGAAAATGATTTTTGCTATTTTGAGAATGAGTTAAATGAAGCTTATAAGCTTTGATATCATCGATAGTAAGATCTTGAGGCAGGAGATTATTTTTATTTTCTTTTTTTAACCATAATATAAATCTATTTAAAAGACGTTCGTAAGTTTCTTGAGTTTTACTTGTTAAACCTATCTTTTTACAATAATCTAAAAACCGGGGAATATGGTTTATTATTAAAGTAGAAGACTTCTTCATATTATTATGAGTGTAATAGTTATTATACTCATTTCTATATATTTATAATAAAAGGTTCAAAAACCCCTGTCAAGCCCTCCCCTATGGCTTTTCGTATCTATAAAAACAGAAAAAGAGGGATTAAGAGTATTTCCTATCGAGAATCGTATCTGTTATAGGAAATTGAGAATTCTCTGAAAGCCCCCTTTGTTAAAAGCGGCCAGACGAAGCCTTTAATAGTAATTTTAGGCTTAAAAAATCGCGATGCTAAAGATTCCAATGCGCTCATAGTTACAGCTCTTGGTGCCATATCAGCGATTTTCTTTGTTCTGTCATCAAGATTTTCTGCTCTTTCTGGGTAATCATTGGCGAAGATTAGTATTTCTATATCATAGTGATGAATACCCATTGGTCCGAAAGGAAAAACTTCGACTTCAATTTCCCATGGTTTTAGTTCCCCTGCTGTGCCCGGCGATGTACTTAGTGCTTCTGCGATTACGCCTGGTAGATTGTTAACGAACTGTTGTAATGGTTCTGTCTGATATATTTTTGGTCTTACGAATATCCAAACATACGGCATTCATTTTAACCTCCGATAAAATAATTATAGCAAATACCTGTAATTTGTCAATAGTAAGTGTCGAAAAAATAAAAAAACCGTTAGTATCCCCTACTTCGCCTCGCCGTAGCTCCAGCGAAGGCAGACTCTAACGATTTCCACTAATTAAATATCACGAAATTAAGATTTTAATTTTCGGAGAAATTCTTGCATTTTGATTTTGGCAATTTTCATTTGAAGGAGTTTTCGGGCTCGATACTCTTCGTATCCCCTCTTTCTGGCGTCTAACCATTCTTCAAATCTAATAATATGAGATTTAAAAGCCCAGATTATTGCCAGGGTTATGGTTAAGGGCAAGAAAAATGAGTCCAGAAAAAGATTATTAGTCAAACCAGTAGGAACAATGGTAGCCGGACCGCCGGTTGTTTTAGTCACAATAACTTTGGCTGTGTCTGAATTAGCCACAAGATTATTATAAACCAAGACAGTATTAATAAGGGTAGTTTGACCAAGATTAAACTGATTAGCTTGTCCAATTTTGGCATCAAAAGTTATGGTTGTTGTCTGATTAGCCGGTAAATTGCCGATATTAATGCCAGAGATTATATTTCCCGTTACATTAATGCCGTCTATTTTTAGATTGCCCAGATAAGTAATTTGAGGCGGCAAAGTATCTTTAACAATGACATTTTCAAACAAAGTGTTTCCTGCCACAATCTGAATTGAAAAAGAAACCGTCTCATTGGGATTAGCCCAAACCGAATCCAGGTAAAAACTTCCACTAATAACACTTCGGACTAATTTATTGACAGTCAAAGTCGGCGAAGAACCGTAACTTAAAATCGGCAAAAACATCCCAAAGCCAATTAAGATAATTATTAAATTTTTTGTTTTGTTAATCATATGCATGCCCAATCCAGTAGTGAAGTTCGACTCTTTTGACTGCATAAGGTTTTCTTTAAGAAAACCCTTGTCGAATTTCTACTACTGGGTTTAAGTACTTAACTTTGCTTCAACCATAATTCTTCTTAAATTTTTGCCCGGAGGCCAACAACTTATTAACAATAAAATATTTTCGGCGTCGGTTGAATAATTATTGGAAGTTTCTTCCCCTTTTTCCAGAAAAATTTTGCTTTTCACATAATAAGTATATTCTTGATTATTAAAATAAAGTTTAATTTCGTCTTTTTCTTCCAACTCGTTAAGTTGGCTAAAGACCCAATCGTATTTTATTTTCGGCCAGTTAGAAGGCGCGCTATGACCCAAAATTATTGTTTGACCGGTTTGGCCCGGCAAAGACGAATTCGGAAAAATTACCACTCCCCTATTAAGTTCCGCTTCCCAATCTTTTTCATTTGAATTGGCAACAATTAGAGGCGCCAAAACTCCAATTTTAGGAATTTCTAAGGAATTTTCTTTATTAGTGTAGTTAATATCTTTTAATTGACCGATTATATTTATTTTTTCACCAATTTGAGCAAAAAAACCCGATATTCTTCCCGATATTCTTCCTGAAAAGTCCGATATTGCCCCTGAAATTACCCTATAATTAAAAATCCAAGACACGCTATTCCAGTTAAAAATTAAAAAATTAACCAAAAACAGCAAAATAAAGGGCTTTAAGAGCCGTTTTGCCACCCGGTTATTAAAAATTTTTGAATTTTCCGAGTTCATTTTATCCATAAATTCTAAATCGATATTATCACAATTCTAAATAATGTCAAGTCAAACAAATCAAGCAAAAACTGCCTAATAATAGACAGTTCCTGCATTAATTTTTTCTTTTCTTTTACCCTTTTGGTTAAAATTTTTCTGACGCTCCCCTATTTGAATTTTTGGTCTATAAAATCCTTGATTTTTTGCCAGATATTTTCTAAAATTAGGTTTATAATTTTGAGAAAAAAATTCCAAATTTTCTGCCAGATAAATTTAAAAAAGGGAAAAATATAGGATTTCCAGATATTAATTATCCAACCAATCATTCTTTTCCAGATTTTCACTGCTTCCTCCCAGGCCTCTTTTAAATCCTGAATGAACCTATCCCAAAGCCCTTTCCCAATTCCTTTTAAATCTTCAAAATTTTCCGGCAATTTTTGGGAAAAAGAAAAATCTGGCAAAATTAAACTAACTATTGACAAAATTATAATAAATTTATAGAATGATTTATCTTTAATAAACATACAGTTCTTTAAAAGGGTGAGAAAAATTGATTGAATTGATTGAAAAGATAGTGAGGATGTTTTGGCTGGAGCTCGAAATGTTCTACCCCATCTTATTGATTCTTCTATTTTCACTAATCGTAGACTGGCTTTCGATGACACCGGTATTACTAACTAAAAGAAAAATTAGAAGAGATCGTCGAGTAGAAAGGCTCGAATTTAGTGAAAAAATAATTATAGCACCAATTTTCGAAGAAATTATTTTCCGAGGACCAATCTACTGGTTTTTCAATGAGCTTTCGACAATGTGCTGGGCGCTAATTATTATCTCAGCGATGATTTTTGGAATTTGGCATTTTAAGTTTCGAAAAGAATTTCCTCTTTCTAGAATTTCCTTCGGGATATCTACCTGCCTCATTGGGATTTTATTAGGATGGTTAACAATAATTACTGGTTCTCTCGCTCCAGCAATAATAGTTCACGCTGCCATTAATCTCCATTGGGAGATAATGTTGCCGGCTATTATTAAAAGAAAAGCCGGCTTTTTTATTTTATTAATTCTCTCGCCTCTTTAATTCTTTTAAGTACTTTTTCTTTTCCTAAAATTTCGGCTATTTCAAAGGGGCCAGCCGATGCTTTTTTACCCGTTAAAGCCACCCTCAAAGGCCACAAAAGGTATCCCCTATTTTTTATTGGTCGTTCCATTTCTTTGCTGAATTTTTCGGATTCTGGCAATAAAATTTTTTCTAAATTTTCTTTCTTGAATTTTCCCTCATCTATTTTATCTAATATTTTTTTCAATTTGTCAAGCGCATTTTTAATTTCTTTTTCTGCCATGTCTTTCCAACCTAAAAGATTTTTTTCATATTCCAATTTTTCTTTAAAGAAAAAGTCCGTAAATTCCGAAATTTCTGATAATTTTTTTAATCTCTCTTGATAAAGAGAAACGATTTTTTGGATTTTTTCCAGGCCAATTTCTTCTCCGGTTTCCGCAATTTTATATCCTTGAACAATCTCTTTTGCGCCATAAGCCGGCGGATACTGCTTTTCTTTAAAAGTGGGCGTAATCAATCCCGTTTCAATTAAATAAAGAAGACACATCTCGGTTAGTTTCTCAACTGACCTTTGCCTGATATAAAATCCGTTTAAAAAATCTAACCTCTCAATATTAAAAATCGCCCCGCCTTTTTGAACCCTTTCCAATGAAAACTCTTTAATCAAAGAAGCCATTGAATAAATTTCTCGTTCTCCCCCCGGATTCCAACCTAAAAAAGCCATAAAATTAACTAAAGTTTCAGGTAAATAACCCTCTTTTTTATATTCGGAAATTGAGGTAACTCCATGTCTTTTTGAGAGTTTCGCTCGGTCTAATCCCAAAATTAAAGGCAAATGAGCGTATTTCGGGTGAGGAAAACCTAAATCTTCTTGGAGCAAAATTTGTTTCGGAGTATTGGAAATATGGTCTTCTCCTCTGATGACGTGCGATATTTTCATCTCGTAATCATCCGCAACACAAGCAAAGTTATAAAGGGGATTTTCTAAGTCCTTGGCGACAACAATATCGCCCATTAAAGAAGTGTCAAATTTAATTTCGCCTCGAATTAAATCTTCAAATTCTACGATTTTTGGTTTGATTTTAAATCGAATAACTGATTTTTTGCCGTTAGCCAGACATTTCTTTACTTCTTCTTCTGACAAATCAGCGCATTTTCCTGAATAGCGGGGGGCCTCTCCAATGCTCAACTGGTATTGTTTTTGCGCCTCTAATTCTTCTTCGGAACAAAAACAATAATATGCCCTCCCTTCAGCTAAAAGTTTTTTCAAATATTTTTTGTAAATTTCCCTTCTTTCGCTTTGCCTATACGGCCCAAAATCTCCATTGTATTTTTTTGGAAATTGGGAATTGGAAATTGGTAATTCCTCGATTCCTTTTTGAGAAATCGGGGCCGGTCCTTCGTCCCATTCAATTCCCAGCCATTTTAAACTTTCCAATGCATCTTTTTCAAATTCAGATTTGGAGCGTTCTACATCAGTATCTTCAATTCTCAAAATAAAACTGCCTTGATTTTTCTTGGTAAAAAGATAATTAAAAAGAGCGGTTCTAGCGATGCCTATGTGTAGAGGACCGGTTGGCGAGGGCGCAATTCTCGTTCTGACCTCCCCTGGTTTTATAAATTTAAAGTCATCTTCAATCATAATTTTAGATATTCGAAAATATATTCAGCGATTATTTTGGCCGCTCTCGGTCGAGAAAATTTCTGGGCTTCTCCTGCCATTTTTTCCATTTCATTAGGATGAGAAAATAGATATTTTACTCTTTCTACAAAAAATCCAGGCGTGAAATTTACTTCTTCAATCACCATGGCGGCCCCTCTTTGGGCAAAATTATAAGCATTTTTTATTTGGTGATTTTGGGCTGCTTCGGGCAAAGGAATTAAAATCGATGGTTTCACCAAAGCCGCGATTTCGAAAATTGTTCCTGCCCCGGCCCGTCCAATAATCAAATCAGCGATGGCATACGCCTGTTTTAATTCTCCTTCACTTAAAAACGGATACAAATGATAATATTTTTTCCACTCATCAAGGACTATAACATCAACTTCTTTTTTTACTTGTTTGGAATTTTTTGAACCGACTTGGTGTATAACTTCAAATTCTTTGAGAAGGTCCGGCAGGGCAACCAAGATAACGTCGTTAATTCTTTGAGCGCCCTGGGAACCCCCTAAAATCAAAATAACTGGTTTTTCTCCACTCAATTTAAATAATTCTTTAGCCCCTTCTTTCGAACCTTCCAAGATTTCTCTTCGGATGGGATTTCCAACCAAAATCATTTTTTTCAAGGAAAAATATTCCGTTTTAGGAAAAGAAACAAAAATTTCTATAGCGAATTTGGCTAAAAACCTGTTGGCTAAACCCGGGGAAAAATCAGATTCATGCAAAAAAATGGGCGTTCCCAGAACCCAGCCAGCCACAACCGCCGGAATTGAACCGTAACCGCCTTTGGAGAAAATTACATCGGGCGCTGAAAAGAAAATATAGGAAAATGCCTGCCAAAAACCAATAGGAATTTTAAAGAAAATATCAATTAGATTTAAAAAGAAACTGGAGATTCCAAAATATCTCCTGATTTTGCCTGACATTATTCTTTTAACTTTTACCCCTTCTTGAGAAAGCAAAAGCGAACCAAATTCATCTTTTGGTCCCAGATAAATCATTTTCAAATCCTTTTTAGGGTAGATTCTTCTTAATTCGCGGCAAATGGCAATTATTGGGAAGATATGCCCGCCAGTACCACCGCCGGTAAAGACTATTTTCATAAACCCTACGAATCCTTCGACAAACTCAGGATGGTGAGCCTGCCGAACCATTACGAATTTATTACGAATTTACGAATAAATTTAAGTTGTATTTTTTGATATGTTTAGCAATATTCCCACCCCCACAAATTCGGTGATTAAATGGGAAGCGCCGTAACTGATAAATGGCAAGGGAATTCCGCTCAAAGGCAGAATACCAATTAGAGCGCCGATATGCCAGAAAGTTTGCAGAGTTATCCAGGAAGTAATTCCCAGAGCCATTAGTTGCTGAAATTCGTTTGAAGATTTTTTTGAAATTTCAATTCCTCGCCAGCAAAAAAACAAAAAAAGCAAAATTAAGATGAGAGAACCTAAAAATCCTGTTTCTTCGGCAAAAACGGCAAAAATCGAGTCAGCCAAAGGGTGGGGCAAAAATCCCAACTTTTGATGGGACATTCCCAGTCCCAAACCAGAAATTCCGCCCGACCCGACGGCAATTAAAGATTGTCTCAGTTGATAACCGCTGCCCAAAGGGTCAATTTCTTGATTTAAAAAAACTTTAAACCTTTCCATCCGATAAGGCTCTAATTGAAAAAGGATAGCAAAACAAATCAGAATAAACAATAAGATTATAACCGTTGATTTAAATGGCGTTCTTGAGGCGAAAAACATTATGATTCCCACCGCCACAATCAAAGCCATTGTACTAAAATCGGGTTGATAAATTAAAACGCCGACGATTATCCCGACGATTGCTAAAAAAGCCAGCAATTTAACCCTTCCGCCGTCTTTTTCTTTCTTTTTCTTGCCTTCAAAAACGTCTTTTTTGGTTAACCAGGCCGCTAAATAAATTATAAAAGAAATTTTCAGAAATTCCGAGGGTTGAAAAGTAAGAAAACCTAAAGATACCCATCTTCTTGCTCCGCCAATCGAAACGCCGAATTTTGGCAAAAAAACCATCACTAAAAACAATAGGTTTATTAAAAATAAAACCGGGATTATTCTTTTTAAGAAATTCAAAGGTATTTTAAGAGCCACAATTAACAAAACTATTCCCGGTAAAAATCCAAAAAGAAATTGCCGCCTGAGATAATAAAAAGTATGGCCAAATCTTTCCTGGGAGAAAGGAGCCGAAACGCTATAAAGTATCAAAATTCCAAAAATCGATAAAATCAAGAAAATTCCGACTAAAATATAATCTAATTGTTTCCCCCTCATCTTTTTAAACTTTTAACAAATTTTTTGAATAAATTTCCTCTCTCTTTATAGTCCTTGAAAAGATTAAAACTGGCTGAAGCCGGCGACAAAAGGCAGATTTTTCCTCTTTTTGTATACTGATAAGCCAATCTTACCGCTCCTTTCATATCATCAACAAAAAAACATTTTGGTAATTTCGCGGAGAACCGTTCTCCGCTTAACTTATTGATTTCCTGGAAAATTCTTTCCCCGGTTGTTGGAAATAGAATCGCTGTTTTTATTTTACTTTTTAAAATTTCCTTGGTTAATTCCTTAAAATTCTGTCTTCTTTCGAATCCGCCTAAAATAATTGTTTCCAAATTTTTACCCAAGGCCTCAATTGCTCCAATCGTGGCTTCAGGGATAGTCGCCAGAGAGTCGTTATAAAATTCTATACCCTTATATTTGCCAACGAATTCTAATCGATGAGGTAAGGGTTGAAATTTTTTGATTGCTTTGTCAATTACTTTATTTGGTATTTTAAATATTTTTCCAACTGCTTTTGCTGTTGCTATACTTAATTTATAAAATTTCCCCTCAATTGGAATTTTTTTTGCCCTTGTTAGTTTGGCAGTTTCTCTAACATACTTATTTTCTGGATTATAAATGAAATAATCTTCTTTTTTTTGCCAGCGACAGATATTTTGTTTCGCTTTTAGATATTCTTTAAAGTTTTTATAATAATCCAAATGTTCCTGGTATATATTCAAAAAAACAGCAACCTGGGGCGATTTTTTAAGATTATAAAGTTGATGAGATGATAATTCGTAAACATAGACATCTTCCGGAGTTGCTGAAAAAAGAAGTCGCAAGACCGGCTTTCCGATGTTGCCAACCAAATGGGCTTTTAGTTTCCCCTCTTGTGGTGAGCTTGCCGAACCATCTTTCAAGATTTTGTAAATCAAAGTCGCAGTAGTGCTTTTTCCTTTTGTTCCGGTAACCCCAATAATCTTCCCCGGGCAATTTTCAAAAAAAATCTCGGTTTGTGATGTAATAACTTGGCTTGTCCGACTAAATTTTCGCAAAATTTTGGCGGGAACCCCCGGCGATTTAATGATTACATCATATTTCTTAAGGGCTTTAAGGTAATTTTCCCCCAAATGTAATCTGACGTTTTTATCTTTTCTTAATAAATTGGAAATTGGAAACCCCGTACCAGAAACTTTGTTTCGGTGCGGGACTAGTCCAGCACCGAGCCCCGCACCAGAACGAAGTTCGGTGCGGGACAGTCCAGAACCGAGCTCCGCTCTGGTTCCGGGCTTTGCTCTGGTGCTGGGTTGGAAATTAGAAATTTTTTGTTGGTCGGCTATTCCTAACACCTTTTTCGGAAAAATCTTCCTTAAAAACAAAAACGTGTCTCTTCCCTCTCTGCCAAAACCTAAAATCAACACCTTTTTTTCTTTTAGTTCATCCAATTTCATTTTCTTTTTTAATTTTAACACAAAATAGACCTAAACGAAACAAACTTAGGGTGTTCAATGTTGAGAATTTTTTAATATTTTTTCAAATTCTTTCGACAAGTTGTGTTGATTTGACCAAGAATTTAATAATTCTTTCGACTCTTTTTCCAGATTTGGATATTTCGGTAGAATCTTTTTTTCAAAGTAGCTTAACAGAAAAGGAAGTTTAACCCTTCTTCGTTTAAAGCTACGAAAGGCAAGGTAAAAAGCAATTAAACTTTCTTTTTTCGTTCCGACGCATTCAAATGGCTTAAATTTTCTTTCACCCATCAATTCTAACATTA
>Ga0180009_10006220_pt1 | contig 12599 bp, 10 predicted proteins | sample OS_PC_MetaG_FD_123537 | JGI IMG/M metagenome (GOLD analysis project Ga0180009, IMG submission 123537) | Groundwater microbial communities from the Aspo Hard Rock Laboratory (HRL) deep subsurface site, Sweden - OS_PC_MetaG | ecosystem: Environmental > Aquatic > Deep subsurface > Groundwater...
AGCATAGAATATTCTTATGCCACAACGGCGCGTTCGTATATAGCCCAGCCCCAGCGCATCTCTCTTTTTTTACGTCTGCCCGGCGAAATACTGGGAGCTCACCCGATAGCGCCACTCGCTTACGCAGTTATCTTTGGCATTATTGCCGGAGTTATCTGTTCGATTGCACTATCGTTGTATATGCGGGCGCGGCGCCGCCTGCGGTGGAGTGCTTGTCTCCTGTTATTTACGCCGGCTATTTTTCTCGTCATAGTGATCGCAGATGTTGGCGTGACGCAAGCCCTTAGGAGTAAAGCGCGGCAATCAATGCGCGCAGAACAAGAGCGCTTTAGTTATCCTTCACCCGAAGATGGAATGATAATCGGTGTTAGCCAGGTGGAAGATGTGTTGTCGGTGGAGAGTGAGGTACCCAGGATCATAGACGCTTCCGACGATTTTGCCAAAGATCTCATGTACGCGCGGTTTTCGTTGGATAATTTTGAGAAGAAGACGTTTTATGAAGCTTATATATTGCGGGATATCATAGACAAGTCTTCCATGGAACTACAGAAGTGGCAGGATGCGCTACCGTTTGACATAGTCTACATTCCTTCGGATTATATTCTTGCCGTCCAGCGTGTTTCATTTGACATGGTTTCGCGCGTTGTTCCCATCCTTGCGTACCACGTCGTTGCAAGGGGCTTGCCTGACGTTGTGAGCGTCAAGGGGTCGGACTATTCCATCGCTGTAGCTTTGCCGGAAGACTATCTTAAGATACGCACTGATCAGGAAAAAGAACAGGGAGACCGTTTACTTGCCGGGATAGCGAAGGCCAAAAAAGCTGTTTCGGACCTTCAGAACAATATTATTACAAACGAAGAAGCCGTCCGTTCCAACGACGAAAGCAAAGCTTCCTCTGCGTCGCGTCTTTCCCGGTGGTATGACTCCTGCCGGCGTGTAAAAGGAGAAGACGATCAGTATTGTACGGATGAACGCTCGCGTTGGGAGGGTGAACTTTCCAAATACGATCAGGCAAATACCGAAATACAAGAGTACGTCAACCAAACCCGCCTTTCCTTGTCCCGTTATCAGGAGGTTTTAGGATTCTGGCAGAAAGCCTACGAAGATTTCAGGAAGAACCCCAGAACACCGGTTTATGAAGAAGGCGTTTTCCACCCGCCCGACGGCATTATCATGGAATACTCCGGCGATCAGAAGAAGCTGTTGCACTATTTGACAGTTGCGGTTCACGAGTTACTGCATTATTACTCTTATCAGAAAGATGCGACTCTGCCGGACGTGTATAACGAAGCAATGACGGATTTTTTTGCACACACATACCTTGGCCAGTTTTCCGGTTCGGCACCGCTTTCGTATGCGTATGACGAGGAAGTCCTGGTGCTCATGGAGATCCTGAAGCGTGTATCCATGCATGAGATGAGAGCCGTGTACATTTCCCAAAAAGAAGAGCAATGGGAAGGCCTCATAGATAGCGCGTATGGACCGGGTATGTATAAGAAGTTGACGGGCAAAATGGAAATGCTTCTACAGTTTGTACCCACGGATAGGGAGGGCCGGGAGAGCATTAAAAATGAGATTGTGGCCATGCTTTCCGGTTAGGGGGAGGCAAGAAGGAAGCAGGGTTTCTCTTTTTTCGAAAAATGCAGTACCATAGCATGCATGAAGAAGCTGCTTTTCGTTGTTGCACACGCCGGTGACGAGTCTTTGTTTGCCGGAGGAACGATAGCAAAATATTCCAAAGCAGGATGGGATATACATCTGATTTGTGCTTCACGCGGGAAGTCCGGCGAATGCGAATTTTCCGATCCCACGCCCGGGAAAACTGCAGAAATACTGAACATCGGTACGTATACCGTTCTGGATTATGATGCCGGCGCCCTTGCGCTCCTTTCGCCGGGCGAGTTGGAGGGCACATTGTTCCCGATAGTAAAGGATTATGGTCCTGACGTGGTCATTACGCTTGAGCCGGGTGGTATTACCCGTCATCCGGACCACAAGAAAGCGTCATTGGCTGCGACGTTTGTTTTTCAAAAATATGCCAAAAGCATTTCCACCGTGCAGGTTCCGGGACAGCGGGGTAAACGGTTTTGGGAAAGGCAGACCCTTGCCGAAAGCAGAAAGGAGACCACGCAGGATGTGAAGTTATATTACGCCTGTTTGCCGGCCTCTGTCATAGCGTATCTGAAGAAGCAGAAAGTCATACGCGTTGATCCGTCCGGCCGGTTTTGGGCGGAAATACCCGATAAATCCGTTACTACCGTAATTAATATCCACAAGGTTGTCAAAAAGAAGGCGCAGGCCATCGGCGCCTATGGTGCGGCAACGGAAGAAATTGATGCGCTCCTGTCGCTGAAAGGCAACCCGATGGCGCAGAAGGAGTATTTTATCCTGCGTATGCATGGGGTTTGCGAGGTGTATATGGGCAAAAAAGACACAGTGTCCGATAGGTTATAAGGAGAAAGCATGAGCATAAAGCGTCAAAAATCCGGTAAGGGCGAAAAACTCACGATTACCAATCTGCGGGTCTTTGCAGGGAAAAAAGAAATCCTCAAAGGCATCTCGCTTTCCGTGCGAAGCGGCGAGGTACATGCGATCATGGGCCCCAACGGCAGCGGAAAATCAACATTTGCGCAGGCGCTTATGGGGTGTCCGCAGTATACCGTACGGAAGACTGGAATTTGGCTCGGGAAAAGAAATATTGTTGATTTGCCGACAGATGAACGCGCCGGACTGGGGTTATTTTTGGCATTTCAGTCTCCGGTTGCCATCGCCGGAGTCGGGGTACTATCGCTGCTTCGGACTTCCTATCAGGAAACACATCGGGCCGCAGGAGTCGATAAAGTCCGCTCACCCTTTATCCAGAACACTCTTCTTGCGCGCCGCTGGCGGGCGGCAGGGCTTACCGTATCTGAGTTTATGGACAAAGTTAAGTCCCGCACGGATTTCCTTCATATAGATCGGTCATTTTTGGAGCGGGCCGTCAACGATGGATTTTCCGGCGGTGAGAAGAAGAAGTCGGAGATGCTCCAGGCGCTCGTCCTTTCGCCGAAATTTGCCATTTTTGACGAGATAGATACAGGACTTGATGTCGACGCGCTGAAGGTAGCAGCTGCAGGCATCCTAAAGCTTCAGAAAGGCGGCTCCGGCATAATCATCATTACCCACTACCAAAGGATCCTGCGGTATATCAAGCCGGACTTCGTGCATGTGTTGGTAGGAGGCAGAATTGTCGAAAGCGGCAAAGCAGATTTAGCCAAACAAATTGAAAAAGAAGGATACGGTAAATATATTAATAATGAAAAAAGCATTATTTGATAATTATACACTCGGTTTTCGCAAACCGGAGAAATATGTGTTCAAAGCCAAAAAAGGGCTTGATGAAGAGGTGGTTAAGCAAATCAGCGGCCACAAAAATGAGCCGGACTGGATGCGGCATCTTCGCCTGCAAAGTCTGGCAATATACCGTAAACGCGCACTGCCCCCCTGGGCTTTAGAGCTTGGCGACGCGAGCTTTGACGATATCTATTATTACGTCAAGCCGATCGATCATAAGGCGGATTCCTGGTCTCAATTGCCGGATGAGATCAGAGACACGTATGACAAAATTGGTATTCCCCAAGCAGAGAAAAAATTCCTGTCGGGGGTCAGCGTTCAATATGAATCGGAGGTAGTATATAAAAGTATTCAGTCCATGCTTGCCAAAAAAGGTGTGATTTTTTTGGATATGGACTCTGGGCTTAAAGAATATCCGGATATTATCAGGCAATATTTTGGCACCGTTGTATCGCCTTCTGACAACAAATTTGCCGCGCTCAATACAAGCGTATGGTCAGGGGGCTCATTTGTGTATGTTCCCCCTCGTGTGAGCATAGAACTCCCGCTTCAGGCCTATTTCCGCATTAACAGCGAGCGCATGGGGCAGTTTGAAAGGACGCTCATTATTGCAGAGGAGGGAAGCTTCGTGCATTACGTTGAAGGCTGTTCTGCCCCTATGTATTCCACAAGTTCGCTTCATTCTGCAGTGGTGGAGATTATTGTCAAAAAAGGTGCGAGAGTCCGGTACTCTACGATTCAAAATTGGAGTACCAACGTCTATAACCTCGTGACCAAACGGGCGCGCGTGGAGGAAGAGGGCGTCATGGAGTGGGTAGATGCCAATTTAGGAAGCCGGTTTACCATGAAGTACCCGAGTGTCTATCTCGTCGGCCGCAAGGCGCGGGGAGACATACTCTCCCTTGCTTACGCAGGGCGGGGTCAGCATCAGGATGCCGGCGCCAAAGCCGTGCATTTAGCCCCGGAGACGACATCGCATATTATTTCCAAGTCAGTCAGCAGGAATGGAGGCAGAACATCATATCGTGGATTGGTAGCAATTCCCAGGGGAGCAACGGCCGCCAAAAGTCATGTTGTTTGTGACGCGCTTATCATGGATCGTTCGTCCCGTTCGGATACGTATCCCATTATGCGTATAGAAGCACATGACGCCGGGGTGGAGCACGAGGCGACAGTTTCCAAAATCGGTGAGGAACAGCTCTTTTATCTCAAAAGCCGCGGAATTTCCGGCGCCCAGGCCCAGTCGATGATCGTCAACGGATTTATAGAGCCAGTCGTCAAAGAGCTTCCTCTTGAGTACGCTGTAGAAATGAACCGACTCATCCAGCTCTATATAGAGGGAAGCGTTGGTTAAATCAGTATGAGTTTTCACATCGGTAAAAGTGAGAAAAAAACAATTTTCTTAGAGGTTGGCCGGCACATCGCCGATGAGTATGTCGTGGGCAGGGGCGCGGATCTGACGCTTGTTCTTCTGGTAGAGGGAGACTGGTCCGACACCATACGCCTGAACGTACGATTGGCGGGGGAACGCGCAAAGGCAGATATTATCGCCATAGTCGTAGGCAGGGGGGAGCAGCGTTTCGCGCTGGAGACAGTACAGCTTCACGAGGCACCCCGCGCTACAAGCAGGCTTCTTGTTAAGAGTGTACTGTGGGAGGGAGCAAGTTTTCAGTATCACGGGATGATTCGTGTAGCGAAAAGCGCGCAACAGACTGATGCCTGCCAGAGGAACGAAAATTTACTTCTGTCGGATGGCTCCCGTGTCCAAACCCGGCCCGAATTGGAGATACTTGCCAACGATGTCCGATGTACACACGCGGCCGCTACATCCACGGTTGACCCCCAAACCCTTTGGTATCTGAAGACCAGGGGAATACGTGAAGAACAAGGCCGCAGGCTTGTCACGCAAGGGTTTTTGGAGGATGCGATAGGCAGAATTTCTGATACAATAGTGCAAAGCAAGGTGAGAAACGTATTGCATCTCGATTGACTATCTATGCTAAGTGTTAAGGCCATCAGAAAAGATTTTCCCATTTTCAAAAGGACCATCCTGGGCCGACCCCTGGTCTACCTGGATAATGCCGCAACTTCCCAGCGGCCTAAGCAGGTTATCGCGGCTGTAAACGATTTTTACCGAAGACACAACGCGAACGTTCACCGCGGCATCCATACGCTTTCGGAAGAAGCCTCAAACCTCTACGAAGAAGCGCGCGCGACGGTTGCCGGGTTTATCAATTGCGGAAGCGACGAGCTTATTTTTGTCCGCAACACGACGGAAGGCATCAATCTCGTCGTTTGGACATGGGGCTTTGATCATGTCAGGAGTGGTGACGAAATCCTCGTAACCGTCATGGAACACCACAGCAATTTCGTCCCTTGGCAGCAGATGGCGGTGAGGAGGGGCGCAGTTTTACGCGTTGCGGACATCACCGAAGACGGACTTCTGGACATGGAAGACTTCAAAAAGAAGTTGTCGAAAAAAACAAAGATTGTCGCCGTCACTCATTGTTCCAACGTGACGGGAACAATCAATCCCGTGTCGGAGATCGTCCGTCTGGCCAAGCGGGTGGGGGCAGTGGTTCTCATAGACGGTGCTCAGGGAGTTCAGCATATAGGTATAGATGTAAAAGTTGTAGGTTGTGATTTTTTGGCTTTTTCAGGACACAAAATGCTCGGACCCATGGGAAGCGGGGGATTATTCATCAAGCGTGAAAGACAGGAAGAGATGGGCCCGTTCTTAACCGGCGGGGGGATGATACGAGAAGTATACGCCACTCACTTTGTCTGGGCAGAAGGGCCGGAAAAGTTCGAAGCAGGAACTCCCGACGTAGCAGGTGCCGTGGGGCTTGCCGAGGCAGTACGATACCATACTCGCTTAGGTATGCGATATATCCGTAAGCACGAAAGTAACATTACCGCCTATGCCCTGGAGAGATTGCGCGACATGAAAGACATGCAAATATTCGGCCCGTCCGACGTGAAGGTTCGCGGCGGAGTTGTGAGTTTTACCATCAAAGGAATCCATCCGCACGACGTTGCAGAAGTGCTCAATTACCGGGGCGTTGCCGTCCGTTCAGGGACTCATTGCGCCATGCCGCTCCATGACCGCTTTCGTGTCCCGGCCACAACACGCGCTTCCTTTTATCTTTATAACGACAAAAAAGATATAGACGCGCTGATTTCAGGACTTGAACAAGCGAAGCATATATTTCGCTAGCGCGTATATTTGTATTATTTGGTATGGATCTTTATCGCGATTTTATACTCGACCATTACGAAAATCCCCGTAATTTCGGGCACCTGGACCATCCGACATCTGTCGAGACACTCTTTAATTCAGCCTGCGGAGACAAGCTGACTATTGAGGTTATGATCGAAACAAAGAAACCGGCAGGTGCCGTCATCACAGACATCAGGTTTACCGGACAGGGATGCGCCATAAGTCAGGCTGCCGCCTCGCTTTTGACGGAGGAGGTTAAAGGGAAGGCCGTGTCGGCAGTTATGGCACTCCCTGCCGGAGGGATGGAGAAGCTTCTGGGTACGAAGCTGACTGCCTCACGCGTCCGATGCGCGACTCTCCCTCTTGAAGCACTGCAAAAAGCCCTTGTCAAAACAAGGGGATTCAGGGTAAGATGATGATTATATGGACAACAACGATCCCAAAGTAACACGGAAGATCCGCAAGCTCACGATGCGCATAGACAGGAATTTGTGTATTGGTGCGGCAACGTGCATAGCGATTGCCCCCAAAGCATGGGCGCTTGATGACGAAGCCAAAGCGATTATTTTGGACACAGCAGATCAGGAATCAGATGAAGCCCTGCTTGAGGCGGCCAAAGGCTGTCCGGTGATGGCAATTTTCCTCTACGACGAGACCGGCAAGCAGATATACCCCGCGTGATTGTTGCGTGTCCTGCGACTGTATATACGTAACCCGTTGGAGAACCGTTGTATTTGTCCTCTTTGTTGTGATACCGTAAATACATATGCTGGATAGCGTGACATGTAAAATCGGCGGGGAGGCGGGATTTGGCATTATGGCCTCCGGGTCAATGGTAGCCAAAACGTTCTTGCGCGCAGGCTACCATGTGTTTACGATGAACGAGTACCCTTCGCTTATCCGTGGAGGGCATAATGTAGTAACGGTGCGGGTAAGCGCACTCCCCTTTGAATCCCTGGACAAGCATGTCCATGTTCTGATTGCCCTCTCCAAAGAAACCGTACAGCTTCATAATGATGAATTAGATGAAGGCGCAGTCATCATGTTCGATCCCAAAGACGGAGAACTGTCGAAAAAAGATTTTTCAAAATCTTCTAATATTATTCAAATTCCTTTCATAGAACTTGTAACCAAGCATAAGGGCAACCCGGTTATGAGAAACACGGTGGCTTTGGGAGCGCTTATCGCGCTTGCCGGGACGGACTTTTCTTACCTCTCGGGCGTGATATCAGAACAATTCAAAAGCAAAAAGCAGGAAGTTATCGACCACAATATAACTATTGCCAAAGCAGGATATGACTATGTCAGGAAACATTTCGGACAGATAACATCCGTTAAGCTTCCGCCGGTTAAGCCAGCCGAAAAGCAGGCTCTCGTCAACGCAAGCGAAGCAGTGGGCATCGGCGCGCTTCAGGCGGGAATGAAGTTTGCCGCTATTTACCCCATGACGCCTATTAACGCCCTTATTACCTTCCTTATCCAATATAAAAAGAAGTACGCAGTTGTGTACAAACAGCCGGAGGACGAAATAGCCGGTATCAATATGGCAATTGGCGCGTCCATTGCCGGGGTAAGAAGCATGGTCGCTACAAGCGGCGGGGGATTTGCGCTCATGGAAGAGGGCCTGTCGTTTGCGGGCATTGCAGAGGTACCTCTGGTTATAGATTTGGGTATGAGGGTGGGCCCCGCAAGCGGTATGCCCACATGGAGCGAGCAAGGGGAGCTTCGGTTTGCCATCCACGCAGGACACGGGGAATTTCTGCGTATCGTGCTTGCTCCGGGTGATGCTCTGGAAGCGTACAGGCTTACACTCCTCGCGTTTGATTTGGCAGATAGATATCAGACTCCTGTATTTGTATTGACGGATAAATACATGAATGAAAGCCAGTTTTGCGTGCCGGTGTCGAAATTTGAGAAAACCGTGAGTATCGATCGCGGTAAACTGCTTACCCAAAAGGATCTTGAGGGGGTCAGGGACTACAAGCGTTATGCTCTGGACGCGGTAGACGGCATATCAGACAGGGGTCTTCCGGGCATGAAGAACGGTTGCTTTATGACCAATTCCTACGAGCACGACGAACATGGATTTTCTATAGAAGAATCAGGAGCAAGGGTAGCAATGGTAGAAAAACGAGCGAAAAAGTTAAGAGCGGTAGAGGCAGACATCATGCCGCCGACAGTATACGGGGATCCGAAGGCAGATATTGCCCTTGTCGGATGGGGATCGACGAAAGGTCCGATACTGGAAGCAGTGCGGCTGTTGACTGCTCGCGGCCGGCCGGTACGGTATCTGCATTTCCCGTGGGTCTATCCGTTCCCGGCGGAGGCGGCGAAAAAGCTTTTGGAAGGCGTGGGACGGATTATCTACATCGAGAACAACAGCACCGCCCAGTTTGCATCGCTTATGTATGAGCATACGGGCATAAAAGCGCATGACACGATACTCAAATACGACGGAAGACCGTTTTATCCGGAAGAGATAGTGGAGAAACTTATCAGCTTAGTAATTAATAACTAATATGGCTTCCTTAAATGTAGACATTTTTAATACAGGTCATCTCCCCACCTGGTGTCCGGGGTGCGGGGATTTCGGAATTTGGATGGCTCTCAAAAACGCGCTGTCCAAGCTCAACATTGGCCCGGATGACGGCGTTTTGGTATACGGCATCGGGTGCCATGGCAATATGAACAACACCATGAACATGTACGGCTGCACGGGTCTTCACGGAAGGACAATACCGGTGGCCCAGGGCATCAAGCTGGCCAACCACAGGCTTCCGGTTATCTGCATTGCCGGAGACGGGGATTGTCTTGGAGAAGGAGGCAATCACCTCATCCACGCGGCCAAGAGGAATCCGGACATTACCGTCATTATTCATGACAATCAGGTGTATGGCCTCACGACCGGTCAGGCATCGCCCACCGCGCCGAAAGGCTTTATCACCAAATCCACTCCGGAGGGCGTTACGGATGAGCCGATTAACCCTCTGGCTTTGTCAATCGTTGCGGGTGCGTCGTTTGCCGCACGCGCCTTTGCCGGGGACATCGCGGGGCTTACCGATCTTTTGGCCCTCGCCATACAGCACAAAGGATTTTCCGTGGTAGACGTGCTTCAGCCATGCGTAACGTTTAACAAAGAGTATACGTATCCGTGGTACAGAGAGCGCCTGTACCAGGTATCGAAAGAGGGTTACGTGCCCGATGACCGCCTTAAGGCTCTCTCCAAGTCCATGGAATGGGGAGACAGGATTCCCGTGGGGATTCTGTATCAAGTGGCAAAACCCACTTCAGAGGATATCGAGCCGGCCATAGCACAAAAACCCTTGGTAGATCAGCCGGCAGAACCGGGTGACATCACCGATCTTCTCGGAGAATTTATCTAAAATTGCGGGCACAAACACGCGTGTTGACAGATGTATTAGCAGTTGTTATACTTGAGTGCTAATGAGCGGAATTTCTCTTATTTCAAATCTGACTTTGCCTGTTGTGCCGATCCGGGACGGTATCGTTTTTCCGGGCACGGAAATGATTTTGACGTTCGGCAGACAGCGTTCGGTATCCGGCGTTGAGGCAGGCTATAACTCCGGCAAGCGCGTCGTCCTTGCGATGCAGAGGAACCCCAACATCAACGATCCGACCGCGAGCGACCTTTATCGCATAGGGACGGTTGCGGAAATCGTCCAGATGATGAAAAACGAAGGCGAGATTAACGCGCTGGTCCGCGGAATTTCCAAAGTAGAGATACTTTCGTATGAAGCAGTGGAACCGTTTTTCGTAGCACGGGTATCGGAGATTACCGACGTATCAGAGGACGATGATGAAACGAAAGCCCTCTTCAACCACCTCACCAATCAGCTCCGGCAGGCCGTGAAGCTGGGCAAGACGATGGACTTTTTGACATTTATGAACATCATGTCCGGCGTTTCCGCTCTTTCTCTGTCTCATCAGGTAGCAGGCGTTTTGGAACTTAAACCCAGCGAGCGGCAGGAACTGTTGGAATTGGGGAGCGTGCGCCAAAGGTTTGAGAGGGAAGTGGCATACTTATCCAAAGAAGTGCGGGTTCTTGAGCTGGAGAGGAAAATAGCCAGTAAAACACAGGAAAAGTTTGAGAAAAACATACGCGAGCAGGTTCTTCGCGAACGGATGAAAACCATAGAGAAGGAGCTTGGGGAGGACAGCGACAACAAGGAAATCAAAGAACTTGCCGAAAAAATCAAAAAAGCAGGAATGCCGGAGGACGTGCGTGCCAAAGCCGAGAAGGAGCTTTCCCGTCTATCCCAGATGTCGCAGTACAACCCCGAATCTTCTTACGTGCGTACCTACCTGGACTGGCTTGTGGAGCTTCCGTGGTCTCTGGCTAGCCCCAACAATGTCAATATAAAAGGAGCGGAAAAGGTGCTTGACGAAGATCATTTCGGACTCAAAAAAGTGAAAGAACGCATCATCGAGTATCTTGCGGTCATGAAGCTTCGTGCTCAGGCAGAAGAAGAATTACCGGTCAACAAAACGTCCAGAACTCAACCGGTGAAAAGAGGCAAAACAGCCCCGACGATCCTGTGTTTCGTGGGTCCCCCGGGAGTGGGGAAGACCTCCATCGGCAAGTCCATCGCCCGCGCGCTGGACCGGAAGTTTGTCAAGATGTCCTTGGGAGGCATACGGGACGAGGCGGAAATCAGAGGCCATAGACGCACGTATGTGGGTGCTATGCCGGGCCGCATCATCCAGGGGATCAAGCAGGCCGGTACGAATAATCCGGTATATATGCTTGATGAGATAGACAAAGTAGGCGCGGATTTCCGCGGCGACCCCACAGCCGCGCTTCTGGAGGCTTTGGATCCCGAGCAGAATTACGCCTTTTCGGATCATTATCTGGAGGTCGCCTTTGACCTGTCTGACGTATTTTTTATCACAACCTGCAATATCCTGGATACTATCCCGCCTGCTCTCCGTGACCGGTTGGAGGTCATCCATTTCCCCGGGTATACCGAGGACGAGAAGTATCATATCGCCCGCGATTTCCTTTTCGGCAAGCAAAGGCTTCTTCACGGCGTGCCAAAGGATGCGGTTAAGCTCACCGATCAGGCGCTTCGCACGATCATCCGCCGCTACACGCGTGAAGCCGGAGTCCGTAACCTCGAGCGGGAAATCGCGACAATATTCCGCAAGGTCGCCAAAAAAATTGCCGATGCCAACGGCAAGGCCAAAAAGCATTTTACGATAGGCTCCACCGACCTGCATGATTATCTGGGGCCTTATGCGTTCACATCGTATCTGGCGGAGAAGAAGGACGAGATAGGCATGTCTACGGGTCTGGCCTGGACAGAGGCTGGAGGGGATATTCTGTTTATTGAGGTAGCGCTCATGCCGGGCAAAGGCAATCTCACTCTTACCGGTAAACTGGGAGAGGTGATGAAGGAGTCGGGGCTGGCAGCTCTTTCGTATGTCAGGAGCCGGTACCGTCAGCTTGGACTGTCCGACACGTTTTATCAGAAATTAGACATTCATATTCATGTGCCGGAGGGCGCAGTACCCAAAGACGGGCCGTCGGCCGGGGCCGCTATCGCGGTAGCGTTGGTATCGGCACTTACCAAAGTTCCGGTGAAACGCTCCGTTGCCATGACCGGGGAGATCACACTGCGCGGCCGGGTTCTGGAAATCGGCGGAGTCAAGGAAAAGGTGATTGCCGCCCACCGCGCGGGGATACGGAGCCTCATACTACCCAAGGATAACAAAAAGGACCTTGAGGATATCCCCAAGCACGTCCTAACGGACCTTGCGTTCCATTTTGTGGATCATATGGACCAGGCCCTCAAACTCGCCCTCAAACACTAAAAAATACAAATATACATTAGTATCAGGCTCTATTCGCATCACTCCATATACTCCCACACCTTCTTTGAAATTTTGGCTATCAGCGCTTCTGCCCCCTCTTCATCCAGCACGTCTGCCGTTAAAACGCCTATATAGTAGGCGGTATCGCCGTCTTTGACGATGCCCACGTCATGGATTATCCGAACTTCCGTGCCGATTTTGTGGTACACAGTCG
>Ga0180009_10006221_pt1 | contig 12595 bp, 9 predicted proteins | sample OS_PC_MetaG_FD_123537 | JGI IMG/M metagenome (GOLD analysis project Ga0180009, IMG submission 123537) | Groundwater microbial communities from the Aspo Hard Rock Laboratory (HRL) deep subsurface site, Sweden - OS_PC_MetaG | ecosystem: Environmental > Aquatic > Deep subsurface > Groundwater...
GATGTTCTATAATCGGCAGAGGAGGCATTCAGCACTCGGATACCGTTCACCGGTATCATTTGAGCTGGAGGCTATGGCAGCCTAACTTAACTGAGTGTCCGTTAAATCGGGGGAAGATCACCACCCCCCTTGAAGATAAAAACAAGCACTATGGAGATGAGCACCACAACAAGCGCGTATTCTATCATCGTCTGGCCCTTCTCACTCTTCACTGCATCGAGCAATTTTCTGATAATCTTCATTTTTTCTTCCTCCCTCTTAAGATTAATAGAGGATAAAATTATCCTCAAACTCACTAACTATTTAAAACTCATCACCCCCCCCATAAAGTAATCACATTATGTGTGTTTACTAAATTTATACCGTTATTTGTAATAAATGTCAAGTGTAATAAATGTCAAGTATTATTTCTTTTAATGTTACGCCAATTTAGAAATGTCCTGTTTCTGCCAATTTAGAAATGTCCCATCTTGTAAGTTGTTTCTCAATACAGTTGTCATTCTCCCGATGCTTCGGGATTCGGAATCCCTCTTAAAGAAAGATTCTGGACAAGCCAGAATGACAAACGGACAAGCCAGAATGACAAACGGACAAGCCAGAATGACAAACGGACAAGCCAGAATGACAAACGGACAAGCCAGAATGACAAACGGACAAGCCAGAATGACAAACGGACAAGCCAGCATGACAGACAGGGAGAGTTTAAAGGAATGGCTATATGGTATGACTGTTTTAGGACATTTCTATTTTGGTATTACAGTATTATTTTTTTTAATTCAGGGGACAAAAAAGGCACAGGCTGCTTTTTCTCATCCTTCTGCAACAGGTATCCTCACCTCGACCACGTGTTCCTGGCGGTCATCAACAAGGGGAATAGCCTTGTCGTGTCGCTCAATGCCATCTACTATCACACTCGTCTCGCCGCTGCCGGCGTGCATTTGCAGGATGGTGATATGATAGACAGTTTCCCGGTATCGGTAGTGCACCTTGAACATCTCCCAATCCGCAGGGAGACACGGCTCGAAACGCAGTTTGTCTACTTCAAGCCTCAGCCCCAGGAGTGATTCCACGATAAGCCGATACATCCAGCCGGCTGATCCCGTGTACCATGTCCATCCACCACGACCACTGTGTGGTGAGACCGCATATACGTCGGCTGCGACAACGTAAGGTTCTACTTTGTAGGTTTCAATTTCCTCCGGAGATCTCCCATGGTTTACCGGGTTTATCATTGCCAGCATTTCCCACGCGCGTCTGCTGTCGCCTAATGCAGCGAATGCCATCGCTGTCCAGATAGCACCATGAGTGTATTGTCCGCCATTTTCCCTAACGCCAGGGACGTACCCCTTTATATAGCCGGGATTCAAATTCGACTTATCGAAGGGCGGGTCCAGGAGTTGGATCAGTCTATGGTCCCGTCGAACGAGGCGCTTATCCACTGCTTCCATTGCCATGGCTGAACGTTGGACATCCCCGGCGCCGGATAGAACAGACCAGCTTTGCGCAATAGAATCAATCTGGCATTCGGGATTACCCGCCGAACCGAGTGGCGAGCCATCATCGAAGTAAGCGCGGAGGTACCACTCACCGTCCCAGCCATTCTGCTCGATATTCCGGCGCAATTGAGCCGCCTCCCTCTGGCAGCGTTCGACGAAGGGCAGGTCACCATGTATGCGTGCAATCTCAGTGAACCGCATGAGCGCTTCATAAAGGAAGAATCCCAACCAAACGCTTTCGCCTTTGCCGTGTTCGCCCACCATGTTCATGCCGTCGTTCCAATCACCCGAGCCGATAAGCGGCAGACCGTGCTCGCCAAGGCTGATGCCCCTCATGATGGCACGCACACAGTGATCATACAAACTGGCCGTTTGTTCATACGCGTGGGGAAGATCATAATACGAGTCCTCGTCCGTGTTTACCGGGCGGCCCTCGATGAAGGGGACAAGTTCATCCAACACCCCGGTGTCTCCGGTGCTCAGAACGTAGCGGCAGGCAGCCAACGGCAACCAGAGGAAATCGTCCGAACAGTGTGTACGCACACCCCGGCCCGACGGAGAATGCCACCAATGCTGGACATCACCCTCCTTGAACTGACGGGCAGCACAGAGGAGGAGGTGCTCGCGCACGAGCCGCGGCTCGGCGTGGATGAGCGCCATCACGTCCTGCAACTGGTCGCGGAAACCGAAGGCGCCGCCCGACTGGTAGTATCCGCTCCGGGCCCAAAGACGGCACGCGAGAGTTTGGTACAAGAGCCAGCCATTAGTCAGGATATTGACAGACTGGTCGGGTGTTTCCACTTGCACTGCGCCAAGCGTGTGATTCCAGTACTGCCACACTGCTTCGAGCGCGCCGCGCGCGGCAGCAGATCCCCGGAAACGACGCACCAGTTTGCCGGCGTCATCGGTATCCCGCCCTGCGCCGAGCCTGAAGATGATCTCGCGTTCTTGCCCGTCGGCAAGCTCGAATGGAACATGGATAGCAGCGCAGGGATCCAAAGCGGTCCCCACCTTGCCGGAGAGGCGCAACCGGGTCATTGCGGCCGGATTCCGAAGCGTGCCGTTGCGCCCGATAAACTCAGTCCTGTCGCCGGTTAATGTCCGGGGCGCATCGTCCACATCGAAGAAGGCAACCCTGTCGGCGAACTCCGTGTTGTAGGAGTTCCGCGCAAAGAGAGCGCCGCTGTTGGGGTCAACTTCGGTGACTACATGCATTGTCGACTTCGGTCGCAGGTCTCCAAGAACCCATTCCGCGTATCCGGTGGCGGAGAGTCGGCGCGATCTACCAGACTCGTTTCGTACTTTCAGCACAGTGAACTTGATCGAAGCATCCAGCGCCACGTAAACCCACACCTCTGAGCGGATGCCGCGCTCCGTGTGCTCGAAGACGCTGTAGCCAAATCCGTGCCGGGTGACGTAAGGCGTAGCCCCGCGGATGGGCAGCGGCATGGGGGACCAAAAGTGGCCGCGCTCTTCATCACGGATGTAAAACGCCTCTCCGCTCGAATCGCCCACAGGATCACTGTGCCAAGGAGTAAGGCGGAACTCATGGGCATTCTCGCTCCAGGTGTAGGCAAGCCCACTCTCTGATATGACGGTTCCGAAGTGCGGGTTTGCCAGCACATTCACCCATGGCGCCGGAGTCACCTGCCCGTGCGTTGTCGTAATGACATACTCGCGCCCGTCAGGCGTGAATCCGCCCAGCCCGTTGAAGAACGTCAGATCGTGGCGAGGCAACGCGGCGACCGCCAGAGGTTCGGATAGGTGGGTTCTGGTCGGTGTGAGGTGTGGGATGAGCGCTCCCACAGGGCCGCGACGGTTGATCTGCTCCGCCAGCGTTCCCCGGCTGTCGGTGATGATGGCGCGAGCGACGGTTTGGAGCAGGACGCGGTCCTCGTTAGATATCTGGTCCGCAGGTCTTACGAAGATGCCGCCTGGTTGATCGGTCACGTTGGCTTCGACGCCTGCGGCAATGAGCCCCATGATCTGGTCTTGCAGAAGTTGCCGGTAACCGGCGTAATCTTCGTTCCAGATCACCAGGTCCACAACCAGTCCTTTTAAGCGCCAGTATGCGTGGGACTGTACGAGTTGGCGCACCAGATCGATATTGGCCGGATCTTCAATCTGCAGCAGCACGATCGGCAAATCGCCCGAAATGGAGTAGCCCCATAGACCGGATTGCCCCCGGCGGTTGTTGATGATGACGCCCGGTTCGGCGCGCAGCGAAGAATTGGCATAGATTACCGAGCTGGCAAGGTGTCCATAGAGTTGCGCGTCGGCCTCTGTGGCATTGATCTGCCGCAGGAGCACATGGCTATGCGTCCACGCCATCTCAAAGACACGATCCGCGAGACGCCGGTCCTGGTATTTCTCCACAAGGCCCATGCACACGTCGCGGGTTTCGCCAATGCCGGTAACAATATTGATCGTTGCCGATTCTTCCGGATCGAGGGTTATCCGATACCGTACAGCGACAATCGGATCGAGCACTGAGCCCTCGCTGCCCGAGAGCGCCCCCGTAAAAAAATCAGCTACCCCTCTCATCGCTTGTGGATCGGCGACCGTGTTTCCCCGGCCGATAAACTGCATGCGGTCAGTCTCATAGGAAGCCTCTCCGACATCTGTCCCGTGCACGGCCATGAGATGGAACATCCACGGTGGCTGCTCGTCCAGGGAGCGGGGACGGCGGGTGCAGAGGATCGCCTGCCTATGGCGAATGATCTCGGTCTGAACAAAAAGATTGCTGAACGCCGGATGCAGTGCGTCCGCGGCAGACGATGCGAGAACCACTTCCGCGTAACTCGTGACGTCGATAGATCTGCGCGTCCGGGCGCGATTAGTGATGGTTATGCGGCGCAGTTCAATATCATCCTCGGGCGAAACAGCGATCTCGGTATGTGTGTCAAAGTCGTGGTCCCGGCAGCGAAACTCGGCTCTCCCTTCGGAGAAAATCGCTTCATAATTATCCGGGCGTTTGAGCGTTGGCTGATATGCGGTTGACCAGAACTCTCCGCTTGTCACATCGCGGAGGTAACAGAAAGTGCCCCAGTTGTCGCAGGTGCTGTCTTCACGCCAGCGTGTCACTGCGATGTCCTTCCAGCGGCTGTAACCGCCCCCCGCATTCGTGATCATTACGTGGTATCTGCCGTTGGACAACAACTGCACTTCAGGGATCGGCGTATCCGGGCTGCTGAAAACGCGCACCGGCGTCTCCGCACCTCTGCTGGGAGTCGTACGTAAGCCGGAGAGCTCGGCGGTGTGCGAATAAAACGCCGTGGCCTTTGGCACCCGCTCCTGGAGCAGCAGCATGGTCGCCTGGAACACCGGCTCCGCCTCGAATCGCTTCTGCATCGGACGGTCCAGAAGCAAATAGGCCAGCGAGAGTAAGCTCATACCCTGGTGATGTGCCATGAAAGAGCGAACTACGGCGCTCGATTGTCCGCGCGGCAGGCGTGAAGGTGTATAGTCGATCGCTTCACAGAGTCCGTATTTCCCTTCCAGCCCTTCAGCGGAGAGGCGCTGCAGATTCAGGCACGCCTCCTCGGGCGCCACCATCAGCGCAAGCGCCGAGGCATAGGGCGCAATTACCAGATCCGCGGTTAGCCCGCGTTGGAGCCCCAGGCCGGGCACGCCAAAAGCGCGGTACTGGTAGTTAAGACGGACGTCAATCATGTTGCAGCCGGATTCCGAAATGCCCCACGGTACTCCGCGCTTCTTTCCATATTCGATCTGCCTGGCAACAGCTGCCTTATAGGTCTGGTCGAGCAGCGTGTTTTCATACGTCGGCATCACCAGAAGCGGCATCAGGTACTCGAACATCGATCCGCTCCACGAAAGGAGAATTGGCTCTCCACTCGTAGTGGTGAGCAGGCGCCCCAGGGTGAACCAGCTCTCCTGCGGCAGTTGTCCCTGCGCAATCGCCACGAAACTGTACAGTCTCGCTTCCGAAGCAAGCAAATCGTAATAACTCGCGTCCCGCCGGCGTTCACCCACGTTGTACCCGATGGTCAATAGATGGCGCTCCTTGTCGAACAGGAAGTCATATTCCATACGGGCGAGTTCGCCGGATTGCAATGCAAGCCGTTCGATGGCCGCGATCCTCTCAATGGCGCGTTGGTTGCCAAGTCCTGCCAGTTCACGCAGCGTCGGTATCTCATCGATGTTGCTCACGGTCGACGGGGCGAGAAACGTCAGCTCATCGAGGGCATCCCGGCATTGCCGGGCAAAGGCACGCGCCCACCACCCGGCCGGGTTCTCATGGTCGGCATCAATGCCGGCGACCACTTCTGCAGCGGACGTTGCCAGTTGATCAAGGCACAACCGTGCCGCCATAAACGTAGTTGGCCGGGAGTTGAGCGCGGACTCCATGTCCTTCTGAAGAAGAGCGAGCCCCGCTGGTGCGACTACTCCCGGAGTGTCCGCGAAAATCTCCACGAGAATCATGAGTGTATCGCTGAGGCCGTCAAACAATCTCGTTCCCAGGATCTTTTGATCGGGAAGCGCGAGCAGACCCGGCCGCAATGTCAGCAGATGGCCTGCAAGGTTCCCGCTGTCCACCGTAGAAATGTAGAGGGGCGACAGTGGTTTCAGAGATTGCGTGTCGTACCAGTTGTAGAAGTGGCCCCGGTATCGTTCCAATGTTTTCATTGTGTGGAATGCATTTGCCGTGCGCTTGATGAGCTGTCCCGTTGAAATATAGCCAAAGTCGTGAGCGGATAAATTCGCGAGCAGCGCAAGGCCCATGTTGGTCGGCGAGGTGCGATGTGCGACCCTGGCAACGGGATACTCCTGATAGTTATCCGGCGGCAGCCAATTGTCTTCCGGGTCGACGAATGTCTCGAAAAAGGCCCACGTTTTTCGGGAAAGCTTCCGGAGAAAAATGGTCTGGTTAGCAGTCAGCCTTGCTCCGCGTCGAGCGAGCGGTCGGCTAATCCACCACGCGAGAGCGGGGGAGGCAAACCAGAGGCCCAGTATGGGCCCGGCCACTGCTAACGCAGCCGGCCCCGAAAGCGTCAGGTAGATTACCGTGGCGGTGGCAATGACCGGGGCGATCCACATTGTCCAACATGAGCTGACGAGGTCCTTTTGGTTATTACGGCCATTACGCTCGGGGTCGCCCGACGGATTCCATTCAAGCAGTCGCTTATGCGTGACCAGCATCCGCCACGTGGTGCGCACAATCGCATCCAGACTGTAAAACGCCTCGTAAGGCAGGCAGACGAGCGAAAATACGGCCTGCGCGAAACGCCTGCGCGTAGAGCGCACTGCGGCAGAGAGGTGCTGACCGAGAAGCACATCGCCCGGCTTCTGAAGCACATCCAGGACAGAGACAATCAAAGAAGGAATCAGGATGATCCCGATAACAGACAAGGTCCAGAACAATGCCGATGGCAAGACCGTCCAGCCCAGCAGCAACAGCAGTGTCAACGCCGAAGGCGTGAGACTACGCCGAAGGTTGTCGAATATCTTCCATCGGGACAGTCCCGACAACGGATTCTTCTGAAGGCGCGCATCGGGGGCAGGGCCAGTCCCAGGATTAGGGATAAACGGCAGTAACCATCGCAAAAGCTGCCAATCTCCGCGAATCCAACGGTGCCGGCGGCTCACGTCCACGCTGTAGCGAGAGGGGTATTCCTCGTATAACTGCACATCGCTCAACAGCCCTGCCCGCGCGTAGCACCCTTCGATAAGATCGTGGCTGAGGATGCGGTTCTCGGGGAAGCGCCCGTTGAGCGCCTGCTCGAATGCATCAACCTCATAGATGCCCTTGCCGATGAACGAGCCCTCACGGAACAGGTCCTGGTAGACATCGGAGACAGCGCGCGTATACGGGTCGATTCCCGGCTCACTCCCGCACATGCGCGCATACCGCGACCGGTTCGTGCCTGGCAGGCTCACGGCCACGCGTGGCTGAAGGATACCGTACCCGGCGACCACACGTTGCCTATCTTTGTCGTACTGCGCACGATTCAGCGGATGCGCCATGGTCCCCACAAACTGCCACGCCGAATCGCGGGGTAATTGAGTATCCGTGTCAAGGGTGATCACATACTTCACGTTCGATAAGACTCCCGTTTCACCCACAATGAGCGAAAAGCGCTCCCCTGAGACACCCTGTGCCCCGCTGCGCAGAAGGGAATTCAAATCCGCAAGCTTCCCTCGCTTGCGCTCGTATCCCATCCAAATCCGCTCCTGAAGATTCCAACTGCGCGGGCGATGGAAAAGGAAGAAAGTGTCGTTTTTTAAACTCTTGTACTTTTCATTCAGCTCTTCGATCCGCTGCCGGGCCAGAAGCAACAGCGGTCCGTCCTCCGGCAGCATTTCCTCTGCCGCGTCTCTAAAATCAGTCAGCAGGCCGAAGTGCAGGCTGTCGTCCCGATTTGCAAGGAACCGGACTTCAAGCGCCTCGATCATATCCTCTATATTCTGAGCGCTTGTGAGCATAGTCGGGACCACGACCAGAGTACGCAATTCCGGCGGAATTCCCTTGGAGAAGTCCATTCGAGGCAGCGGGTGCGGCGTCGCCAGCAAAGTCACCAGCCAGTTCACCAGGGCTATGGCCAGATGACTCCCGCACAGGAGCGAGAGGACACCGATCAGCCCGAGCGCCCAACCATTTAAACCACCGGCATGCGCCTTCGCCAGTAAGCTCCCTGCGAAGATCATTGTCATCAGCATGATCGTGCCTGCGTACAGCAGCAAAGAAAACCGTGAGCTCAATTTTCGAAGGGCCTCAGAGACAGATAAGCGCGCCTCCGCCAGATGCTCAAGCTGTGCCAGTCCCTTGTCTATCAGGTAAAAGCCGACATGTGCCGAGCGATCGTCGCAGCCATTCCTGGCCGCGCTCTCGTGGGCAAGCTGAATCGCCTCGCGCGCCACCTCGCTTTCGGACAGCCGGCTGATCTTCGCTATCTTTTCCACAACGTGGCGGTAGCGATCACGGGTTGGGAAATCCATCTTGCCGTAAACTCCGCCCGTGTCCTCACGCAGGGTCTGTTCGACAACGCTCATGGTCTCAACGAACTCGCGCCAGTCCATCGCCCCCAGAAATCGGAGGCTGCCGATGCTGTTGCTTATGGAGACCTGATCAGCGGCCTGTTTCTGGTTCTCCGACTGCACCAACTGCTTTATCGTCAGGCCGGACTCGGAAAGTCGCTGCTCAATCCAGGTGAGCGGCATTGCCAAAGCGGGACCCTGTCCCTGCAACCGGCGTGCAAATTCCGCGACAAACGAACTCACCATGGGCGGGTTCGAACGCGCCATGTCAGCAATCACAAGAATCAGGCTCTTCGGGTCCTTCTCTGCGGTTTCCGTCATCAGGTCCGCCCAATAATCGGCGAGGTTCCGGTCGGTCCTGTCAGCGGCAATCCGGGCTGCAACGCGTCGGAGATTCTCGATCAGCGCCAGGCGCAGCATGATGGGGATTGCCCATAATTCGCCTAACTTCAGGGCGGTGACTGTCTGGTAGGCTGCCACGAAACTGCTGAGGCTCTCCGGATCTACCCGCCCATCGCCATGTGAGATCGTGTCCAGCGCAATGTCATACACGCGCGGAAGACCAGCCGATGGACCATTCAGCAAGCGAGGTAGGCCACGGCTGTACCCCTTCGGCAAGTGTCTCCTGGCTGTGCGAATCTGCTCTTCCATAAGATAGAAGTTATCGAGCAGCCATTCCCCGGCCGGCGTAATACGGCGGGCTGCTTTAATAGCCTCAGTCAAGAGATTGCGGACTTCAAGCAGCACGCCTTCATTATTAGCCAGCCGCGTCAGGAGCCGGTCCCGTGCACGTCCCAGACCCAACTTGTGCTGACCCGCCAGGGTCTTGCCATGCCGCTCCATCTGATCGCTGCTGAACAGTTCTGATCGGAGCGGCGGCTCGGTGTCAGCGAACTTTTGTATCTTGCTGTTTCCGCGGAGCCTCGCCCGCAAATGGGACAGGTTTCCAAAAATGCTCTTGATGCTTATCTTCAAGTTTGAGGTCTCCTTCTGAGAAGCGAAGTCTCAGCAAATTGGACAGCAATCAGGGTGGTGGCTTTAGACTACCTCTCTTCGGTAGTCGGTGTTCATGCTGCAATCTACATCATTATAGCAGATTGCTATCTTGAAGGTTTCAGTCAACTGGCGGGAGCATATTAGGAAACGGCGTCTTGGCTTGGGAATGCTACAGGTAGAAGTGGCCGCCGCAATCGGCGTTACCGGTTCGACTGTCTGCGAATCAAAAATAGGGAATTGAGTTTTGATGAAAGACTTCTGCATGGAGGGACTAAAAATCAATAACTGCCTTGAGTTTATTTAATGTTTCAGAAAGCTCATCTTCAGAAATCCTTCCTTTCTTTTTTGCACCACGTGCCTTCCAATCAAGACTTTTCACCTGATCAGCAAGGATAACGCCGCTGACCTTTGGGTTGTTCTTAATCAGAACTTCAAATGGATACCCCTTTGACTGGGTAGTTATGGGACAGCAAACCATGAGCCCAACCCTGCCGTTATAAGCTGCAGGCGACAGGACAAGAACAGGGCGGACTCCTGCTTGTTCATGGCCCGCCTGCGGATCAAGGTTAATCCATACAACATCACCCCGTTCAGGTATAAAGCTCATTAAAGAGCTTCCTTGCCGACTGGCCGGCCGGTGTCAAATTCGGAATGAATGTTGTCCTTTGTTACTCCGGCAAGAAGTTCTTTGAGGGAATATTCTTTTTTCACCGGCATAATAATTATCTGTTTATCTCTGAGGCTTATCTCTACGCTTGAATTTTCTTCGATCCCGCACTCCGTACCGATGACTTTAGGAATTCTTACTGCAAGACTGTTTCCCCATTTCAGGGTCTTTGTCAACATCGTCCACCTCCTGAATACTGTGATAAGTTAAGTATAAACAATGTAGATACATGTGTCAACAGTATCACCGGCTCTCTACCATGGCAGCTTCGGTTTCAGGCGGTTGCTTGAAACGTATAATAATCGCGTTGACGCGGCTGAGACGGACAAGTGATGTTGATTGAAAGATGCAAAAGTAAAGTCCTATTTTTGTCATTCCGGCTTGTCCGGAATCTTTTTTCGGAAGGACTCCCGACAAGCGGGAGTGACAGATAACAGGGCTTTCTAACGGGGTTGAGATAACGGGGAATTTGTGAGGGAGGGAGATCGAAACCGCCGCCTTGTCACAATGAGAGAATTGCCCCCTCCGATGCTTCGCTTTTTTCTTATTCTAAAGAGAGAAAGGTATTCGGAGAAACTATGTTAAGCCTGTTCAAACAAAAAGATTTTAGTTCCTTAATAGGGATTTTGAGCAGGTCTTTGTCGCCCGTCAGCAGGAAATCCGCCCTTACTGCGAGACACAGATTAAGGTAGGCATTGTCCTTATTGTCCCTCGAAAGTTCAATCTTTTTGGAAGGGTTCACCTCTTTCGCATAAGAAGCCAGCCTCATGACTATAGAACGAAGCCGCCTGATTTTTGCGTTGCCGAGTTTCGACTCTAACTCAGTGAGAAGACCCGATAACTCCTGTCCGATTTCGGGAGAAATATAAACATCACATGTCTTCAATGCCTTGAGAAACGCCTTTCGCGGTGTGCCCCCGAACAGGGAAGAGACAATAACGTTTGCGTCTATCACAATCTTAGGCATAAACCCTTTTTCTGGCTTTTTCAAGGGCTTTCAGAACATCGGACTCCATAGTCCCACTTTCTTTCAATAAGGACTCAGCCTCCTCAAGCAGCGCCTCGGCGACCGCCACCTTATCCGTAAACGGGACAATAATGCCCACCGGCTTGCCACGCTTAGTGATAATCACTTTGTTACCCTTTTCCACATCGTCTCTGAGGAGTTTTGTTGCAGTTGAGCTAAATTCCCTGACATTGACGAATTTCATATTGTCCACCTCCTTTTAATGTTAGTATAAACGTACAAACATATTGTGTCAATCAAACAAGGCGGAGAAAGGATAGACGGGATTTACAAATATTCTGCTAAAAGCAATACCTTTATTTCTTCTATCTGTTTCAGCTTTCTGTCATTTGTAAGAAATGCCTCTGCTCCTGCATCAATGGCCGCAGATATCTGTATGGCATCAATTGATTTCAGAAAAGTATATCGCCCTCTCAACTTGCCTGCTGCCTCTGCAATCCCTTCCGAGATTTCTATCATGGTAAGGTTTTTCCCGTGCTTGAGAAATTCCGCAAATTTTCTGGCGAGCTTTTCATCTCCCTGTTCAATCGGTTTTGGCAGAACCTCGGTAAGAGTTATGACGGAAGAAAAGGCATTCAATGTTCCTGACTGAAATGCTGTGACTGCTTCTTTTGCAAGAGGGCCGAACTGAGGATGTGCTTCTATGTAATAGATAACAGGCGCTGTGTCTACGAAAATAGAGCTTATCAGGGCGAGTTCTTCAGATAAGGTCACACCCTGTCCTCTCTCAAACGATTGACGTATTCCTGGGCGTCCTTGCCTTTCCACAATCCTTTTCCAAGACCGTAAAGCCCTTTCCAGTCGAGTTCTTTTTTCATGGCAACACCTGTTTTCTTAAGCTGATGGGCAATCTTTTCCAGCAATTTCAACTGATCCTTAGGCGTGAGCCTTTCAACCTCTTTCTCTATTTTGTCTAATGTTATTCCTTTCGGCATGTCTTTGTCCTCCTCGTTAACACTACATTATTAGCATAACATATATGATTTTATCAATTAACATTTTTTGTTTTCTGACCCTCTTCTGACTTTCGTACTTTTGCGCTGTCAGGCTTCCGAACTTCTGCGCTTCTGCGCTATTGTGCTTATGATGACTGATAAGTCGATGTTTGGTTGAAAGATGCAAAAGTAAAGTCCTATTTTTGTCATTCCGGCTTGTCCGGAATCTTTTTTCGGAAGGACTCCCGACAAGCGGGAGTGACAGATAACAGGGCTTTCAAATGGGGGTTGAGATACCGGGGAATTTGTGAGGGAGATGGCTTGTATGCATGCTGGGCATGGCCTATTCTGCAAGAAACAAGAATGCTATAACAAAGTAAGTGATTAAATAGGTGGCCCTTAACCTGTTAGGATATAGTTGAGTCGTCAAAAACAACTAACCTAAAGGAGGACCACCATGATAATTAGTAAAACAGAA
>Ga0180009_10006222_pt1 | contig 12591 bp, 15 predicted proteins | sample OS_PC_MetaG_FD_123537 | JGI IMG/M metagenome (GOLD analysis project Ga0180009, IMG submission 123537) | Groundwater microbial communities from the Aspo Hard Rock Laboratory (HRL) deep subsurface site, Sweden - OS_PC_MetaG | ecosystem: Environmental > Aquatic > Deep subsurface > Groundwater...
CACTTTACGAGGTAATATTCGGTGAACCCATGTCTCTTTCACGTATCTGCGTAGTTGCAGAGCTTGCTCTGCGTAAAAGGCAAAGCAAGCTTTGCCACTACAGAAGCAAAGTGCGGCTGTAGAGCTACTCAGGTTGTTTAGACTGTAGACTATCAGGCTGTTAGTCAAATCGAATTCTTACCTAATAGTCTAACTGCCTACAGCCTATCTACCTGAGTAGTTACGAACAGTGAACAATTATGCCTGAAAAAATAAATGTCGCCGTAGTCGGCGCTTCCGGCATGGTGGGCGGAGAGCTGCTGAACCTGCTTGAAAAAAGGCGGTTCCCGGTCAGGGGATTCATCCCGTTCAATTCCGGCAGGAAGCCGGAGGCCGTGACTTTCAGGGGTAAAAAGCATCTATGCCGAAAGCCGTCTTTCGCGGCGCTTAAAAAAGCGGACCTTATTTTTTTTGTTTCTACCGATGACGTGTCGGAGCGGTTCGCGAAAAAACTGGCCGCCGCGGGCGTATGGTGCATAGACGATTCCTCGCGCTTCCGCCTGGACAGAACCGTTCCGCTTGTGATACCCGAGGTCAACGCATCCGAGATAAAGCCCGGCCATAGGCTTATAGCCGGGCCTAATTGCACGCTTACGGGCGCGGCGGTGGCCCTTTGCGGCATACATAAAAGATTCAGGATAGAGGAACTGCGCGTTTCAACCTACCAGGCCGTGTCCGGCGCCGGCAAAAGCGCCATGAGGCAGCTGGAAGCCGAGCTGGAGCATTATTTGAAGCGCGGCCGGGTGCCCGAGCTCAAAAAAAGGAAATTTCCGCACCCGATAGCTTTCAACCTTTTCCCGCAGGTGGGCGGCTTCGACCGTAACGGCGTCTCCATCGAGGAGAACAAAGTGCGGGCAGAGCTCAGGAAGCTCTGGTCGTCGCCGAAGCTCAAAATAAGTTCCACCGCTGTGCGGGTGCCCGTCCTGAGGGGCCATAGCCTGAGCGTATGGGCCAAGACCCGCAGGCCCTGGACCCTGGCAGCCCTGCGCGCGGTGCTGGCCAAAACCCCGGGCCTTGAATTTTTCAGCGACCCGTACAAATATCCCACCCCGCTTGCGGCCGTGAAAACTTCCGGCGTAAAGGCCGGGCGACTAAGGGCTTCGGGGACTTCGCCGCGCGAGTTCCAATTGTGGATAGTCTCGGACAACCTTTATAAAGGAGCGGCCCTGAATTCCGTAGAGATTGCGGAATACCTTGTAAAAAATGAACTTCTATAAAACGACAATAACAGTCCTGTTTTTCTGCGGCCTGGCCGCCTGTGGTAAGCAATCCCCTACAACCGCCGCCTCTCCGGCGACGGACCCTGTTACAAGCTCAACTGCGCCGATGCAGTCTGGGGGGATATTGAGCGCCCCGGCTGACTACGTCAAGAACACGGTGGGGCAGGTTGACAAGGCCAAAGAAGCGAAAGCCCTTTACGAGAAGACCGAAAAAGAGCGGATGAACGACCTGGACCAGACCGCCGACGGGAACTGACATCGCATATGCTTGAACGTTTAAAAAAGAAACCCTCATTCCCGTCGCCGAATACCGGGCCTTCATGGAAGAGGCCGGCGCCCTGGCCGGGGCCATAACCCAAAAATAGCCGCGCCGACGCCGCCGAACAAACCCAAAAAACAGATAGGCTTCAAATTAATCCGGTGACATACGACCGGTTTCCCGGCGCTTAATAAGTCTTATACCGCCGGATATCCCGGATATCGCGCGGCCCGGGAGAAAAAGAGGCGGTCACAGCTCGTGACCGCCTCTCCGTAATTAATTCTCCCGCAATAACCTATACCTCAGGCCGGGGTGACCGGCGGGGCTGCCGGCTGGGCCGGGGCCGCTGGGGGAACTGCCGGCGGAACCTGCGGCTGCGGCGCCGTGCCGGACATTGTTCCCATCCTGGTGGACCATACCGCGCCCAGCCCCAGCAGAACACCGAACGCGATTACAATAATTCCCGCCAGCGACAGCAGCCAGCCCAGCAGCGGCACGGCATGCCCGATAAAGAGCGCGGCGGCCAGGAGCCCGTAGCCTATGCAGACCTGGGTTATAAGCGAGGCGGGCGCCGGGCGCTTTATCCCTTCAAAGAACCTCTTCGTCAGCACCACGCTGAAGCCGCAGAACCCCAGTACCTTGGCCGCGCCGAGCAGCAGAAGCGCCAGCGGGATAAGCGGTATCCCCAGAATGGACACGGCCATCATAAGCAGCGCCGGGAACAGCGCCATCACTATCAGGGCGCCTATGCCGGCGGACTTCCAGAAGTTTTCAGTAATTTCGCGGCTGACGGTAGCCACGTTTTTTGGGAAAAATATCGCAGGCAGAACCAGCATCACCGCGCCCAGCAGAAAGAGAGAGCACAAAGCGATCAGCCCCAGCCCCAGCAGCCCGCCGAACAGCAGCGGGTTCAGCGAATTGCCGTTCCGGTGAGCGCCGCGCGAAACTCTCATCAGCGAAGGCACGATGCGTTTGAGCATGTTTAAATTCACGCTGTTTATCCCGCCCTTAAGCGTTACCCCGTCGCCCTGCTCGATATGGCCCCCTATCGACGAAACCTCGCCCTGCACGGTAGCGCCGGCCTTCAGCGTCACGCTCGCGCCTATCGAAACCAGATCCCCGGCGATCAGGCCTTCGGTTTCCACGGGCGCGCCTATGGAAATCAGGTTGCCCTGGATGGAGCCGGAAAGATTTACCGGCCCGCCAAGCGAGACCAGATCGCCGGTCACCGTTCCTTTAACGGCCACGGGGCCGCCCAGTGAAACGCAGTCGCCCCGCAGAGTCCCGATGATCGTTATCGCCTTGTCGGTCACGACGTCTTCGCGCATCGTCTGGCCCTCTTCCACCACCACGTCGGAATGCCGCAATTCGTAATCCTTTGAACTGGACCACCTGGCGTGGCTTGCCGCGGCAAGCGCAAATGTTATCGCGCAGGCCAGCAGAATTGATCTCCCCGATGTTTGCTTTTTCATATTATCTCCTTAGGAGCCTCCGCAGAATAACTTAAACATTTGGCTGACCGAATTTGCGGCGAAACAAGGAACGAGGAGCGCGGCGTACCATTGGTACGTAAGCGACAAGTGACGCAGTTGCAGCCCAAAAGCGGTCAGCCCCCTGGGGGAGGCACATCTTTGGCCGGCTGCCGCGTTGCTCCTCCTCAATGTAGCCCAGCTACACCATCGTCGTCGCGCCTTGCCTGCCTGCCGGCAGGCATCCGACTCAAAGCTGTGCCTCCAAATGCTCAAGTTACTCTGCGGAGGCTCCTTACCGCGTCGGAACGGGTGTATACCGGATGTCTTGAAAGGGCCAGGATGACGGACCCGGCCAAAATCGTGGAAACCCCCAGATAGGGCAGGAGATTCTGCCCGCCCGCCCGGATCATGAGCAGGTCTTTCGCTATGTTTAAAAGGCGCAAAACATCCATGACGATGAACCCCGCTTTAAGCGCGTAAAATTTCAGACCGGATAAAAGCATGGAAGGTTTCAGCAAAACAAGCAGGAGATCGTCAAGATGCGCGCTCGCCAGAAATAAAACGGAAAAGACCGCCGCGCCCAGCCAGCAGGCGGCGGCCGTCCCGACCGCTCTTTCAGCCCAAAGCTTCCAGCGCCGCGGCAGGGCCGCGCGCGCCCCGAGCCCGAGTTCCGCCAGGACCTTCCTGTTAAACTCCCGGGGAAGGCTGTAATAAGGCAGCGAGGCTATGAGCTCCGCTATCGCCGAATCCGTTATTCTACTTTCCATATCGTGCCCCTTCATACATGAATACGCAAAAACTCCGGAAAAGGTTTCATTTTTCCGCTGTTTCAGGCCGCGCCGGGGCCTGAAGCTTTTCTCTCATCAGCGCCTTGGCGCGGAACAGCCGTATTTTAACCGTGCCTTCCGGTATCCGCAGTACCTCCGCTATTTCCCGGCCGGTCAGGTTTTCATGGTACTGAAGCAGCAGTATCTCCCGGTACAGCGGCGGCAGCGAGGCCAGCAATTTTTCCACCCGCCCGGTTTCCAGCTTAAAGCTTACGGCGGTCTCCACGCAATCCCCTTTATCCTCTATTTCCAGCGGCGCGTCTTCGTCGTCGATGGACACGGTCCGCGGCTTTTTGGCGCGCAGGAAATCCACGGACGCGTTATGCGCTATCCTGAAAAGCCAGGTTATAAAAGGATAGGCGGAATCGTAAGAGTCCAAACGGCGGAAGGCTTTGATAAAAGTTTCCTGGGCGAGATCTTCGGCGTCCTGCGGATTCTCCACCATGCGCAGGATCAGGCTGAAGATCTGGTTCTTATAGCTGTCCAGCAGTTCCTCAAATGCCGGCGCGTCGCCGCCGAGGCAGCGCTTTACCAGCAGCGCGTCGTTTTCGTTCGCCATAGATCCCAGGACTGTGACAGTGCCGCATCTAGACTATGTCTGTGCCGTATCAGGAGCTATGCCCCGCACTTTTTCTGTAAACGAGCCAAAGTGCGGGACTATGCTCATCAAGCGGCCGCTCTCTATAATACTACGAAAAAAAGGGCCGCCGGTTTCATAATATCCGCTCCGTCACAGGAGGAATAAGGCGAAAGATAAAGGGCCTATGCGGGCCTGGGCCTTAGGGCCCGTGACACTTTGCGCGCGGAAAGATACAATGTATTACACGGTTATTTCGAAGCAACACACGGATTTTCGGAGGATAAAATGGAACTCAAAAGCGCGATACTGACACTAGCCCTCGGACTCTTCGCCTGCGCCGCCTGCTCCGCGCAGGACAACCCCTTTGCGAATTACCAGGAAAACCAGGCCGCCTATTCCGACCCCTCCTTCCAGGATTTCATAGAAACTTCCTACGGCTACCTCCAGCCCGCCAAGAAGCCCGCGCTCCGGGACGCCGTGGCCGACAAGGCGCCCAGGCAGATATTCATCACCATACTTCCCAAAGACCCCGACTACGCCGGCCTCGTGAAAGAGATCACCGCTTCCGCCGGCTTCGTGCTCTACGGCGAACAGACTATCCACTCCAAGTCCGGCAAGACCATCCAGCTCCTCGGCTGGGCCCGCGCCGACCGCCTGGTAAAGATCTTCCAGAACCCCGGCGCCGTCAAGGTCTACATCGGCCGGCATATCTAATTTACCTGCCTCCGAGGGGCCGGCGGTCTGCGACCCGCCGGCCCCGTTCTTTTCCGGCAGCCGCCGGCCTATTGCAGGGTGTCGGGGTGCTTTTATTTCAAAAAGCAGCCTGACACCTTTTGTCGGGCCTTGACAAAACGATATTATTGTGATATCATATTGATATACCTTAAAGGAGGAATATTATGACTAATGAGATCCGTACCACGGCCCTGAACGGCTGGGCAATGCTGCTCGCGAACTTTGTCCTGCTGTTCGCGGGCATCGGCCTTTTCATATTCGGCATCAGGGAAATGGCCGCTGTCTTTATCGTCGCCGGCATCGTGACGGAATTGGCGGCCGTCTTTCTCTTCTGCGGCTTCTTCACGCTCCAGCCGAACGAGGCGCGCGTGCTTGTGCTCTTCGGCGCCTGCAAGGGCGTGGTCAGGGACAGCGGCTTCTACTGGGCCAATCCCCTGTACTCCCGCGGCCAGGGCGGCGTCTGGGAAAATGAGAAGGGCGTCACCCGGCGCGTGGGCGCGGTAAGCATGAAAGTCTCCCTGCGCGCCCGCAACTTCGAATGCCAGAAGCTCAAGGTGAACGACAAGGGCGGCAACCCGATCGAGATTGCGGCGGTGGTGGTCTGGCGCGTGGAAGACGCGGCCCAGGCGCTCTTCGACGTGGACCGCTATGAGAGCTACGTCCAGGTGCAGAGCGAGACGGCGGTACGCCACCTCGCCTCCTCCTATCCCTACGACCACGGCGAGCCGGGCGAGATAACGCTGCGCGGCGGCACGGACGAGATCTGCGCCAGGCTCCGGCAGGAGCTCCAGGACCGCCTGCAGCGCGCGGGGGTCATGGTGGATGACGCGCGCCTGACGCACCTGGCGTACGCGCCGGAGATCGCGCAGGCGATGCTCCGCCGCCAGCAGGCCGAGGCCGTCATCGCGGCGCGCGAGAAGCTCGTGGCCGGCGCGGTGGGGATGGTCGAGATGGCGCTGAAGCAGCTCTCGGAGCGCAAGGTGGTAGAGCTGGACGACGAGCGCAAGGCCGCCATGGTCTCGAACCTGCTGGTGGTCCTGTGCGGCGAGACCCAGGCCCAGCCGGTGGTGAACGCGGGGACGCTATACCAATGACAGCCGACGGGAAGAAAGCCTTTCTCCTGCGCGTCGATCCCAGACTTTGGAACGAACTCCAGGGCTGGGCGGCGCAGGAGCTCCGCAGCGTCAACGCGCAGATCGAGTACATCCTCAAGGAGGCGGTCGCCCGGCGGCGCTCCGGAGGGCCGCCGCCCGGCAAGGCCGGTAAGCCCGCGGGACGCTGAGCTAAATAATTGTGCTGTTTGTTGCCGCCGGGGAGAATATCTCCGGCGGTTTGTTTTCGGACAATAACTTCATCTGCCCGCTTTTTAAAAGCTGAAAATAAGGCATCCTATTAGGTCTCAATTGTGACGTCCTTTTGTTTTAAGCTGAAAAACAGCCCGACATGCTGTTGTCGCGGTGATACGGTACGATTTCGGATGAGGCGACGACATGCCCCGCGGTCAGGTTATAGCCGGGGCGTTGCGGAAGCTGAAGCTTGCGGAAGGCCGCAAAAAATCGTTCAATGTCCTGTAAGGACGAAGCCTTGCCGGATGGCTGCTGCAGCGCGCTTTTCCCGGGGAAGAATTCCTTTTCCTTGCCAGAAAGCCGCTAAACCGCACTGATTTTACTTCTAAACGACAGCGGCGAATAAGGATCTTCCGCGATTAAGGAGATTGAACATGGACAAATGGATATTGGACGCGACAGTCATCCTCCTTGGTGCCCTGGTAGCCTCGGCTCTTGCGTACTGGGTATTGATGTACCTTTCCCGTCATGTTATCCCGGACCACATTCTCTCGCCCCGGCTTGTCACCTACATGATGCGGTCGATTCGACTCCCTCTGGGCCTGATCGTTGTGTCGCTCAGCCTTGGAGGGGCGGTCGTGCTCATGGATTTGCCGGGCGCGCTTAGCCGGGCCGTTCCTTCGGCCCTCAGCGTGCTGCAAATTGTACTGATGGCCTGGCTCGCCATCCGCGGCGTAGGAATCGGCAGAGAATTCGTCACCAACGCCTTCGATGTGAAGGCCGAGGACAACCTGGAAGCCCGGAAAATACACACCCAGACTCGCGTTGTCGAGCAAATTCTTGTGGCCCTTATTTCCTTCCTGGCCATTGCGGCCGTGCTTATGACATTTGACAAGGTGCGCCAGCTGGGCGTAAGCCTTTTAGCCTCGGCCGGTGTACTGGGAATAATTATGGGGTTTGCCGCCCAGAAAAGCATCGCAACGCTTTTTGCCGGGGTTCAGATCGCGCTGACCCAGCCAATCCGGGTGGACGATGTGGTGATCGTTGAAGGTGAATGGGGATGGATTGAAGAAATCACCCTGACTTATGTGGTGGTCAAGATATGGGACCTCCGGCGGCTCATTGTACCGATCACGTTTTTCCTGGACAAGCCTTTTCAGAACTGGACCCGGGTTTCAGCCGACATCCTCGGGACGATTTTTATCTACGCGGACTACACCGTCCCTTTTGGGGCGGTCCGGGCGGAATTGAAACGTATCTGCAAAGCCAGCGACCTGTGGGATGGGAAGGTTTGCGGCCTACAGGTGACCGACGCCAAGGCCACAACGGTGGAAATACGCGCGCTGATCAGCGCACAAGATTCGCCGAAGGCCTGGGACCTGAGATGCCTCGTCCGGGAGAAACTAATAGACTTTCTGCAAAAAAATCACCCGTTATCTTTGCCCCGCACGCGCGTGGTTCTCGATCCCCTGCCGGACGGGCAGCCAGCAGCGGGGGGTTTAGGGGACGTAGCGTAGTTTAGTTGACTAATTAATAAAAGTTGCTATGTTAAGGAAATATACCCGCGTACAAATAATAAGTTAACAAAAGACGCAACGTCCCCTATGCCCATATGCCCGGGCAGCGAGCGGGGCCTGCCGTCTTTATGAGCGACGCCTTCGGCCGCCCGATGCCCGGAGCGCGTTACAACCTTCCGCTTCGCCTTGCCGCCCCCGCGGCCGGCCTCTTTACCAGCCATTCCCCGACCTGAATAAGCCCGATGGTCATGCCGGCTTCGACGCCGCATCCCCCTGAATTCTGATATAATCTCCATAGGCGGCGAAGCGGCTTCGCTCAACACGTTCTATCAGCAATGCCGCCGCACTGCTGATAGAACGCTCTACCTTACCTGAAGTTTAAGGGAAAAGGTACCGGGAACTTTGGGGGCATTTAGCCATCAGCGCCCCCTATCTATGAAAGATATTAAAATTGCACTTGTTCAGTTGGATGTCAGTGCTGATAAATCGTAACTACTCAGGTTCTCCGTATTTTTCACGTATTTTTTGTAGTGGCAAAGCTTGCTTTGCCTTTTTGGGCAGAGTAAACTCTGCCACTACGACGACAGACCTGAGTAGTTACGATAAATCTGCAAATCTGGAAAAAGCAGAGCGCTATTGCCGGGAGGCGGCACGAAATGGCGCTGGTATCATCACACTTCCTGAGATGTTCAACTGGATGGGGCCGTTTAGTGAGACAAAAAAAGTTGCCGAGACAAAAGATGGACCGGCAATCACAATGCTACGAAGCATTGCACATGAATCCGGGTGCTACATCGTTGCGGGTTCCATTCTTGAAAGACAAAACAAAGGTTTACCGTTGAACACAACTTTTTTCGTCGGCCGGAAAGGTGAGATTATTTCCCGATATTCCAAGATGCATCTATTTGATTTGGAAATTCCGGGAGAGATAGAATATCTTGAGTCAAAGGCGATGGCAGCAGGCAGGAATCTCGCAGTCGCCAAAACTCCGTTCGGAAAAGTTGGTTTTGTAATCTGCAACGTCCTTCGTTATCCGGAGGCGTTTCGAAAGCTCACCCTTGCCGGGTGTAAAATAATATTCAACTCATCTGCGTTTACAGAAAGAACGGGAAAAGAGCACTGGCATGGCCTCAATCGCGTCCGCGCCTTTGAAAATTTGATCTATATTGTATCAACGAACCAGAGTGGTCATAATGCGGACGGCGTTAAATACTACGGCCACAGCATGGTCGTTGATCCCTGGGGGAAGATCGTCACCGAGGGCCCGCCGGACGGCGATGTCATCCTTTATGCCGATATTGATTTAAGTAAAGTTGATGGGATCAGAAAACAGTTGCCTGCCTTGGAGAAAATTCACAGCAACTATAAGATTATTTAAAAATCTGCTGTCACTATCTTTTCCGCCATTTTGCCCCGCGCCCTTTAAAAGGGGCCGTAAAAGATTTCCGGTGGATTTTATGTTCCGCTTAACAGGGATGAACCCAAATCTTTGAGGTCGCATTTGGCGGCCTCAAAAGGCAGGGGCGGGCGCCGCTCTTCCGTGGCAGTGGAAACCGGCGTAGAGAGCATTTGCTTTCCAGCCGAAAATGCGCTAATATTTTTTACTGGTTCCTTCGAAGACAGGCATGGGGAGTCCGCCGATATCGCGTCGCCCGGGGTTTAGCTGCATGAAAAACATAAAGATAATAGTCACCGGAGGGACTTTCGACAAGGAGTACAACGAGCTGACAGGGGAGCTTTTCTTCCACAAAACGCACATCCGGGAGATGCTGCGGCTGGGCCGGTGCCGGCTTTCGGTGAGGGTCAAGACGCTGATGCTGGTCGACAGCCTCTGCATGACGGAAAGGGAGAGGCGCTCGATACTCAGGGAATGCCTCTCTTCAAGAGAGAAAAGGATACTCATAACCCACGGCACCGACACCATGGTGGAGACGGCAAAAGTCCTGGGGCCCCGGATAAAGGACAAGACCGTCGTCCTGACAGGCGCCATGGTGCCCTACAAGTTCGGCAGTTCCGACGGCATGTTCAATCTGGGAAGCGCGCTGTCGTTTGTCCAGTCTCTGGAGCCCGGTGTGTACATTGCGATGAACGGCAAGTATTTCCGGTGGGATAACGCCAGGAAAAACAGGACCAGGGGGGTTTTTGACAGCAAAGGAATGGATTAAAGGTTTTAAAGGCCTATCCCCTTGTCTCAAGTGAATCTTCCGTCGGAGCCCCGTCGGGGTCGGTTGCCCACTCAATCCTCGACGGGAACTTGAGTAAAGGGGATAGGCCCTAGGTTTTATTATCAGTTAATGGCAAAATCCCCGAATAAAGAAGCAAAGAAAACGATCACAGCCGATAAAAAAAGCAGATCTGGCGGGACCCGGCATCAGCACCTATCCCGAAGTCGATAAGATACTGCCCAATGATTACAAGGCGGTCCTTCCTCAATGGGAATCCGGGTGACGAAGGAAACGCTGGTCAAGCAGCTGGAGATGGCGAAGCTGATGGACAATCTCAAGCTGCCGTACCACCAGGCCATCATGAACGACCGGATTCCGCTGAGCATCGGCGGCGGCATCGGCCAGTCGCGGACCTTCATGTACCTGCTCCGGACGGCGCATCTGGGCGAGGTGACCGTGTCTATCTGGCCCAAGCAGCTCAAGGCCGTCTGCGCCAAACACAACATCCACGTCCTGGAATAAACGTTTGTTGGCCGTCTGATAGGCATAGCCCCTGATACGGCGCCTACGCAAGTATTGCAGCCATAAAAGAAGCGCGGCCCCGATTTGGGGCCGCCTCTTTTTGTGGTATTTTTGGGGCCTTTCCGATCCCGCCGTGCGATAAAAGGGATAGGCGACTTTTGCCTATGAAAAAGGGCTATACAAAGATTATTTTTTCATCCCGCCCGCCGGAGGCGTCCGCTAATCCAGCGGACGTCCGCCTAAGGCGGACGGGTTAAGGCCAGAAGACGCGCGCGAGCAGGCACAGTTGGGCGAAGCCGACGAGGACGCAGGAGATCCGGAAGAGGCGGCCCTTGCGCGTCGCGATCCGCGCGTTCCTCACTATCTGCCCGATTATATCCTCGTAGTACTGCGTCGCCGTTATCCCGCCGCCCAGGTATCTGTCCAGCAGCAGGACGAGCTCGCTGTGGGAATATTTCGCGAGGTCCTCGGGGGAGACCAGGCAGTCGTCCGACCTGTGTATGTCCCTTTTCGGCTCAAGGAACGGGATCCAGCCGGGCTTCCCGGTCAGCGGGGAGAACGCGAAAACGCCCAGCGGCAGGGCCGCTGCCAGCGTCACCATGGCAAGGAAGCTCAGCGGGCCGGCCGGCGCCGTCAGCCTGATGATAGCCAGCTGGGCCGCGGCGAAAGCGGTAAGCGCCGCGATCTTCTTATCGCTCCAGCCGACCGTCCGGCGCATGCTTTCCAGCAGCGCCAGCAGCCGCCGCTCCGGGTCCGGGGTCAAATGGGTGGAGATGCTCATGCCGGGTCCCTTGTACTGCTTCCCGCCAGCTGCCCGCAGGCGCCTTTTATGTCCGCGCCGAGGCTATGCCTGAGCGTGGCCTGGATATTGAACATCAGGAGCAGGTTCGCGAAGAGCTGCGCCCGCTCCCTGGCCGGGGCCCTGAACGCGCGGCGGGCGTCGTTGTAGGAGATCAGGTTGACGTTGAAATATTTCACGTTCTCGACGCTTTTTATCCACTCGGACAGCTTTTTAGCCGCGGTCTGCGAATCGTTTATCCCGCCCAGCAGTACGTACTCTATGAACACTTTGCGTTTGGTGGAGAAAATGTAGTCCCTGAGCGCCTTGGAAAGCTGGTCCAGGGGGTATTTTTCGTTCAGCGGCACCAGCCGGGTGCGCAGCGCGTCGTCCACGGCGTGCAGCGAGAGCGCCAGGTTGACCTGGGGAAAATCCTTGGCGAAGCGCCTTATGCCCGGCACGTGCCCCGCCGTCGAGACCGAGAGGTGGCGGTCGCCCAGCCCGATAAGGTCGGGGTCAGTTATCGTCCGTATGCTTTCGGCCACTGAGTCATAATTCAAAAAAGGCTCGCCCATGCCCATGAAGACGGCGCCTGTTATTCTCTCTTCGGGGCGGCTCTTCTTCAGGTATTGGGCCCAGAAAAGATACTGCGAGGTTATTTCTGCGGGGGAGAGATTGCGCTTAAGTCCCCGCCTGCCGGTGGCGCAGAAAGGGCACTGCACGGGGCAGCCGGCCTGCGTGGAGACGCAGACGCTCCACTTGGCCGGGAACAGGTTCAGCAGCACGGATTCTATCTTAAGCCCGTCCTTCAGCAGGAAAGCCGCTTTCACCGCATTGCCGGCTTTTGATTCAAGCACTGTTTCGGGCTCGAGGGCCAGTATTTTGAAATGGGATTTAAGGCCGGTCCGCAGAGGGGCGGGCAGGGCCGTGATCTCGTCAAAGCCGGAAACGGCGTTTTTGTAGACCGCGTCCGAGATCTGCCTGGCGCGGAATTTCGGATAGCCGCTCTTTTCAAGCCAGTCCGCCGTCTTTTTCAGGTCCATTGGGTTAAGTAGTTGCTTCTAAAAATGATTCTTCCGTAAAAAGTCAATTTTGCTCAAAAATCGCCTTTGTAGCCGCAGGCTTTCCGCCACACAACTTCGGCGGACCCGCCGGTTGTTTGGCGGGCAGCCTGCGTCCGCCTTAGGCGGA
>Ga0180009_10006223_pt1 | contig 12590 bp, 9 predicted proteins | sample OS_PC_MetaG_FD_123537 | JGI IMG/M metagenome (GOLD analysis project Ga0180009, IMG submission 123537) | Groundwater microbial communities from the Aspo Hard Rock Laboratory (HRL) deep subsurface site, Sweden - OS_PC_MetaG | ecosystem: Environmental > Aquatic > Deep subsurface > Groundwater...
CCATGGTTCTGGTTCGTGGTCGAGTCAACGACGCTGCCCGCGCCCTGGCTGTCCCCCATGTGCCAGACTCCCCTGAAGTCGCCGTCCCACACCGCCGTCGTCGGGCCGCTCGAGGTGGTGCCGGTGCGGCCGTGGTAGAGCCAGATCACCGTGCCAGCCTTCAGATCGACCTGTGGAACGTTGACCCAGACATACGAGACGTCGTTCCGCTGCCAGTGCTCGATCTCATGGGCCAGCGGCTGGCCGTCGGCGTCCGTGAACCGCAGATCGCGCCCGTCATCTGCGACCTCGCCGTAGTCGATCCAGCCGGCGTCCAGCTTCACCAGCAGCGGGAAGGCGAACAGCCTCTCGCTGATGCCCGAGTTGAGCATCGTCAGCCGGTGCCGCCAGCGCCAGTCGCATCCGACGGAGGCGTCCGCCCGGGCCTGCTCCTGGACGGCCACGGAGTCTGTTGACAGCAGGTCAGTGCCCCCGTCCGCCCTGTCGGACGACGAGAGCGGCAGGACCAGGTGGCAGCCGGTCGAGAGAACGACCAGGGCCGAAGACACCCACCGATTCAACCACACAGGCACGCCACTCTCCCGGCCCCGACTCGTGATGCTCACCAGCCCTTCGTGCGGAGGATGTCCTGGATCACCTGCTCGGTCTTCTGCTCCAGGCGCTCGTCGCTCTTGGCCTTCGCCTCCTGGATGCGCTCGAGCAGCAGGTTGATGTCGGCCGGTTTCTCCAGAAAATCCATCGCGCCGAGCTTCATCGCCTCCACGCCCTTCTGCAGCGTCGCGCGGCCGGTGAGCAGGATCACCTGAATGTCGGGGTCGCGCTCGCGCATGGCGCTCAGGGTCTCGATACCGTCCATCCCGGGCATCGCCAGATCGAGAACGACGACGTCGAAGCGCTGCGCGTCCATCTTCTCCAGGGCGGCCTGGCCGCTGGTGGCGGTCTCCACCACGACCTCTCGCGTCTCCATGCGCGCCGACAGCGCCTCGACGAAGTCGGTCTCGTCATCCACCAGCAGGACTCGTTCACCTGCCATCGTAGCTCCTTGGTGTTGGGTCTGCTGGTATCATTCTACCGCGCCTGCGGGCGGTCAGTGAAGCGCCAGCACGATCCGGTCGCCGTCGGCCCCGGCCTCCCCGCCCATGTGCTGCATCACCTGCTGCAGCGTCGACCACCGCGCGGCCAGGGTGGGGTCCATCGGATCGGCGCTGGCGATGACCACGTCGCACGCGGAACCCGTGGTGGCGAACGAGACAGTGACGACGCGCGCCTCGGCGCCGGCCTGCAGCGCCAGATCGATCCCGAGGTACACAGCGTACTGAAACGCAAACGAATCGAGGGGCACCAACACCGACTCCTGGGGGAACTGGCGTTCCAGCGCAACCTGCTTGAGGTCCGCGAAGCGATGGCAGAGATCGCAGATCTCCCCCAGCACGACCTTGATGTCGACCTGCCGACCTGGCTCGTCCACGCTGTGCGAGAACCGGTTCAGTCGCTGGATAATCACCTCGCCGCGCCGGATCTGCTTCTGGATCTTCCCGCAGACCGACTGCAGCCGCTCCGGGCTCAGAGACCGGCCTGCCGCTGCGCCCCGGGTCAGGTCGTCCAGCAGCCCGGAGAACTCATTGATGGTGGCCAGGACGTTCTTCAGCTCGTGGGACAGGCTGGCAGTGATGGTGCCGAAGAAGACGAGCTTCTGGGCGGGCAGGTCGAGAGAATCGTCGGTCATCGTCAGTCCTTCGCACAGCTCTCCATGATGCCTATCAGCTCGTCGATGTTGACCGGCTTGAACACGTAGGCGCAGGCCTTGCCCTCCAGATCCTCCAGCGTCTCCTCCGTCTCCGACGTCGCGCCGTGTCCGGTCAGCAGGATGATCGGTAGCCGGGGGTTTTCCTGCCGCACAGTCTCCAGCAGGACCGCGCCGCTCATCCCGGGCATCTTCAGGTCGACGACGGCCACGTCGTAGATCACGCTCCGGATCTTCTCCAGCGCGGCCTCACCGCCGGTCACCGCATCCACCTCGTAGCCCCGAAGCTCCAGCCGCTCGGCCATCGTGAACACCAACTCCGGCTCGTCATCAACCAGCAAGACTCGCATCGCTGCCATCCTCCACTCCGCTGCCTGCCATGTCAGGTTTCACCGGAAGGATCACGGTGAACTTGGTCCACTCGCCAACCTGGCTGTCCACCGTGATCTTCCCGCCCAGTTTCTCCACAATTCCATAGGTGATCGACAAACCGAGCCCCGTTCCGTGCTTCTCCTTGGTGGTGAAGAATGGCTCGAAGATGTGGTCCCGATGCTCTGGTGGGATCCCCACGCCGTTGTCTCGCACCGTGACGCTGACGTGGTTGTCCCCCTCCCTGATGATGTGGATGTTGATCTTGCCGCCATCCGCCACCGCGCCGAAGGCGTTGTTGATGATGTTCAGGAACACCTGCTGCAGCCGTCCGCGGTCGCTCTCGATCATCGGCACATCCGGCTGGGCGTCGATCTGGATCTCGAGCTTGCGGTAGGCCGACTCCTTCTCCAGAAAGCCCAGCACCTCGTTCAGCAGCGACCTGAGATCGATCGGCCCGCGCCGGATGTCCATGTGCTTGGCAAAACGGAGCAACCGGCGCGTGATCACCGCGCAGCGCTCCACAGACTCCAGGATCGACTCCACGTTCTTGAGGAACTTCTTCTGCTGGGGAAACTCCGCGGAGAAGCTGAGCAGGTCCTTGAGCAGCCCCGCTTTCTCGTTGATGATCGCCAGCGGGTTGTTGATCTCGTGGGCCACCCCCGCGGCCAGCCGCCCGATCGAGGCCATCTTCGCCGTGTACTCGACCTTGTGCAGCACCGACAGCCGCTTGTCGTCCGCCTCGCGGATGCGGTTGACCGAGTAGGTCGCGGCGACCAGGATCACCAGCACGATCACCACCATGCTCGACCCGAGGAACCAGATCAGCTTGTTGCGCAGCGAGAACCAGCCGCCCAGCAGAGTATCTCGCTGCTCCACGACGACGTAGATGAAGGGTGAGCCCTCGATGTAGGCGTAGCCCATGTACTGGGTCTGACCTGCCTGCTGCGACTCGAGGATGGCGGTCTCCGCTGCCGGCGGGGGCAGGGCGACCGTCGCCCTGGTGAGGATCTTGCCGGAGGTCTTGGTCGGCGTCTGCAGGATCCCTGCCCGGTTGATGATGAAGGTGTCGCGTGAGGGTCGGGCTGTCTCCGACTCCCGCATCGAGGCGAGGATCGCGGCGTCGAAGGTGGCGCGCAGGACGCAGGCGCGACCGTCCTCGTCCACGCCCCCCACCGCGATGGCGAAGTGGGGAAATCTTCTGAAACCCATGAAGACGTCGCTCACCGACCGGCCGCGGAGCAGGGTCTCCTTGAACCAGTCCTGCTGGCTGTAGTTCTTGTCCTTCAGCCCGTACGGCCCGACGTAGAACCGCTGCCGGCCGTCGGCATCGATCAGCCCGATGTCGACGAAGTCGCGGTGATTCTCCTTGAGGTTGCGAAAGATCTGGGTCAGCCGCTTCTGGTCGGACAGCTCCTTGTAGGAGTTGTCGTGGATGATGAAGCTGAGCACCGAGAGCCTCTCGTTGAGGAAGAACTGCATCGCCCAGCGCGCGTTGGAGGCCAGCAACCGCATCGGGTGCTGCACCTCCTTCTCGAACTCCTTCTGGTACTGGTAGTAGTTGACGATGACCATGATGATCAGCGGGATCAGCGAGACCAGACACGAGGAGACCACGATACCGGCCCACAGGCGGCGGTAGCGAAACAGGGTCTTGTCCACACTGCCCTCGGTCTCCCACCACTCCCTGATCTTCCGCTTCTTGGTCGTCTCAGCCACCGATCACCTCGGCTCGGTCGCCCGCCTGGTCGTCATAGCAGAAACGGGCAATCTCCACGGTGCTCACAGGTAGAACAGATACGTCATCGTGACCAGGACGGCCATGTAGATCAGACTCAACACTCCGCCGATCTTCATGTAGTCCTTGGTGCGGTAGTCGCCGGGGCCCATGTAGAGCGCGTTCACCTGATGCGTCGGCAGCAAGAACGAGTTCGACACGCCGAGGCCAACGACGATGGCGGCCACGCGCGGGTCGATGCCGATCTGGGAGGCCATCGACACGCCGAGCGGAACGAGCAGGGTGCACGCCCCGACGTTCGAGATCACCAGACAGAACCCGCTGCTCAGCACGGCAAGCACGATGAGCAGCATCAGCGGGCTCACGCTGTCCCCCAGCGCGTTGACCACACCGGTGGCGATCCACTCCGCGGTGCCGGTGCGGTCCACGGCCATGCCCAGCGGGATCAAGCCGCCGAGGAGGAAGACGGTGCGCCAGTCGACGGCAGCGTAGGCCTCGCGGATCGACACCACGCCGGTGAGCACCATCCCCAGCGCACCGGCCATCAGGCAGACCGAGAGCGGGATCGGATTGTAGGGCAGGCTCTGGTAGTAGAAGCTCGACACCAGCATGAGGGTCAGGGCGATGAGGAAACAGACCACCGCCGCCCTGGACTTTCGGGGCTTCTGGATCTCCACCTCCAGCGGGGTGATGATGGTGAAGTTGCGGTGCGCCTCCTGCAGGGCATGGAAGTGCTCCCACGTCGAGTGGAGCAGCAGCGCATCTCCGGGCAGCAGGGGGATGTCGGACATCTCCTTGTAGTAGGTCTTCCCCTCCCGGTAGAGCGCCAGGACCGCCACGCCGAAGGTCTTGCGGAACCCGATCTCGCGGATCGTCGATCCGATCATGCTCGAGCGGGGAGAGACCACCGCCTCCACCGTCCCGGCGACGGTGGGGTTGAACAGGTCGCGAAACCGCTGTGGCCGATCCAGAAGCTCCACCCCCGGCTTCTCGGCGAAGCTCTTCACCTGTTCGGTCGGTCCGTAGACGCAGAGTGACTGGCCCGGGCCGAGCTTCGTGTTAGGAGGAGGAGCGCCATCGTGCAGCTCCCTGACGTCGCCGATGCCAACGACGTTCACGCCGTGCTTCCGACGGGTCTGCACCACGGTCCTGGCGCCTTCCTCGGGCCGGTACTCCTCCGAGAGGCTCAGCTCGAAGGGCCCATCCAGATCGTGGTAGAAGGACCGGGCCTCGGCCACGTCCTGTGCCCCGCGGTCGCCGCCGCTCTTGCGCGCGAGCTGGGCCCTGGAGATCTTCTTGAGGAAGTACCGGCCGCCGGTGGCGAAGTAGAGGATGCCGCCCGCCACCAGCCCGAGGCCAATGGGGGTCAGCTCGAGCAGGGCGAAGCGGTTCATCCCGGCGGGCAGGATGTCGTTGAGCAGGATCAGGGGACTGGTGCCGATCATCGTCAGCGTGCCGCCGAGGATCGCGCACATCCCGATCGGCATCAGCACGCCGGAGATCGGGGTCTGGATCTCCTTGCAGGCATGGCGGATACCCGGCAGGAACAGCACGGCCGCCCCGGTGTTCTGCATCACGCTCGAGATCACCGCGATCAGGCCGGAGAGAAAGACCATCAACCGGACGGCGCTCTTGCCCGCGAGGTTGATCACCGGCCGCACCACTCGCGAGACCAGGCCCACCTTGTTCAGCCCGGCGCTCACCACCATCACTCCGATGATCGCCACCACGGCGTTGCTGCTCAGGCCGCTGAACGTCGACCTGGAGTCGAGCAGGTTGAGGATGGGCAACAGGACCATCATCATGATCGCCACCACGTCGACGCGGACCCACTCGACAACGAACAGGAAGATGGCAATCGCGATGACGATCAGCACCAGGACCTTGACCCTCATCGGGGTCTCGACCCGTGCCGGCAACGAGAGCAGGCCGGCGTCCTGGATGCGGTCCCCCCGACTGGAGACGAGCGGGGCCGACACGTACAGCCGCAGAGCGTAGCCCCTGACCCGGACGCGGGACTCCACGATGTAGGGGATCCGGGCCTGGACCTTCCCGGACCCGCCCGGCAGCGTGACGCGAACGTTGGTCTCCGGCCCCGGACGTCCCCCCTTCTGCTCGAACCTGACGCCGCTCTCCTCGGGTGCGTTCACCCGGACGGCGAGCGGTCCGGCGCCTGGATCCCAGGCAAGACCGTCCCCGGCGATGGTGAAGGTGACGGCCAAGACGCCCCGATCGCCCGCGCCCAGGGTGGGCTTGCCCGTCTCGACGGTGGCGCGCAGGTGCCTGAGCGAGCCCTCGAGCGCGAGCGGCTCGACCGGGCCTCTCGGGTGGGTGGTCGCCTTCTTCGTCTCTGTTGCGCCAGCGACGAGCGCCCAGAAGAGCATGCCCGTGATGGCGACCCAGGCCGCAGCCCGACGGCGGCGGCTCAGACCAGGAAAGAACGGGGGCTTCAAGCTGGCTGGTTCCACGGCCCCGATCTCCTTCGATGCTGGTGCAGGCGCGTGAGGTGTCCCACGTCCTGGCGGGAAAACGATAGTATCGCGGTCACTCAGTCGTCGTCCTCGGTCTCGTCGCCCCGCTCCCGCTGCGCCTGCCGCGAAGCCTCCTGGATCCGCTGCGCAAGCACACTGATGTCCACCGGCTTCTTCAGGTAGTCGAAGGCCCCCAGCTCACGGGCGATCTGCTCGTCCTTGTCGGTGCCATGCCCGGTAACGATGATCACCTCGACCTGGGGGTGGTCGCGCTTGATCCGGCGCAGCACCTCCAGTCCGTCCATGCCGGGCATTCGGAGATCGAGCACCATCACGTCCGGGGCCTCGGTATCGACGAAGGTCAACGCCTCCTGCCCGTCGTAGGCCACGTCCGCGGGGATGTCCCGCATCTCCAGCCGCTCCGAAAGCGTCATCACGTAGTCTCGCTCGTCATCCACCAGCAGCGTGCGCGAGGGCCGCCCGTAACCCGCCCCCGGGCGGACATCGATCGACTTCACGCCCTCGAACCCGGCGGCGATCTTCTGAACCTCCTGCTCCACGTTCTCGTAGCGTAGCGCCTGCACTGTTCGCGCCAGGGCACCCGGCGACCGCGACCGCTGGTGGATCGCCACGGTGACCCTGCCCGCCTCTGCCTCGACGTCGCAGTTGGCGTGGCCGCCGTCCAGCAACGCGACATTGATCCTGGTCGCAAGCTGGAAGTCGAGCACCGCCTGGATCGAGCGATCCGTGGCCTTGAGGGCGTCCCTCTGCACGTTCTCGACGATCGTATCCACCGCCTCGGCCTCGGATGTGGCCGGCAGCGGGATCCCGGTCCTCGCGCCCCTGCGGGGCGGCGCACCGGTCCTCGCGCCCCTCTCGGGGCGCTCCGGGATGGGGCTGCGGCGCGCGGGGTGAAGCAGCGGGATCTTGATGTCGTACAGCTTCGGGTCCCAGGGACCGCTGGAGAGCAGTTGCCGCGTCCAGCTGGCGAGCTCCTGGTCGTACCTCTTGATCAGGCTCGCCGCCTCGCGGGCGTCGATGCTCTGCTCCGCCGCACGGGCCACGCGGTACTCCTGGTCGGCGATGATCCCCACCCGGAGCACATGCGTGAGCGCGCCGGGGATCAGGTGCATTGCCGGCCCGTGGTAGATCTGATCGTCGGTCTTGAGTAGCTGCGCGAGCGCCGCCTTGAGGTAGACGATACTCTTGGCCCATTCATGTGTGATCGCGTCGAGGAACCCTCGCGAGCCGGTCATCGCCCGCGCCAGCTTCTCGGCCGATGTGCCAAAGCTCTGAGCGGCTTGCTCGATCAGCTCCGGGCCCACGACCGAGTAACCGAGCCGCTGGGCGACCTGCCCGATGATCTGCTCGGCGGAGCAGAAAGCGCCGCTGAACACCGCGATCACGGCCATGGTCCAACCTCCTTTTTTCGCGCGAGCAGGGTATCACACGGTTCCACGTGCCGCCACGATGGTCGGCGGTGGAGATCGGTCCTCAGTACCCCCAGCGGTGGGCCACCTGTTCCAGGTGCTCCTGCTCCCCGACCAGGGTCACCTCGTCGTTCCTGCGCAGCACGGTGTAGCCCTGAGGGACGATCGGGTGTCCGTCCCGCGTGATCCCCAGCACCCGCACGTCGGAGGGCAGCCTGAGCTCGCGCAGCGGCATGCCGTCGATGTCCGGATCCGCCACGGTGATCTGGATCACCGCCTGGTGCGGGTCACGGTGCAGCAGCAGCGTTGCCAGCTGCGGCACCCGAACAAACTGATCGAGCAGGTTCACCATCGCCGAGGCCGGCTCAACCACCAGCGCCCCCAGCTCGGCGAACCTGTCGGACCACGAGAGATCGTTGAGACGCACCACAAGCCGCCCGACTCCGAACTTCTCGAAGCCAAGCAGGCAGGCCTGGTAGTTGGCGTCATCATCTCCCAGGGTCGCCACCAGGGCATCGGTGGCGCTCGAGACCAGCCCCCCCAGCGTCCCCTCGTCGATCTGCTCGATGTGGTGCGCCTCGATGCTCTCCATGTCGGCCAGCCCCTCCACCGCGGACCGGTCGACGTCGGCCATGATCACCTTCCAGCCGTGCGCCTTGAGCTGACGCGCCACGGCCAGCGACTGATCGTCGATCCCCAGGATCACCGCATCTCGAACCTCGTCCGGGGTCGCCTCCGCCGGCAGATGAGACTCGCCGACGCGCCGGATGCAGAACTTGAACAGCGGCGGCCCGACGACCTGGTTCAGCACGATGACGGCGATGATCATGGTGGCGAACTCGGTGCCGAAGGCCGGAAACTCGCCGGCCACGTCCTTGGCCAGGCCCAGGCCGACCCCCGCCTGGGTCACGTAGGCCATCCAGGCGAGCCGGGTGTGCTGGCGCGGGGCTCTGGCCAGCTTGCTCCCCACAAAGGACCCGACCATGATCCCTGCCATACGAACCCCGAAGAGAGTCAGGGCAACAGGCCACAGCTTGACCAGCGCATCGAGCCCCAGCGAGGCCCCGACCAGCGTGAAGAAGACGAGGTAGATCGCCGGCGCCACGTGGTGCAGGGCCTGGGAGAACTCGTTGTGGAAGCGGCTGAAGTTCGTGACGATGAAGGCCGCGATCATGCAGGTCAGCAGCGGTTCGATGGTGATCGGCCACGACAGGTGCGTCTCGCTGAAGTGCCGCAGCGCGCCGGAGACCCAGAACACGCCCAGGCCGATCGCCAGGATCAGCCCGGTCTTGACCCGGACGTCCGTCTCGGCCGAGGCGATCAGCGCCAGGGTCTTGCCGGCCAGGTAGCCGACATTGAGCGAGACGAGCAGGTCGAGGACCACCCGCAGCACGAACCAGGGGTCGAACTCGACGCCAGCCACCAGAGAGCTGGCGATCGAGGCTGTCGTGGCGAAGAGCGTGATCACCACGGCGTCCATCACCACCGTCACGCCGATCGCGGTCTTGGTGAAGGGCCCACGCGCGCGAAGCTCGTTGATGATCGCGATGGCCGAGGAGGGAGACCGGGCAACCAGGATCGACGCCGCCATCAGCCCCACTCCCAGCCGGCTCGGGAAGGGCATCTTCTGCATGAAGGAGATATGGTCGGCGATCAACACCACGGCGGTGAGGCCCAGGGTGAAGGTTGACACCACCAGGGCTGTCGTGACGAAGGCGATGCTCTTCAGACGACTGCGGATCTCCTTGATGTAGAGCTCACCACCGGCAGCGAAGGCGATGAAGGCCAGCGAGGCATGGTCGACGACGCGCAGCGACTGGACGGCCTCCTTCGTGACCCAGCCCAGGATGAAGGGCCCGACCAGCGCCCCGGCGAACAGGTAGCCGGTGATCAACGGCAGCCGGGCGAGGGTTGCCCACTTGCCGACATTGCGCGCGGCCAGTGAGACGAAGACGAAGCCGAGGATCAGCAGCAGCGTGGTCATCGGGCCGTCGCCCCCGCCGGTCCCATCTCCAGTCTCCAGAGCCGGATCGTGCCACCGGCATCCCCCGAGACCGCGGAGCGGGCGTCCGGGGAGAGGGCGGCGCACAGCACGGGCTCGTCGTGTCCTTCAAGCACCAGCACCTGCCGCCCATCGTCGCGACGTCGAAGCACGATGCGGTCTTCCACCACCGCCACCTGGTATGTCGGGTGTCCGTTCTTGTACCGCACGGCGGGGGGAGGCAGCTCCGGCGAGCACGCCGACTTCGTCAGGTCCAGCGCCGCCCACGACCGATCCTCAAGCTCGACGTGTACCGTCTGTCGGCTCCCGGGCCCGAACTCGACCCTCACCGGGGCCGCAGAAAACACCAGCTCCACGTGTCGCTCGATGTCACCCCTCGTCAGGTTCCAGAGGCAGCCGTGACCCCGGTCGCTGACGGAGAATCCTCGCGCGCCGTCGTCGCTGACCGCCAGGAGCCGGAAGATGCCCTCGTGGTCGGAGCGATCGATGTGGACCCGGCAGCGCATGCCCGGCAGATCCCACAGCCGAAGGTGACGTTGCTCGTCCAGCGAGACGAGGGTCCTCCCCGAATCCACAAGATGCAGGGCCTTGATCCGGCCGTGGTGCCCGACGAGGTCCTGCCGGCAGGTCCCGGAGCCGAGGTTCCACAGCTCGAGACCCCCGCGGTTGGTGCCGGTCGCCACTGCCTGACCGGGAAGGAGACAGAGCACCACCACCGGCGCGCGTTCCTTCGCGCGCATGGTGTACAGGCAGTGGTAGGCACTCATCGAGATCCTCAGAGTTCTGTCTACGTATCATGGGAATCACGCCGCCGCCAAGCGCCTTTGCCTCGAATCGCTGTGGCGGGCCCTTGCACCTGGCCCGAATCCCGGCGACCCTGAAGGCGCATGGAGCGGCTGCTTTCCTTCGCCATCATCGCCGGGGTGATGTACGCCCTGGTCAGGGTGGTGCCCGGTGGCGCGACCGCCGAGGCCGCCGCCTCGACGCTCTCCTTCGGCTTCGTGATCCTCGCCACCTACCTGCTGGCCTGCTTCCTCAACCGATTCAAGCTGCCCAAGATCACCGGCTACATCCTCGGCGGGATGGTCTTCGGGCCATCGGTCCTCGGCCTGGTATCCACCAACGTGGTGCAGGAGCTGCGGCTCGTCGATGACCTGGCCCTGACCTTCATCGCCATGGCCGCCGGTGGCGAGCTCCGGCTGGCAATGCTCCGCGAGCGCAGGCGCAGCATCGTGAGCTCGTTGCTCGGTATCATGCTGACCGCCTTCATCGGCGTCACGGCCTCCCTGGTGTTCATCCGTTCCAGCTTCCCCTTCACTGCAAAACGAACGCTGGCCGAGGCGATCGCCGTCGCCGCCATCAGCGGCGCCCTGGCGGTCGCTCGCTCCCCGTCGTCGGTCATCGCCATCATCAGCGAGACCAAGGCCCGTGGCCCGTTCACCGAGATGGTGCTCGGGGTGACCATCGCCCTTGACGTGCTCGCGATCTTCGTCTTCGCGGTCACCATCTCGCTCGCCGAGGTCACCCTGGCCCCCGGCAAGTCGATCAACGTGGCCTTCCTGCTGCTGATATTCGGCGAGGTGCTGGCCTCGGCCCTGGCCGGGCTGCTGCTGGGCAAGGCGATCGCGCTCTATCTGGACCGCATCCGGGCCGAGCTGACGATCTTCACCCTCGGTGTTGCCTTCCTGGTCACCAAGCTGTCCCACGGCGTGGACCACCTGCTCGACGCCCACTGGGGTGTTCGATTCCACCTGGAGCCGATGCTCATTTGCCTGACCGCCGGGTTCATCGTGCAGAACTTCTCCAGACACGGCGACGCATTCCTCCGGGTGATCGACCGCAGCTCGCTGCCGATCTACACCATCTTCTTCGCCATGAGCGGGGCGGCCCTGCGGCTCGAGGCCCTGACGACCACCTGGCACTGGGCCCTGGCGCTGGTCGGTATGCGCGCCTTCTTCATCTACGCCGGCGCCGTCTTCGGCGGACGGCTGGCCCGTGACCCGGAGCGCTTCACGCGCGTCAGCGGCATCTCCTTCCTGACCCAGGCCGGGGTCAGCCTCGGTCTGGTCAAGATCGTGATGGACACGTTCACGGCCTTCGGTCCCGACTACGCCACCTTGCTCGTCGCCACCATCACCATCAACCAGATCATCGGACCTGTCGGGTTCAAGGCGGCCCTGTCCTACGTGGGCGAGACCCGCGAGTCCCGCCTCAACCCGCAAGCCACGAGGAGCAGCTGACCAATGCTGCGACTGCTGCCGCTCTCGCTATCCCTCTTGCTCGTGCTCTCCGGCTGCTTCACCGCACAGCCACTGATGGGCCTCGACCTGCGCAACCAGCTCAGAGCCGGCGACAAGCCGCTGATCATCCGCTCGGCGGATGGCGCGAGCGCGCGGGTCGATCCCAACACCGAGCTGCGCTTCCTGCTGCGCAGCGGCGGCATCACCCCCTGGATCCAGGGCCGGCACCTGTGGCGCTCGGATCTCGGCCTGTCCTTCGAGGAGGGCAAGGGGGTGTTCTTCATGCCCTGGGACGACGTGGTGGGCGTGGAGGCACGCAACCTCAGCGGCGGCAAGACCTTCGGCGCCGTGCTGCTCGCGGTGGTGATCGTCGGCGTGGCGGTGATCCTCATCGCGGCGTCGCTCAAGGGAGGGGGACCGGGCGGATCGAACATCTCCGGCGGCCGTGGCAAGAAGAAACAGGGCACCTCCGGGTTTGGATCCCGTCCGCGCGCGCGGCTGCGCACACTCCCTCGGGTCAGAGCCGGCGTGCATCTCCACGTCCCGCTCATCATACTCACCCATCCGGGCGGCCGCCACGACACGCCTCCTCCTCC
>Ga0180009_10006224_pt1 | contig 12590 bp, 8 predicted proteins | sample OS_PC_MetaG_FD_123537 | JGI IMG/M metagenome (GOLD analysis project Ga0180009, IMG submission 123537) | Groundwater microbial communities from the Aspo Hard Rock Laboratory (HRL) deep subsurface site, Sweden - OS_PC_MetaG | ecosystem: Environmental > Aquatic > Deep subsurface > Groundwater...
AAGCCGCGTTCGCGGAACCAGTGGGCGGTGCGCGTGGTGAGCACGAACAGGTGACGGATGCCTTTCTCATGTGCTTTGTGTTCGAGTGCGGTCAGCAGACTGTCGCCACGGCCGGCGCCGCGATAATCGGGATGCACCGCCAGGCAGGCAAGCTCCGCCACGGCCTCCTCGGGATAGGCATAGAGTCCCGCGCAGGCGGTGATCATGCCGTCGCGTTCGACCACCAGAAATTGATTGATCTCCATTTCCAGCAGTTCGCGCGAACGCCGCACCAGCACGCCTTCCGCTTCCAGTGGCGCGATCAGTTCCAGTATGCCACCGACATCGTCGATGTTGGCCTGGCGCAGGCCTTCGTAGACGTCGGTCGTGATCAACGTGCCGACGCCGTCGCGGGTGAACAATTCCTGCAGCAGCGCACCATCGACCGCACGCGCAACCAGGTGTGCGCGGCGCACGCCGCGTTTGGCGGCCTGGGTGGCGCTGGCCAGATGCCGTGCGAGGTCTTCACTCAGGGCGCGTTTGCCGCTCAGTAGCCGTTCGGCATCGTTGGGACTCAGCTGGCGTACCGGTTTGCGGCCTTGGGCGAGACCGGCACCGTCGATCAACAGAATGAGCTTGTCCGCGCGCAGTTCGATGGCCGCATGCATGGCGACCTCTTCGGCGCTGAGATTGAACACCTCGCCGGTCGGTGAATAACCGATCGGGGAGAGCAGCACAATGCGCTGATCTTCCAGTTGCTGACGGATGGCGGCGCCATCGATGCGCCGGACTTCGCCGGTATGGCAGTAGTCGATACCCTCGCGCACGCCGACCGGTTTGGCGGTGACGTAATTGCCGCTGGCGACACGGATGCGCGCGCCTGACATCGGCGTGCTGGAGACACCCATGGACAGCAACGCCTCCAGATCGACGCGTACCGTGCCGACCGCCTCTTTAACACAGATCAAGGCGGCATCGTCGGTGACGCGCAGACCGTTGGCATAGCGGATCTCGGCGCCGCGTTCTTTGAGGCGCTGTTCGATCTGCGGCCGCGCCCCGTGCACCAGTACCAGCCGGATGCCTAAGCTTTGCAACAGGGCGAAGTCGTGGATCAGCCCCGCGAAATGGGGGTCCGTGATCGCCTCGCCGGAGAACCCGATGACGAAGGTACGGCCGCGATGCGCGTGAATATAGGGCGCGGAATGGCGAAAACCGGTGACGAAGCTGCAGTTATCTGGGTTTTTCTTGGGCACGGTAGGGCTCGGTAGCGATGCGTGAAGGCTATTTGTAACGCAAACGACCCGGAAAGGACAATGCTGTGTGGATCCACAACGGGGACAGAGCTGAAGATCTGTCCCCACTGCGGCGGTGTATAGACGTGCAAAGCAACCCTGCTTGAACCGCCAAGACGCCAAGGTCGCCAAGAATGTTTAATGCTACTGGCATTGGGTGTTCAGCAATCTGCAGCGTGAGGCATCCAGTTCAATAGCTAGTCCAATGAAGCACCTTAAAACAGGTTTTCTTGGCGTCCTTGGCGTCTTGGCGGTTCAAAATTGGTTTTTTGAATTAGCTCGATGTCTTGGTGGTTCCTGCTGCAGCAGGCTCGACACAGAACTCGCCGATCATGCGCTTGAGCAGATCCACGGTCGGGTTGATGCGGTCCAGGCGCAGGTATTCGTCGGGCTGATGCGCCTGTTCTATATCGCCGGGGCCGAGGATCAGGGTGTCCATGCCCAGTTCGTTCAGATACGGACCTTCGGTACCGAAGGCGACTGCTTCGGCTGGGTGGCCGGTGAGGCGTTCGGCGGCCAGCACAATCGGCGCGCCGGCCGGGGTTTCCATCGCCGGGGTACCCGCGAACAGGTGTTCCAGATGTACTTCCAGACCGCTACCGGCCAGCCGGGTGGTGAGACGTTGTTCCAAGGCGTTGTGCAGTTCATCCAGATCCATGCCCGGCAAGGGGCGCAGATCGATATGCAGTTCACAAGCGCCGCAGATGCGATTGGGATTGTCGCCGCCGTGGATATGGCCAAGGTTGAGAGTCGGCACCGGCACCTTGAACAGCGGGTTGCGGTAGCGCTGCTGCAGTTCTTCGCGCCAGGCAATGATCTCGCCGAGCACCAGATACATGCCCTCCAGCGCACTGTTGCCCAGTGCCGGATCGGAGGAATGCCCGGAGTGTCCGCGGATGCGGATCGCCTCCATCATGATGCCTTTGTGAGTGCGCACCGGACGCAGGCCGGTCGGTTCGCCGATGATCGCATGGCGCCCCAACGGACGTCCGGCTTCCACTAAGGCCAGCGCGCCGGCCATGGAACTTTCCTCATCGGCGGTGGCGAGCAGGGTGATGGGTTCGCGCAGTTGTTTGATATCGAAGCTGCGCGCCGCCTCAATGGCCAGCGCCATGAACGATTTCATATCGGACGTACCGAGCCCATAGAGCTTCTGATCTCGCTCGGTGAGACGGAACGGGTCCTGGCTCCAGAGTTCCGGATCGCAAGGCACGGTATCGGTATGGCCGGCCAGCACCAGGCCGCCGGCGCCGCTGCCCAGTGTTGCGATCAGGTTGGCCTTGTCCGGATGAATGTCCAGCGGTTGAATCTCGACCTTGAAGCCGAGGTCTTCCAGCCAGCCGGCGAGCAGATCGATGACCACCCGGTTGCCCTGATCGAATTGCGGGCTGACGCTGGACACCGAGGGTGCCGCGATCAGTCCGGCGATCATATCCAGGAGAGTGGGTGCTGACGTATGCATGCGCCGATTCTGAACTATCAGCCATGGATTTGAAACGGCATTGGCCGCGGAATCGCCGCAACGCCATGAAGATGAATGGCCACGAAATCCACGGAAGCCACGAAAGTATGGTCATGTTAAATCAAGTCCAACAGTTCCGGTACTCGAGTCCTGCCCGTATCCTCCATGCTTTCCGTTGCCCACCTATTGATCATTACCCATTGGGATGACACAAACTCCCCTCTCCCTAACCCTCTCCCCGCAAGCGGGGAGAGGGGATAACCCCCTCTCCCGCCGGGGCGGGAGAGGGTTGGGGAGAGGGTCGCGAAGTTCTTAAATCGAGCATATCTATGTCATGCCATCATGTAATGTTCAATAGTATTGATAATTTTTCTGGGTTCCGTGGATTTCGTGGCTATTAAGCATTTCCTGAGCAAGTTGCCTGCTGCCGACCGCCGTGGCGGCATGCTAAAGTGTGTTAAATCCGCCGTCTCCGGTAACCTGTTCCCATGATACGTCTTGCAACTCTCGACGACCTCGACACCCTGGTTGACCTTGAGAATCGCTGTTTCGACCTTGACCGCCTGTCGCGCCGTAACTTCCGTTACATGCTCACCAAGGCCCGTGCGGCCACGCTGGTCGAGGATCGCGATGGAGTTATTGCCGGCTATGTTCTGGTGCTGTTTCATGCCGGCACCTCGTTGGCACGGATGTACTCCATTGCCGTGGATGCCGCGTATAGGGGTGAGGGCGTTGCCAGTGCGTTGATTGAAGGCGCTGAGGCGGCGGCCTTGGAGCGCGGCTGCGTGTACATGCGCCTGGAAGTGCGCCCGGATAATGTGGGCGCAATGGCCCTATATCGTAAACACGGCTATCGACAATTCGGCATCGTCGACGATTATTACGAAGACCATGCGGATGCCTACCGCTTCGAAAAGCTGTTGGTGCCGCATCTGCGGCCCGATATGGTCCGGGTACCTTATTACGAACAGACGCTGGAATTCACTTGCGGTCCTGCCACCGTCATGATGGCCATGAAGGCGCTTACCGACAGTGTTGAAATGAGCCGGGAAACCGAGATCCGTATCTGGCGTGAATCGACCACGGTGTTCATGACGTCGGGGCATGGCGGTTGCGGCGCACACGGGTTGGCGTTGTCGGCCTATCATCGCGGCTTCGATGTCGAGCTGTATGTTAAAGACGATATGCCTATGTTTGTGGACTCGGTGCGTAGCGAAGAGAAAAAAGGGGTTGTCCGATTGGTGCAGGATGGCTTCATCAAAGAAGTGGCTGAATTACCCATTGGCGAACACTACACCAAGCTCGGCGTGGAGGAATTGAAAGCGCATTTCAATTCCGGCGGCATCCCGATTGTGTTGATCAGTTCTTATCTCATTTATAAAGAGAAATCACCCCATTGGGTGGTGGTGACCGGTTTCGACGATCGGTTTATTTATGTGCACGATCCCTTCGTGGATTATGAATTGGGCAAGACCCGCATGGACTGCATCAACCTGCCGATACTGCAGTCCGATTTTGACAGAATGGCGCGTTATGGGAAAAGCGCACAGCGCGCGGCGATTATTGTTCGCCGGCGTCCCAAAACACGCAAACGCGCCACCGTAAACAAACCTAAGGGATAGGATCAGGGCAAGGGGAAGCAAGGGAAATGGCAAATCAGATAATTATTGTTGAGAATCTCAAGGACTGGCAGGCGGATTTTCCCGAGGCGACGGTTGTCGATGTGGACGACTATCTGACCGGTCCGGAATATTTCAAGATGCGCAATGTGCAGGTTATCAACCTGTCGCGCAGCTATCGGTATCAGAGTGTCGGTTACTATTGCGCCTTGCTGGCGCAGGCGCGCAGCCATCGGGTTATCCCTTCCGTCAAAACCATGCTGGACCTGTCCAGCAAGGCCATGTATGGCCTGGACGCCGAGGATCTGGATGATCTGGTGGAGCGTGCATTTCGTCGCAGCGAGCAGCGCGGCGAGGGAAATACCTTCGTGCTGGATATTTTCTTCGGTGAGTGCACTTATAAAAAACTTGCCGATCTCGCTCAGCAGATATACGAAACCTTTCCCTGTCCGATCCTGCAGGTGACGTTTGAATATGAGAGCAACTGGCGCATCAAGGAAATCAAGCCGCTGGCGTTGAATAAACTGAATCATGAGCAGTGTGAGATGTTTGCCTGGTCGCTCACACACTATTTCAAAAAACGCTGGCGCTCGCCCAAGACCAAAGTCCCCAGCCGTTACGATCTTGCAATCCTGCACAATCCGAATGACCCGCTGCCGCCATCGGACAAACGCGCGTTGGCGAATTTCGTCAAGGCCGGCAAGAGTCAGGGCGTGTCAGTTGAGCTTATTCAGCGCAAGGATTATGAGCGGCTGGCGGAATACGATGCACTGTTTATCCGCGACACTACGCGCATCAATCATTACACCTATCGTTTCGCGAAGAAGGCCGAGAGCGAAGACATGGTCGTGATCGACGACCCGAATTCCATTCTGCGTTGCACGAACAAGGTGTATATGGCCGAGTTGCTGCGTGCCAACCGGGTGCCGGCGCCGCAGAGCAGTATCCTGCATAAATCCGACAGCAAACATGTGGACCGTATCATTGAGCGGGAGTTTGATTATCCGGTGGTGATGAAAGTCCCGGATGGCTCGTTCTCGCTGGGTGTTTATAAAGCCGAGAATCGCGCTGAACTTATGGAGATTGCGCAGCGGCTGTTCAAGGATTCGGAATTGATCCTGGCGCAGGAATATCTGTATACCGATTTCGACTGGCGCGTCGGCATTCTCAATCGCACGCCGATCTTCGTCTGCCAGTATTTCATGTCGAAAAAACACTGGCAGATCGTCAATCACGGCCCCGGCGGGCGCATTACGGAAGGTGCATTCAAAGCCTGGCAAGGCGGTGATGCGCCTGCTGAGGTCGTAACGGCCGCGCTCAATGCAGCCAATCTGATCGGCGATGGCCTTTATGGCGTCGATGTTAAGCAAAATCAGGATGGCGTGTATGTGATCGAGGTTAACGATAATCCGAACCTTGAAGCCGGTGTGGAGGATACGCATCTCAAAACCGAGCTCTACAGCCTGATCATCCGCGACTTCGTGCGGCGTCTGGATAGTCGTCGCAGAAGTTGATGTGTAAATGGCTTCTGATAAAAATGTAATCGTCATTCCGGCGCATGACATGCTGGATTGGCGACAGGCGCCGAATTACTCGTACACCAATACATTGAATGCAGCGCAATGGGCCTGGGAATTCCTGCGCCGTAATGCGGAATACCAGTCCGATTATCGTCAGTTCATGCAAACCTGGTTGGCGCTCGAAGCGGATTATGGCGCGCCGCCGGAACGTGATTTTCAGGCCTGGAAGGCCGATCCCCGCGCTTATCTGAAGGTCGCCGGGGATTGTGCCGCGGATGATTGCAGTGTCGATCAGGACAAGGTGCTGATCGAATGTGCACTTGGGGCCAAGTGGGGCTTCTACCAGTTCCCGCGTGATCCGGCACTCAGTGCGCTGGAGTTCGAATCGCCACCGGCATGGCGAGAGATTCAGCAGGAGGCGCGGCTCATCAGCGCGGCTGATCTGGATTACTTGGGCGGAGATCCGCACCGAGTTGCCTTGGGGTTTGATCTGGATATGCCGCTCAAGGAGCAGTTGGAAAGGGCGCGTTTATATCTGGGGCGCGCCTATGCTGGAGCGCGGCGCGACAAATCGTTCCGACCGCGGAGCGTGGCACAGTATCGAGCGCAATGGTGTCTGTATCTGCGTATCCTGGATGCCGAGGCCGTAGGCGCGCATGCGGATGATTACATTGCTGTGTTGCCCGGTGGATTATCGCATACTGAAATTGTTGCCGAGGCGCATCGCCTGTGTGGTGGCGATTATCGCGAAATTCCGCTGTTGCCGGAGGGTGCCTGATCTCATAATTCCGGCAGCGGCAATGAACGATTTTTGGTTCATGAGGACCAGTAATGTTTCGTATCCGTACCATTCACGATGATGTGTCGCCGGCCAACCGCCATGCGCTGGCGCAGACCACCGAGATTATGCGCAGCCAGTTCCCGCTCGCCTCGCAGCAGGAGATCGACAAGCTGCCGGGGCAATTGCGTGACCCGCTTAAATACAAATTCCGTTCCATTATCTTTGTCGCCGAGGACTCAAAGGATCGGGTGAAAGGCTTCGCGCTGTTTCTGCATGCCACCGATCTTAATTTCTGCTATCTCGAATTCATTTCCGTGGCGCCGGGTACGACCGGTGGCGGTCTGGGTGGCATTCTGTACGAACGGGTGCGTGAAGAGGCCTTGTCATTAGGGGTGAACGGTATCTTCTTTGAATGCCTGCCGGATGAGGCGCATCTGGTTGAACATCCCGAGCTGCTGGAACAGAACAAGGCGCGCTTGCGTTTCTATGAGCGCTATGGCGCGCGGCCGGTGGTCAATAACGAATTTCATAAACCCATCAGCGAAGGCGACAATAATCTGTTCTTCCTGGTCTACGATAATTTAGGGCAGGGAACCGAGGTCAGCCGTACTGTCATGCGCAAAGTCGCGCGCGCCATTCTGGAACGTAAGTACGGCGACGTGTGCGACGAGAAATATATCCGTGCCGTCGTGAATTCCTTCCAGGATGATCCGATCAAATTGCGCGAACCGCGCTATATCAAGCGCAAACGTGATGTGAACGTCCTCGCTCAGAAGCGCATAGGTCAGGGTATAGCGCTGATCCGCAACGAAGGACATGAGATCCATCATGTGCGTGATCGGGGTTATGTCGAGGCGCCGGTGCGCATCTCATCCATCATCAAAGAGCTGGACAAGACGGGGTTATTCGAGCCACTCAAACCGCGCCGAGCCAGTGAGAAACTCATCAAGGCGGTGCATGATCCGGACTATGTGGAATATCTGCGCCGCGCCTGCGAGCAGATGCCGGAAGGCAAATCCATCTACCCGATTGTGTTTCCGTTACGCAATCCGCGCCGCACGCCCAAGGATTGGGAGTTGCGCGCGGGTTATTACTGCATGGATACCTTCACGCCGCTCAATCACAATGCCTATCTGGCCGCGCGCGATGCGGTGAGTTGTGCCGTGACCGGCGCCGAGGAGGTGCTGGCGGGGCGGCGATTCGCCTATGCACTGGTACGCCCGCCGGGTCATCATGCCGAGCGGCGCGCCTTCGGTGGCTTTTGCTATTTCAATTCCGCCGCAGTCGCGGCCAACTATCTCAGTCGCTACGGCACGGTCGCGGTGCTGGATGTGGATTTCCATCATGGCAACGGAACCCAGGATATTTTCTATCATCGGGCTGACGTGCTGACGATCTCCATTCACGGTCATCCGAGTTTTGCCTATCCGCATTTCGCCGGCTTCGCGGATGAGAGCGGTGTTGCATCGGGTGAAGGGTTCAATGTGAACTATCCGCTCGCCGAGGACAGCTCGCCGGAGCGTTACCGCAAGACGCTCGAACGCGCTCTGAAACGCATCCGTGAGTACAAGGCGCAATATCTGGTTATCGCCCTGGGTCTTGATACCGCCAAGGGTGATCCGACCGGAACCTGGGCACTGACCCCGGAGGATTTCCGGCTCAATGGCGTGGCCATCGGCGCGAGCGGCCTGCCAACCCTGTTTGTACAGGAAGGCGGCTATCGCACCCGTACCCTGGGTTACAACGCGCGGGCCTTCTTCCAGGGTGTCTGGGAAGGGGCGCAGCAGACCAAGGCCAAAAAATCTTTGAACCGCCAAGACGCCAAGGGCGCCAAGAAAATCTAGTGCGAACCGCCAAGACGCCAAGGACGCTAAGAAAATCTAGTGCGAACCGCCAAGACGCCAAGGGCGCCAAGAAAACCTAGGGCGAACCGCCAAGGCGCCAAGGACGCCAAGAGTAATCAATGTAGAAAAATGTTTAAGGAAACTCTGAATAATTCGTCATTCCGGCGCAGGCCGGAATGACGGTTTAGTAATAAATCAGAGGTTCCTTAACTTTTTACCCAAGCAATCTTGGCGTCCTTGGCGCCTTGGCGGTTCAAAGCCTTCTTGGCGTCCTTGGCGTCTTGGCGGTTCGATCAGTGCTTTGATGCTGTTTTGGCTAGCGCCGCTCCTGCCGGTACAATGCTCGCTTCGCAGTGACCGCCTATACCCCGGAGATCCCCATGGCGCAGAAGTTGAACCGCTACAGTTCCCGCATCACCCAGCCCAAGAGCCAGGGTGCGTCCCAGGCCATGTTGTACGGCACCGGTCTGACCGAGGCCGATATGGCCAAGCCACAGATCGGCATCGGTTCGGTCTGGTGGGAGGGTAACACCTGCAATATGCACCTGAACGATCTCGCCGCCGAGGTGAAGAAGGGTGTGGTCGCTGCGGACCTGGTCGGCATGCGCTTCAACACCATCGGCGTGTCTGACGGTATTTCCATGGGTACCGACGGCATGAGTTACTCGCTGCAATCGCGCGAGATTATCGCCGACTCCATGGAATCCGTGGTCGCCGCGCAATGGTATGACGGTCTGATCGCGCTGCCGGGCTGCGACAAGAACATGCCCGGTTCGGTGATCGCGATGGCGCGTCTGAATCGCCCGTCCATCATGATCTACGGCGGCACCATCAAGCCCGGTCACAGTCACGGCAAGGCCGATGGCGCGGTGCTGGATATCGTTTCGGCCTTCCAGAGCTACGGTGAATTCATTGCCGACAAGATCACTGAAGATGACCGTAAAGACATTGTGAAAAATTCCTGTCCCGGCGCCGGTGCCTGCGGTGGCATGTACACCGCCAACACCATGGCCTCGGTGATCGAGGCGATGGGCATGAGCCTGCCCTACAGTTCCTCCACACCCGCCGTCGATGCCGGCAAGGTTCAGGAATGCATCGATGCCGGCAAGGCGATGCGCCGCCTGCTCGAACTCGATCTGAAGCCGCGCGACATCATGACCCGCGCCGCCTTCGAGAACGCATTGGTGATGCTGATGGCCACCGGCGGTTCCACCAATGCCGTGCTGCATCTACTGGCGATGGCGCGCGCCGTCGGCGTGGATCTGGTCATCAGCGATTTCCAGAAAGTGTCCGACCGGATTCCGTTCCTGGCCGATCTGAAACCATCCGGCAAATACGTGATGGAAGATCTGCACAAGGTCGGCGGTATCCCGGCGGTGATGAAATATCTGCTGGAGAAGGATCTGATCGACGGCAGTTGCATGACCGTGACCGGCAAGACCATCGCCGAGAATCTCAAAGATGTGCCTGGACTGACACCCGGCCAGGAAGTTTTTTATCCCATCGAAAAACCGATCAAGCCCAGCGGCCATATCCGCATCATGTTCGGTAACCTCGCGCCGGGCGGCTCGGTGGCCAAGATCACCGGCAAGGAAGGTCTGCATTTTTCCGGTCCGGCGCGCGTCTATGATCGCGAAGAGGCGATGCTTGCTGGCTTGGAGCAGGGTGAGATCAAAAAAGGCGATGTGGTGGTGATTCGTTACGAAGGCCCGAAGGGTGGCCCCGGCATGCCGGAAATGCTCACACCGACCTCGGCGATCATGGGCGCGGGTTTAGGCAAGGATGTCGCACTGTTGACCGACGGACGTTTCTCCGGCGGCTCGCACGGCTTCATCATCGGCCACATCGTGCCCGAGGCGCAGGAAGGCGGGCCGATCGGCCTGATCCAGAATGGCGATCTGATCACCATCAACGCCGAGACCAACACGCTGACCGTCGATCTCAGCGACGACGAGCTGAAACAGCGCCGCGCCGCCTGGACCATGCCGGCCTATCCGGCCACTCGTGGCACGCTCTACAAGTTCATCAAGAACACCAAGGATGCCTCGCACGGTTGCGTGACGGACGAGTAGGCAAGTACGTTGATCTGGGTCAAGACGAGCGGGCTACGGCCCGCTTTGTCATTTAGGTAGGCCTGTCGTACCCTCGTTGCGTGACACTACATGCCACCTTCGTGGCGGACCCGCGACCATGCAGTATCGTGCAGTGCGCGAGTTGCAGGTGAACGTGCAAGGAGAGGTGCAATGAACGATAGAGATTCTATTGAATCAAGCAAGTCTGAGGGCATAACCCGTCGTGATTTATTGCTCGGTGCGGGCGCGCTGGGTGGCCTGGCGATGACGAGTGGCGCCTGGGCCGAAGAGATGAAGCATGATCACAGCATGCATACCGCGCAGCAGCCGGATCTGTTGGATGCCATCAACGTCTGCCTCGATAAGGGTCGTCGCTGTATCAGTCACTGTCTGGTAGTGTTTAAAGAAGGTGATACCTCGCTGGCGGATTGTGCGGCGAAGGTCCATGAGATGTACGCCGTGTGCGATGCCTTTGCCTATCTGCTGAGTGCCAACTCAACCTACAACAAGGACTACGCCGCGATCTGCGCGCGGGTCTGTGATGACTGCGAGAAGGAATGCCGCAAGCATGAAACACATCATGAATGTCGCGCCTGCGCCGAGGCCTGCGCGGATGTGATAGACGGAATCAAGCTGGCATTCGGCTAGATTGTATCCGATCAGATCATCCTAAAAAAATCATTTCAGCCACGGAAACACACGGAAGGCACTGAAACAGTGTACATTCCTGGAGCGACTATTCACTACCATGCGCGGAATGGCGGTGTCGGCGTAAAGCCTATGATCTAGTCGGTGTTTTTCCGTGTGATTCCGTGGCAAATGCGGTTTATAGGATTATGGCTTTGTATGGATTACGGCCGTACCGGCCAGCTTGTCATGCCAGCCCTGTTTACGCCTGTCGAAGCCGACCCAGATCAAGCCCAGCATGAGGGGAATGGCGGAAACGTAGTAACCGAGATAACGACCGACGAACTGTCTTGTCGAGGGTTTTCCGCCGGTTTGCACATCCACAATCTTCAGATGCAACATCAGTTTCCCGGGTGTGGCGGAGCGATATACCCAGAACACAATCACCGCGACCGCGGGGAATACCCAGCTCAGCAGAAAATCCCAGGTGCCGGCAATCATGCTCTGCATGTCGAAATAGGCCGTTCCGTAGATCCCTATCAACGGCGGCATGATGAGTAGAAGTATCAGGGCTGTATCGATCAGCGAGGCGGCGACACGAATCCAGAAGCCGGCGTAATGGGGCTGTTGTGTTTCATTCATAAGAAATTTGCATCCTCAATACGGAAGACCCGCGCGATGAGTATAGCAGTCAGTGCATTGCACGCTTCATTCCGCTCTGTCGCCGTCGGCAGGGGGTATACTTAACACCTTCTTACCCGTGAACATCGCTGAGATGAGAAGGAACCTCTGATTAATCCGTCATTGCGAGGATGCCTTGACCCGAAAGGGTAAGGTACCCATAACGAAGCCCAAAGGGATTCTATGGGAAAGCGACGCGGCACAAGCGAGCTTGCGAGCGCGGAGCGCCCACAGAGCGGCCCCTAAGGGGTGAGCGGTGCGAATAATCTCCAAGTTGTTGATCTGCCGTAGCGGGAGATTGCTTCGCTTTGCTCGTAAGGAACGTTCCAACGAATAAATCAGAGGTTCCTTAAGCGCATTCATATCCAATGTAGGGTGGGTTAGGCGCGTTGTTTGCGCCGTAACCCACCAAGCGTGCTCAGGCACACCTTAACAAAGGCATTGTGTTGCTTGGCAACGCCTGTCGGGTTACGCAAACTGCGCTAACCCGACCTACAGTAGAGTTTAGTAAGTGCTATTCGTCGCCCTCCCATATTAATGGGACACTATTTTTACAGCTCGCAAGATGCCGATCAGTAGTGGCTGGTGCAGCATGTAGATCAGCAGGCTATGCCGGCCGGCAAAGGCGAGCCAGCGTGCCGGTCTCGTCGCATTGAGCTTCTGTATCCATGCAGGCTGCGTTTTTCTTGACAGGATACGCGCCAGAAAAATCC
>Ga0180009_10006225_pt1 | contig 12588 bp, 15 predicted proteins | sample OS_PC_MetaG_FD_123537 | JGI IMG/M metagenome (GOLD analysis project Ga0180009, IMG submission 123537) | Groundwater microbial communities from the Aspo Hard Rock Laboratory (HRL) deep subsurface site, Sweden - OS_PC_MetaG | ecosystem: Environmental > Aquatic > Deep subsurface > Groundwater...
AGGTTCTCCTTGCATTCCTCCTGGAGATCGGCGGACAGTTCCTTGTAAATAGAACACTTGTCCAGCTTTTTACCGCATTCTGTCCCGCAATCTCCATTGCAGGGCCTGACTTCAAATGGCAAGCAAATCAATACTTCCTCCTAAACCTTAGCCTTAGCTAAAGGAATAATACGCATTCCTATTTTCGGTTCTACTTCAAAGGTAACCACCTCTCCTGTTGGACGGTCAGCGCCGCGAACCTTCAGCACTTCCATAATCTTGGCCATCTTGTCACCTACCTGCTCCAGTTTGAGTCTGAAGTGGGCATCGCACAGCGAACGGGTCCGCGAAAGCATCTCCTCTTCAAAGGCATACGAATGCGCCACCAGAATAACCGAACGTCCCTCATCACACAGCCGCTTGCATGCCCAGAAGAAATCCATAACTGCTATTGGATCGCTATGTGCCACCAGCAGAGTGATGGAATCAACTATCAAGAGTCTGAAGCGTTTTGGTATTCTCATTAAATGGTCAGATAAGAGCAAGAAACGCTGTTTCCCCTGCCGCAAATTGCTTTCCAAAGTCACCGGATATATCCGAAAACGGTCAGCCAAAAAGTGGTCCAGTGTACATAAGGAGAGGGAATCCATCTGCATAATCAGGCTCTTCACCGTGTTCTCCGTGGTGTAGTATGCTACGGAGGTTTGACTTAAGGTCAGTGCACCGTAGGTTAGATGCTGGGTAAGCACGCTTTTTCCAGCATCTGACTGACCTTCGATGAGGCCCAGTGAACCAAAGGGTATTCCCCCACCCAGCTTATCATCCACCTCCCGTATACCGGTACCAATGACATCCTTTTTTACGGTCGGTTCAGTCATAATGACTTTTCTCCAATCTTTCTCTAGCTCTTCTTACGCTTGGCTCTTTTGGTACTCTTTGGTCGCGCAGAACGGCCCTTTCCATCTGCCTCAGCAGTCATATTAATGCTTAAGTTCTCAATGCCAAACTCTTTTTCCACACCACCGATCGGCAGCACAAGCCTTAATGTCACCGTCTTTTCCTCCACTCTGGCCGCTTCTTCATCCTTTTCCAAGTCTGGTGACTCCTCGGCTCCATCTGCCTCTACCTCAGCCTCATCAGCCTCGGCTGCAAGTTCCCCCATAGCCTGGACCATCCCCGATGCCTGAGTCAGCCTGCCACCTCCACTGAGAATGCCATGCAACTCCAGCAGCAGCCGACTCCAGACATCGGCCATGCTCCTCTCCAATGGGTGCGTCACCATGGTACTGGCAAAGCGCAGTATGCCCTCTTTTACGTCTGGAGACAACTTGCCATTAGCACTGTGAACCTCCAGGAAGGTAGCCAGCTGCTCGGTCATAATGTGCCCCATAATCCCATCCGCACTGGCAAAGGCCGGTTGCTGTGCCACCACATTCGCAAAACGCAGGATGACCTCCCTCGTCTCCGGAGAGAGGTTACCGGTAGTGCCATAGATATCAAGGAAGGTGGGCAGTTGCTCACTGCCTATTTCCATAGTAGCCACGGATACCCAGCGCAGTAAATTAGCCAGCAGGTTCACCTGCGAGCTGGACCCAATCGCGGGCTCAGCCACAAGCTCATTCCGTTCTTCTTCTTTCTCCGGTATCCTGGGAGCCTTAGTTGCCTCCGGTTGATTTGGTTGTTCCGGTTGTTCCTGCGGTTTAGGGTACCAGGAAGTCTCCAGTGGTGACATGGGAGCCGCTTCTAAAAAACCAGGGGCAGCCGCTTCCACGGGCTCAGCGGTAACCGTTTGCTGATTCCCCGATGGGGCCACCATTTCCACTTTAAGGACCTGTGGAGCCGCCGGGGCGCTGGGCGCCGCTGCCATAACGGGTTGTGCTGGCTGCGCCACCTGAGATACCGCTGCTCCTTGTACCGCTTGAGCCATCGCTGGTAATGCCTGTTGAAGCACCGCCCCAGCAGATTGCATGGCTAACCCGCCATCAACAGTCAGTCGGGAGTCACCCCCCTCCAACCCTTCTATTTGCGGGGTTGGCAGCTTCAGGTTGACCAGGAAATCACGGACACTGGTGAGAGTCTCCTTCAGCTCTCCCTTCATCAGCTTGACTTCACCCTCCAGGGTTTCAACTTTCTTCTCGATCGCCATCTTGCGCCACCTCCTTCCCTGAATCATTGTTGACAGAAACTTTCTTGCGCTCAAACGGTCTGAGCGGGTTCTGAGCTTCCATCAAAAAGGCGCGGATATCCAGCAGAATCCGCTTCAATTCCTCCTTGGTCGCCTGGATTTCACTTTCCAGTTCCGTTACCCTATCTTCTGTTTCCATACTCCCTCCCTTTATATTTATATGTCGATAGAACTAAACATCAATTTGGCCACCGCCGGCAGAAATACCAAAGCCATCCCGGAAATACCAGCGGTAATCCCCAGGTTGTAGAGAATCTTATACCGGCTGCCGCCATCAGCTATGCTGGGTGCAATTGCATTGGCCAGAGTGAACACAATGACCAGCGGTATCACCAGGGTGTGTAGAAACTCCAGACCAGCGAGATTAAAGCTACTGAAGGTACTTACTGAAGGTGCGCCTGATACAGAAGGCATAGCATTTTTGGCGTCAGCTACCAGCCCGCCAAAAATGGTAATAACCTCCGTAATGAATATGAGAAGAGCGACAACCGCCGTATGCATGGCGATACAAAGCCACTGGAAAGGCGAGGTTATCGTCTTCCGCCTGGCGCGGAGCATAGACACCCGGTTGGCGAACAGCGAAGCGTGATAGCCCGCCTGTTCCGGTTCCCCTCCCAGGTCTATGGCATCATAAAACATCCCCACAGTCCGGTGTGCCAGTTCGCTCCCAGTCTCATCAATAAACTTCTCCCAGCACAATTTGTTCCTTATGCCGGAAAGGAATCTGGTGTAGAGGTGTTTGACCTGTGTCCTCAGTACGTTAATAGCATCCAGGTCAATTCGGCCCAAGGCATCCTTGATGGTTGTGCCAATGGCGGCAGCCACACCACCCAGAGACCTCAGAAAAGTCCCCACTTCAGAATCGCGTTTGGCTACTTTTTTGTCATCTATCATAGCCACCAGACCGATGGGGAAAACGGTAGCGGCTACAAGTATCAACATCACACCCAGATTCCCACCGGCCAGCCCGATGCCAGCACAGATAATAATAATAACGGGTACTGCCAGGCGGAACATTCTCTGGGCAAGCTTCTGCTCCTTGGAACCAGCCCACCCGAGCACCATAACCTCCCGGGGTGCCATTACGTATATCAACCACACCCCCACGGTATTAGTAACTATAGAAATGGCCACCAGACCCAGGATAAATGACATCTCTATCTTCCACACCATGGTTGACACTACCCCGACAATGATGACCAGAACCGCCGAGAGTATCAGCGAAACGTAAGCATCTGTCCACAACTTCAGCGCCTCCAGCTTTCGGCCGTACTCATTATTGTAAGCCTCTGCCTGGGCCTCCGCCTCCCGGACCAGAAAATCGGCCTCCGGTTCCCCGGAGAGAAGTGCGCTGGAAAAGCGAAGAAGCAATCCCTTTATTTCTTCTTCTTTGGCTGACTCCCCAACCACGCGGCACGCCTTGGCGTAATCATATTTCAGCCTCAGACAGGCAAGCTCCACTTTTCTGAAGTATTCCGAGGAAGCACAGGGAGTCTGGGCGGAACGTTCAAAAATCAGGTTGCGAGGCACCCCAGCCGAGGCGATAACGGACATAAAGGAGAGCTGATAGAGCAGGTCGAAGCTCAGAACGTTAGCCGCGTTCCCCTGCTTACCGTTGGCTCTTGTGACTTTCCCGGTGAGCCTGTCCTTAAGATTACTCAGATTCATGCTATCCTTTTCTCCCGCGCTCCTTTAACACTTAATGGCACATGGTCAGTTGGTAAATGAGATTGAAGCCGGGATACCGCTGGGTGTAGACGTAACCACCAGATTGGTTGTGCCTGTACCCACGGTTGGATTGACTTTGGCTTCAATTATCATCTCCTCGCCCGGGTTCAGTATCCCCGGCTCAAATACCTCCGCCGTTAGATTCTGCGCGTCCAGATAAATGCCCTCTTTTCTCCACTGGTTATCGCCCGGCGTGGCATTCTCCGTATATGGCAGCCATGTCACGTAATATGCGCTACCAGAATCATAATATTGGACAATTACATCCCACTTAGCGAAATCGCTCAGCTTGGTCTGCCCGTTGTTCTGCAATACCACCTCTAAAATGTTAGACGGGAGATAGCTGGCGCTGATGGTAGCCAGGTTGGTTCTCATTATTCCCTCATCCCTTTCCACCACCGTCTCCATACCCAGCGTGGTAGTATCCACTGAGGAGAGAAATCCCTGGGCCATGGTCATCCCCCCAACCAGGATGAGCACGATGCATATTATCGATATGATTGCCGTTTCCATGTTCTCCCCATACTACATACTGAAGAAATACTCATCGGCTATCCCATTGGGTATAACCACCTTGCTGTAATAGGTTCCGGCACCGGGGTCACTATCATACGTAATGGTGATTTTAAGAGTGGCACCGGTTACCCACAGGGTATCGTTCTCTATGGCATAACCCCAGCGCGGATAACTAGCGCCGGCGTCATCCACATAAGGAACGCGGGCGAAGTCATCCTCCTGCCCGAAAAATAAATCGCTCTCCTCAACAGAGACTATCCGTGAGTCACCTACGTTCTTCACCCAGAGATAGACCGAAGTACGGTTCGCCGAGTTGGCGGCATGCACAATATTGATACGGCTCTTCATCCGGTCATCTATGGTATCAGCCATACTAACCATAGCCTCGCTGGAACGGTTCAGCATCGGATAGACACTATTAAAAAGGAATATCATACTGATAACTCCCGCCACGACTAATAGAGCTGTAGTTATGGCCTTATCCACAAAAGACCTCCATCATCCTTTCAAAACAACGCCTTTACCGCGTTCCGGCTGTCCACCTCTACCACAGCTTTTGCCCTACAAGCGGGCGACCTTTTTCACTTCCCGCAACCCTCTCTGGGTGGGGGCAACGAGGCCCCCACCCAGACGCAATTCAAGCTGCCTAACGCAGGTTAAGTATGGTGTCGATATAGGCAGGTGTAGTGCGCTCAATCTCCAGCACGGCCCCAATGGGAGTGTGGAGTATGACACTGAACTTCTTGTTCACGGTCAGGTCAGTGCCCAGAGCGTCAATGAGGTTGCCACCACTGGCACCTACGGCAGAGCTCCCTATGGTTATCTGGAACTTCTCGTGTTGCTCCAGCAGGTCGTCACTGTCAGAGCTGCCCAGCTTGGTAACCGTCCAGTAGAGATCTTCCACCAACTGGTCCTGGTCAACATAGCTGATGACGACCTTGTTGCTGCCGCCGCTGTTAGCTACTCCATTATTGCTGGATGTGTTGGCTGTGGGCGCGGTGAAATCCATCGGTTCACCACCGAGGGCATTGGACACAATGAAGCTTATCTGCTGCACCGTACCGCTGGCACCGGTAGTGTTGGCAGTAGCGATAACACCGCTCCGGAGTTCCAGGGAGCTCTGGGCTTCCTTAAGCCCGGCATATACCGCTTCCTGGCTCTTCTGGGTAGCGAACAGCCCGGCAGAGAGAATCGTATAGGCGAACACCGCCGCTACGACCACGAAGGCTATCAGGATGATGGCTGTCTCCAGCCCGGTGATACCCTTCTGCCCTTTGTGTACCTTACACAACTTTTGTATCATTTATTCGCTTTCCTCCTTAACCAAATCCTGCTACGGGAGGCTTTCAGGCGCTCCCCGCTGTATCACCCGTAAAGGATGCTACTAACGCAGGTTCATTATGGTGTCGATGTAGACAGGCGTGGTGCGCTCAAGTTCCAGCACGGCGCCAATGGGAGTGCTGACTATTATGCTGAATTCCGTGCTTACCGTCAGGTCTGTACCTAGAGCATCAACCAGGTTGCCGCCACCGGCACCTACGGCGGAGTTCCCTATGGTTATCTTGAACCGCTCATCTTGCTCCAGCAGGTCGTCACTATCAGTGCTGCCCAGCTTGGTAACCGTCCAGTACAGGTCATCCACCGACTGGTTCTGGTCAACATAGCTGATAATCACCTTGTTGCTGCTGCCGCTGTTAGCTATTCCATTATTGCTGGATGTGTTGGCTGTGGACGCGGTGAAATCCATCGGTTCACCACCGAGGGCATTGGACACAATGAAGCTTATCTGCTGTACATTGCCACTTGCGCCAGTATTATTTGCCGTGGCGACAATACCGCTCCGGAGTTCCAGGGAGCCCTGGGCTTCCTTCAATCCGGCATACACCGCTTCCTGGCTCTTCTGGGTAGCGAACAGCCCGGCAGAGAGCACCGTGTAGGCGAACACCGCCGCCACGACCACGAAGGCTATCAGGATGATGGCTGTCTCCAGCCCGGTGATACCCTTCTGCCCTTTGTGTACCTCGAATAACTTCTTCATCACGCTATCTGCTTCCCTCCTTACAGGTTCTGCTGGGGGAAAGTTTCTATAGTATTTCCCCGGCATAACCTATAAAGGATGCTACTAATGCAGGTTCATTATGGTGTCAAAGTAGGGAGGCGTAGTGCGCTCGATTTCCAGCGTAGCCCCAAAAGGAGTGCTGAGTATCAAACTGAATTCCTTGTTTACCGTCAGGTCAGTGGTTAGCGCATCCATAAGGTTGCCCGCACCAGAACCGGCGGTAGCGGAACCTATGGTTATCTTGAACTTCTCATTTGCTTCCAGCAGGTCGTCGCTGTCAGCGCTGCCCAGCTTGGTAATCGTCCAGTAAAGGTCGTTGAGTGTCTGGTCCTGGTCGACGTAGTTGATAACCACCTTATTGCTGCTGCCACTGGCGGCCAGACCGGTATTAGTGTCGGCTGTCGGTTCGATAAAGTCAATTGGTTCTCCACCGAGGGCATTGGATACCACAAAGCTTATCTGCTTTATGTAACCACTGGAGCCCGTAGTATTGGCTGTGGCGATAACGCCGCTCCGGAGTTCCAGAGAGCCCTGGGCTTCCTTCAATCCGGCATACACTGCTTCCGAGCTCTTCTGGGTAGCGAATAGCCCGGCAGAAAGTACGGTATAGGCGAATACTGCCGCCACGACCACGAAGGCTATCAGGATGATGGCTGTCTCCAGCCCGGTGATACCTTTCTGTCCTTTGTGTATCTTGCAAAGTTTTTGCATCATTTTAATTGCTTTCCTCCTTAATTAAATCCTGTTGCGGGAAGGCTTTCAGGCACTTCCCATGTATTACCCGTAACAGGTGCTACTAACGCAGGTTCATTATGGTGTCAAAGTAGGCAGGCGTGGTGCGCTCAAGTTCCAGCACGGCGCCAACCGGAGTGCTGAGAATTACGCTGAACTCCTTGTTAACTGTCAGGTCAGTGCCTAGAGCGTCAATAAGGTTGCCGCCAGCGGTAGTGTCGGTAGCGCTCCCGATGGTGATCTGGAACTTCTCGTTTGACTCCAGCAGGTCATCGCTGTCGGCGGAGCCCAGCTTGGTTATCGTCCAGTAAAGGTCATCCACCGACTGGTTCTGGTCGATATAATTGATGACGACCTTATGGCTGCTGGTGGTATTTGCCACGCCGGTATTAGCTGACGCTGCTGTCGGTTGGGTGAAATCCATTGGTTCTCCACCAAGGGCATTGGATACGATGAAACTTAGCTGCTTTATGGTACCGTTAGCACCGGTAGTGCCCGCTGTAGCGATAACACCGCTCCGGAGTTCCAGCGAGCTCTGGGCTTCCTTCAAGCCGGCATAGACTGCCTCCTGGCTCTTCTGGGTAGCGAACAGACCGGCAGAAAGCACGGTGTAGGCGAATACTGCCGCCACAACCACGAAGGCTATCAGGATGATGGCTGTCTCCAGCCCGGTGATGCCCTTCTCGTTCTTCCACATTCCCTTTAAAATTCTTTCCAACTTTTTTTCCTCCTGTTTGTTTTATTGGCTTTGTAACCCGCCTTGACGTAGTTATGTTTTTCAAATCTCTGGTTTTTACGTTAGCCTCACCCCCTTCCTAAATTTAGTTCTCGAAGGCATATACTTGTGGATTGCAAGCCTCTCCATCTAACCGACCATTCATCGACCTCCTCAGTACAGATTCACTATCTGATTAACCCTGGCAGGCACGGTCCGCTCAATAGTGAGCACCGCTCCCGAGGGCGGCTTGACTTCTAAAGCAAACTGATGGTAAGGACCCACTTTCTCGGCATCAGTAGAGGCGTTGTCCGTAATCGTGGAGAGGTCTACAGTAATAAGGAATAACTCGTTGGGGTCCAGCATGGAATCGTTGTCGGTGGTGGTTAGCTTGGTCGTTGTCCAGTCCAGCGTCGGGTATTGGTTATACTCATCGGCATAAGAGATGATTACCTTATTATTACCGCCAGAGGTATCGGTGAAATCTATGCCTCCACTCCCCTGGGTAACTCCCAGGGTAAGATACATCTCCGTCCCAAAACCACTCTCCATCTTAATGAAGACATTGCCTTTCAGCTGCATCGTGGCACTGACTTCCGATAGTCCGGCATGAACGGCTTCCTTAGCTTTCTGGGATGAATACAGTCCTGCAGTCAGTACCACATACGCCAGTGTTGAAGCCACCATGACAAAAGCAATGAGGATAATGGCTGTCTCCAAACCGGTGACACCTGACTGGTCGTCCTTTATCCTTTGTGCCAGTCTCGCAAACATAAGCTCCCCCCTAATGACAAAAATCAGGTGACTTCAATTTACCTTTACTGGCGCCCAGGGAATACAATGACATCACCGATTTTAATGAACCACCCACCCCAATATTCTTTGGGGGTTTACCTAGTACTAAAGTCGGGAGCGCCCCTAGGAGTAAATGGGGGTTAGCCCCTATTGCAATAGTCAGGGTAAGGTGAAAGAATTAAAACCAGTTTTCGCACCGCACCAAAAGAAAGACGGTAGCCAGAGATGAAAAACTCACAAATATCAGAGACGGCTTCGGATGACAGAACGGCATTCGCCTCATAGCGAACAGCCCTTAAGGCTTGGAGAGCAACTCGGAAGCTAGCCAACGCCAGATAAAAGGGGTTATAGAATGGCTAATACGAAATCACAGACCATAAGGCTCTTCGTAGTGGAAGAGCAGGAAATCTACCGGGAGCTATATAAATCCATCCTCCCATCGATGGCTGCGGTGGAATTGCTTAAAGTCTCATCCAGCGAAGATTTAGCCGAGATGGACCGTTTTGTAGCCTCAGAAACTCCAGATGTATTAATACTAAGCACCAAGAAACTAGACAACAACATTATTGATAGCCTGGAAAAAATACGGATAGCTTATCCTCAAATCGGAATCGTCCTACTACTTGTCTTCTACACGGCTCAGGATATCGACTCACTGCGTAAGCTGGCGCTAGCCGGTAAAGGCGGCATGGCTCTTTTCCTGAAGCAGTCTCTGGACCTGACCGACCAGCTTATGGGCATCATCACGTCGGTTAACCGCGGACAGGTTATTCTTGACCCCTTACTTACTTCCTTCCTGCTAATGGAAAAAACGGAGAGCCCGTTTCTGAGCCAGCTCACCGCCCGGGAGTCAGAAATCCTGGGTTTACTGGCCAAAGGATACACCAACTCAAGCATCGCCGATGTCCTTTTCATCGATGTCAAAACGGTGGAACATCACATCAATAGCATGTATAGCAAATTGAGGGCCGGGAGCGATTTCAACAACAGGCATCCGCGAGTAAGCGCCGCCCGGCTTTACCTTGAAGCCGTGGGGGAACTATCAACATCAGCTATTTCATAAAGCAGTGCCATCTCTTCTTCCCCACCAGATATCACCACAACCAGAGCACCAGCTCCTTCACATTCCAGCCAACTACCAGTATGAGGAAACCAATAGCCGGCAGAAGAAGCTTGCCTGGAGCCAGCCAGGCAATAAGAAGCGGAACGAAACCCTTAATAAGTATCAATAGCGTTGGTATCGCCAGGAGATTTCTAACCACTGGATTCAGCTCATAGAAACCGGCGTGTGCCGCAAACGCCGTCAGGACAAGGTCAGCCTGGTTTAGCAACACAAAAATAACCTTCTCCGCCACGTGTTCATCAAAGCTGCCGGCAGACATAAACCGACGGGCAATCATCCCAATCCCCTAGCTCTGATTCGCATCAAGATAGCCTCGATACCATGTTAAATGGTGCAATACTCTGGCGGCACGGTGCGGACTGGTAAATACCGGTATCTTCTCTCGAAGAAGGTAAGCATTGGTCTCCGGGTCGTTTACCGGTGTCACTACGAGCACCGGCTTACCGTATTCTGCTGCTCTCTTCCTGAGCATATCCAGGTTCTGCTTTTGCCCGTCATCAAAAACCTTTATTTCCTCAGCATTGAAGTGAAAGGTATTTGATAGATAGTTGGTGCCAATCGCCACCGGAGCCTGCAACAGGACGGCATCAATATTTTCATCCTCCATCAGCGCCCAAAGGGAGGAAAGAATAATCGAGTTATCAACAGTGGGTCCTATGCCTACCAAATCCACGGGATTGGCGTGGGGCCAGCGCGGCGGTAATAACGCATTTAACTTCTCTATGGTCACCGATGCCAGGGGAGCTATCACCAGGCCCTCCCGCTCACATGCCTCGGTGGCTACTACTCCTAATCCCCCACCAATAGCCAGAATACCGATGCGGTTGCCGCGAGGCAACGGCTGATGGAGCAGGGCGAGAGCTACATCGTTTAGCTCGTCATCGCCACCCACTCTTATCACCCCTGCCTGCCTGAAGGCAGCGTTATAGACTGCTTCAGAGCCGGACAAAGCCCCGGTATGGGAGCGGGCAGCCCTGGCCGCCTCCTTAGTTCCCCCGGCTTTTATAGCTATGATTGGTTTTTTAACCGTTATCTCCCTGGCTAACTGAAAAAAGCGCCTGCCCTCTCTCAATCCTTCTATATAGGCGGTAATAATTCTGGTATCCTCGTCCTGCCCCAGGTACTCCAGATAGTCCTCAAAGTGCAAATCAGCCTCATTCCCGCTGCAGACAAACTTGCTGAAGCCAATGCCCAAATCGATGCCTTGAAGAACTATCCGGTTACCCAAGTTACCACTCTGGGCTATGAGAGCCACCGGACCAGGCGGAATCTCTTTCGTCCAGGCAAGAGTCGAGACATTAGACGATGTATCGGCATGCCCCATAGTATTGGGGCCGATAATACGTATGCCACCCCGCCTGGCGGTCTCCATCATTTCAGCTTCCAGTTTTCGGCCATCTTCACCCGTTTCAGAAAACCCGCTGGAAATAACTACGGCAGCGTTCACGCCTTTCTGAATGCATTCCTGAAGTACCGCCGAAACCAGGGAGGCCCGCACCACTATGACTGCCAGGTCAATGGAATCGGGGATATCCGTCAGACGTCTATAGGCCGGCTTGCCCATAACCTCGGAGACGTTGGGATTCACCGGATAAATACGCCTCTCGGAAGCAAGGAGACGCCACATGATATTAAATCCCCAGGTTCCCGGCGTATTGGAAGCACCGATGAGCGCCACCGAATTGGGCGCAAATAGGTTCTGCCAGAAGCTATTATTGCTTGAGTTAATACCGTTATTGCTATTCAATACTCCACCAAGATTTTACATATTGAACACCCACATGTCCAGTTTTACCCGGTCCTTCATTGTGCCAGAATTCAATTTACCATGAGACGTATGCTATGATAGTCTATTAGATAAATACAGGCATTATTTAAAGGAGACAGCATGCCCTTAGACAGCTCCCAACTGGATAGTGTTAAGCAGTGGATAGAGTCACATAGCCCTATACTGAACTGCTCCGTTTGCGGCGGTAATGAATGGGCTATACAGGGCGACCTGGCTTTTTCACTGCTGGTTGAACCCAAAGACGGCAGCATCAACCGCAATAAAGGCTACCCCATGGTAGCGCTCAACTGCAAGAACTGCGCCCATGCCATCTTTTTTAATGCCATCCAGATGGGTATAATGGGGCGTCACTAATTACAATTGCCGTCACGGTAACTCTCTACTGAAACGGATTGATTATAAAATGGCTGATAATGACATTGAATACTGGGTAGGTTTTAGTTTAATACCGGGTATCGGGCGGGTCAGGTTCACCCAGCTTGAGAACCACTTTGGGAATCTGAGGAATGCCTGGACAGCCACGGCAGTTGACCTGAAGAGCGCTGGCCTGGACCGCAATACCGTCAATTCCATCACCAGCTGGCGGCCCAAGATTTCCCTGACTGCCGAGATGGAAAAGCTGGAACGCTTCGGAGTCAAGGTGCTCAACTGGCATGATGACGGTTATCCTGCCAGACTCAAGGAAATATACGATTATCCCCCCATCATCTATATCAGAGGCTCTTTACTCCCTCAGGACGAATGGTGCCTGGCCGTGGTGGGCACCCGACGGGCTACCGTCTACGGTCGGCAGGTCACCGAAGAGATTACCGCTGACCTTGCCCGGAGCAAAATAACCATCGTCAGCGGGCTGGCCAAGGGGATTGACACCGTAGCCCATAAGAGCGCCCTTGAGGTCGGTGGCCGCACCCTGGCGGTATTCGCCTGCGGCCTCGACACCGTCTATCCGGCGGAAAACGCTAGCCTG
>Ga0180009_10006226_pt1 | contig 12582 bp, 13 predicted proteins | sample OS_PC_MetaG_FD_123537 | JGI IMG/M metagenome (GOLD analysis project Ga0180009, IMG submission 123537) | Groundwater microbial communities from the Aspo Hard Rock Laboratory (HRL) deep subsurface site, Sweden - OS_PC_MetaG | ecosystem: Environmental > Aquatic > Deep subsurface > Groundwater...
CGCCGAAAAAATCAACCGTTCGCGCGAACGGCTCAACCGCCTGGGCTTCTTCAACGAAGTCAACATCGAAACTCCGAGCGTGGCCGGCACCACCGACCAGGTCGACGTCAATGTGGGCGTGACCGAAAAGCCCACCGGCAACGTGATGCTGGGCGCCGGCTTCTCGTCGTCCGAGGGCCTGGTGCTGTCGGGCTCGGTGTCGCAGAACAACGTGTTCGGCACCGGTAACCGGGTGTCGGCGCAAATCAATTCGGGCAGCGTCAATAAAGTGTATGCGTTGTCGTTCACCAACCCCTACTTCACCCTCGACGGCATCAGCCTGGGGTATGACCTGTACCGGCGCGACGTCGATTCGAGTTCGCTCGACAACGTGAGTGATTACAAGACCTCCACTTACGGTGCGGGTGTGCGGTTTGGCTTGCCGCTCAACGAGCGCGATTCCATCTCATTCGGCCTGACCTACGAGCAGACTTCTATTTCGCTTACCCCTTACGCCGGGAAGATACTCCCTCCTGTCACAGATCCCATCACCCCTGACCCGGTGCTCATCGATAACCCAGTTGGCCCCACCCCATACCAGGTTTTTGTGGGTGATACTGGAAGTCGTGATGACACTACGCTACGTTTGGATACTGCCTGGGCGCGTGATACCCGCAACAGCTTCCTGTTCCCGACCAAAGGCATGCTGCAGCGCGTGGCTGCGGAAATTGGAACGCCTGCGGGCAGTCTTCAGTATTACAAATTGTCGTACCAGCAACAGCATTACTTCCCTCTGAGCAAAAGCTTTACGCTCATGCTCAACGGTGAAGTGGGCATCGGCGACGGTCTTGCGGGTGAAGAACTGCCGTTCTTCAAGAACTTTTACGCCGGCGGAAACAGTTCGGTACGCGGCTTCAAGAACGGTACGCTGGGACCGAAGGATGCCAACGGTGATGCACTGGGCGGCAACAAACGTATTGTTGGCAATGCGGAACTCTTCTTCCCTTTGCCGGGACTCAAGGATGACCAGTCGTTGCGCATGTCGGCCTTTGTCGATGCGGGCGCTGCCTGGGGTCCCAACGATGCTAAGCCAGGCTTGTACGAGAAACTTGCGTTCGGAGACTTGCGCTATTCGGCTGGGGTCGCCGTGCTGTGGGTCTCGCCACTCGGCCCGCTTAAATTCAGCCTGGCGCAACCGCTTGTCAGCAAGACGGGCGACAAATCTGAAGTGTTTCAATTCACCTTGGGCAATGTGTTCTAAGGTTGGCCGTTACTGGAGTATTTGATGATGAAGTTCAAGCCGTTTGTAGTTTCCCTTTCTGTGGTGCTGGTGTCTGCTTTTGCCGCAACCCCCGTTCTGGCGGACAAGGTCGGGTTTGTCAACACTGAGCGCCTGATCCGCGAAGCGCCTTTGTCCGTCGCGGCGCAAAAGAAACTCGAGCGAGAGTTCGCTACCCGTGATGGGGAATTGCAGAAACTCGCCAAGCAAGCCCGTGATCTGCAGGCACAACTGGACAAGGATGGCGTGACCATGTCGGACAGTGATCGCAAGGCGAAGGAGCGCGATCTGGGTAATCTCAATCGTGAACTGCAACGCCAGGGTCGTGAATTCCGTGAAGATCTCAACCTCCGTCGTAACGAAGAGTTGGGGCAAATTCAGGAGCGGGCGCGCAAGGCCATTCAGGAAATTGCACGCGCTGAGAAATATGACCTGATCGTAGAGCAGGCAGTCTATGTCGACCCCAAGAACGATATCACTGACCGTGTGATGAAGGCGCTGGGCGGCAAATAAGTCAGCCCCGGGCGAATATCCATCCGATGCAAGTCACGCTGACAGACCTGGTCGCCCAATTTGGTGGGGAACTCGTGGGTGATGGTGCTCGAACCGTGTGCCAGGTTGCACCGTTGGATCGCGCCACGGCAGAGGAAATAGGCTTTGTTTCCCAAAGCAAATATCTGGCCCAACTGTCATCGACTCAAGCGGGGGCAGTCATCCTGCCTGAGGATGCGCGCGATGCAACCGATATACCGCGCATTCTCACATCCAATCCTTATCTGTATTTTGCGCGGGTGTCGGCACTGCTGAATCCGCCGTTGCGTCCTCAAGCAGGCATCCACCCAGCGGCAACGGTTGCACCCGATGCGGTGATTGCAGCCGATGCCAGCATCGCAGCCGGTGCGGTCATTGGACAGGGCGCGCATATCGGCGCGCGGACGGTCGTGGGGCCCAACTGCGTTGTCGGTGACCATGCGCGCGTCGGTGCGGACTGTCATCTGCACGCGAATGTGACCCTTTACCATGCCTGTGTCGTCGGGGAGCGGTGCATCCTGCATTCAGGCTGTGTGATTGGCTCGGATGGTTTTGGCTATGCACCGGCCGAAGGCCGTTGGGAGAAAATCCCGCAGATTGGCCGTGTCCTGATCGCTGACGATGTGGAAATCGGCGCCTGCACAACCATTGATCGTGGCGCGCTTGAAGACACGATCATTGGTGAGGGCGTCAAGCTCGACAACCTGGTTCAGGTTGCGCATAACGTTCACATTGGCGCGCATACGGCGATTGCTGCCTGTACCGGAATTGCGGGCAGCGCAAAAATCGGTCGGCATTGCATGATCGGCGGGGCTGCGATGATAGTCGGCCATATTGAGATTGCCGACGGCACGCGTATTTCAACCAATACCCTGATCACCAAATCTCTGCCAAAGTCAGGCACCTATACGTCGGCGCCGCCTTTCTCCGAACACGACATTTGGCAAAAAAATGCCATCCACATGCGTAATCTCGACAAACTGGCGGACCGCATCAAGCAGCTTGAAAAACGCCTTAACGAATTGGAAAATGCATCATGATTATGGATATCGAGCAGGTCATGCAGTACCTGCCGCATCGCTACCCTTTCCTGTTGATCGACAAAGTGACCGAGCTTGAACTCGGCAAGTCCATCACTGCGGTTAAAAACGTCACTATCAATGAACCGTTTTTCCCGGGCCATTTCCCTGGCGCGCCCGTGATGCCCGGTGTGTTGATCCTGGAAGCGATGGCCCAGGCGGCGGCAATCCTTTCTTTCAAGACCAAGGATTACGCACCGGAAGATATCGGCATTGTGTATTTTGCCGGCATCGATGGCGCGCGATTCAAAAAGCCGGTCAAACCCGGTGACCAGTTGATTCTGAAGGTCAACATCGTGCGTGAAATGCGCGGTATCTGGAAATATACGGGCCGCGCTGAAGTCGATGGCGCGCTGGTAGCCGAAGCCGAACTCATGGCGACGTTGCGCGCCAAGCCCTGACATGGCGACCCTGATTCATCCCACTGCGATCGTTGCCCCGGGCGCGCGACTTGCCGATGACGTTGAGATCGGTCCCTACACGATTATTGGCGAGCATGTCGAGATCGGTGCCGGCACCACGGTCGGTGCCCATGCCGTCATCACCGGGCACACCCGGATTGGCGTACACAACCAGATCTTTCATTTTGTCTCGCTGGGCGAAGCGCCGCAGGACAAGAAATACGACGGCGAACCCACCCGACTTGAAATTGGCGACCACAACGTCATACGCGAGTTTTGTACTTTCAATATCGGCACGGTTCAGGACCGGGGCGTGACTACGATCGGCTCGCACAACTGGATCATGGCTTACGTCCATATCGCGCATGACTGCGTCGTGGGCGACCGTACCATTTTCGCCAACAATGCTTCACTGGCAGGGCATGCCGAAATTGGCGACTGGGTGATTCTGGGTGGTTTCACCGGGGTGCATCAGTTCTGCAAGATCGGCGCCCACGTGATGACAGGCATATCCAGTGTCGTGTTCAAGGACATTCCGCCTTTCGTCATGGCGTCGGGTCAACCGGCCGCGCCGCATGGCCTCAATAGCGAAGGCCTGAAGCGCCGCGGGTTCACGACAGAAGTACTGGCGGCATTGAAGCGTGGTTACAAAATTCTTTACCGTGAAGGTAATACCCTGGCCGAAGCGCAGTCCAAACTCGCGCCCGAAGCGGCCAACCATGCCGAAGTGCAGCTATTGCTCGATTTCCTGACGCGCTCCGAGCGCGGCATCATCCGGTGATGGATCTGGGCGTGGTTGCCGGAGAGGCCTCCGGCGATCTACTGGGCGCGCATTTCATCAACGCGCTGAAACAAAACCACCCAAATTTACAGGCAGCCGGCATTGCAGGCCCGCGCTTGATCGAGGCCGGCGTTCAGGCGATCTATCCAAGCGAGAAACTGGCGGTCAACGGTTATGTCGAGGTGTTACGGCATCTGCCTGAGTTGCTGTGGATTCGTTCGCGGATCGCACGCCATTTTTTGCGCGAGCGGCCACGCGTGTTCGTTGGCATCGACGCGCCCGATTTCAATTTCGCACTGGAAACCAAACTCAAGCGCGCAGGCATCCCCACCGTGCATTTCGTCAGCCCGTCGATCTGGGCCTGGCGACCTGAGCGCATCCATCGCATCAAGCAAGCGGTGTCGCATATGCTGGTGGTGTTCCCGTTCGAAGAGCGTATTTATCGGGAAGCGGGCATCCCTGTCACCTATGTGGGCCATCCGCTGGCTGATGTCGTTCCACTGGAGATCGATACGGCTGCCGCCCGTGCGACTTTGGGATTGGCATCCGGACCTGTCATAGCCTTGTTGCCGGGCAGTCGGATGGGTGAAGTGGCGCGTCATGCGCGCCTGATGCTCGATGCGGCTGCGTTGATTTTGAAAGCGCAGCCGGATGCACAGTTCGTGGTGCCGGCTGTGAATGAGGCAGCCGCGCAGTTGATGCGTCAGGCCGCACAAGGCCGGGACCTGCCGTTGCATATCCTGTCGGGGCAATCGCATACAGCATTGGCTGCATGCGATGTGTCGATCGTGGCATCGGGCACCGCCACGCTCGAAGCTGCACTGTTCAAGAAACCCATGGTGATCACCTATCGCATGCCTGCCATGACGGCGCGCATGATGCTGAAGAAAGCCCTGCAACCCTGGGTGGGTTTGCCCAATGTGCTGGCGCGTGATTTTGTGGTGCCGGAGCGAATACAGGATGCAGCCACGCCGGAGGCGCTGGCTCAGGATGTATTGGCCTGGCTCGATGACGCACCACGCCGGCTTGAATTGCATGAAACGTTTCGCACCCTGCACATGAGTTTGCGGCAAGGCGCCAGCGCGCGCATTGCCGAAGCGCTGCAGCCTTATTTGTCATGACGCACATCGAACTGCATTGGGGACCTTTGGGGTTGTGCGGCGTGGACGAAGCTGGTCGGGGACCGCTGGCAGGCCCCGTGGTGGCTGCGGCGGTCATGCTCGACCCCGATCAACGCATCGAAGGTCTGCGTGACTCCAAAAAACTCTCCGCCGCCGCCCGCGAGCGCCTGGCCGATGAAATTCGCAAACATGCAGTCGCCTGGTGCGTGGCCGAAGCCAGCGTGGAAGAAATCGATCGACTGAACATTCTGCAGGCCACCCTGTTGGCCATGCAGCGCGCCGTGGCAGGCTTGGATCGCGTACCGGACGACGTATGGGTAGATGGCAATCGCTGCCCCAAGTGGGCGTGGCGTTCTCAGTCTGTGGTCAAGGGCGACGACAAGGTGGCATCGATTGCGGCAGCGTCGATCCTCGCTAAAACCTCGCGTGACCAGTTCATGTGCTCATTGCACGAAGCCTATCCCGCCTATGGTTTTGCCAAACACATGGGCTATGGCACTGCCGTGCATATGGCGGCTTTAAAGGCACACGGTGCCTGCCCGCAACACCGGCGCAGTTTTGCACCGGTCAAACGCGTTCTCGATCAAACCACTTTGTTCTGAAAGGAAATCCCGTGAGTCTCTATCTCTTGCTGCACGTATTGGGTGTTGTTGTTTGGGTAGGCGGTATGTTTTTCGCCTACATGGCTTTGCGGCCCGTAGCGGCCACCGTGCTTGAACCGCCGCAGCGGCTCACGTTGTGGGCCGGCGTATTTGGCAAGTTTTTCCCGTGGGTCTGGGCATCGGTTGCGCTGATCCTGCTGACCGGTCTGATCATGCTGATGAAAATCAGTGGCGCCGGCATACCGCACTACGTGCTGGCCATGCTCGTGCTGGGCGTGGTGATGATGCTGATTTTTGCGCACGTATTTTTCGCGCCTTACAAAAAACTCAAACGTGCAGTGAGTGAGCAGAACTGGAAAGCCGGTGGCGCAGCCCTGGCTCAAATCCGCATGCTGATCGGGATCAATCTCAGCATTGGCCTGCTCACGATAGCCGTGGTGTTTATTGGGCGCGGTCTCAGCTGACTGAATAGGCTCAGGAGAACTTAGGGTTCATCCTGCGCTGCTGTATTCAATAATTGGTGTGTGGCCTGCCGGATGCTGTCCGGTCGGGCTTCGCACTGCAGCTCGGCATGAAACTGCCCGTCGCGATACAAATACACCGTCGGCAGATGAAAAATATCGTAATAGCGCGCCACCCCGGTCGCTTCACTGACATCCACCTCATAAAACACACAGGCTTGGTCCGCTAGCGCAGACGGCAGCAGGTGCTTCCAGGCACGACATGCGCCGCAGCGCGGCGCGCTGAACAGCACCACGGCCATCCCGGATGACGCAGCGAGGCGAAGATGAAAGTCGCCTTCGGCCAGACGCTCGAACCCCGCCGGGCTGGGGGCGACTGTGCTGGTAGACTCTCGGTTTTCCCCACGGTTGACGCGCATGCTGTTTCTCGAACTCTTCGGCTATCTGCTCGTCATCCTCGTTGCGGCAGAAATCTTTGTCAACGCGCTCGAACATCTGGGCGAAAAACTCAAAATCTCCGAAGGCGTCACCGGCTCCTTGTTTGCCGCGGTCGGCACCGCCATGCCCGAAACCCTGGTGCCGCTGCTGGCGATATTTGCCGGCACCGGCAACAGCGCCGTCAACGAGGAAATCGGTGTCGGCGCCATACTCGGCGCACCGCTGATGCTATCGACCTTGTCGCTGTTCCTGTTGAGTGTGGTGGTGTTCAAGAAACGCGGCATTCAGGGCCGTTTCACCCCGGAGAAAACCGGCATCAAACGCGACCTTGATTTCTTTTTGATGGCCTTCACGCTGGCCTTCATTGCCATGTTCATCCCGCACGGCGAAGGCTGGGTGCGGGCCGGCATTGCCTTCGTCATGGTCACGATCTACTTCGTCTACGTGATGCTGACCCTGCGCGCATCAAGCAAGCTGGTAGAAGACGGCCATGCCACCGAGGCCGGATCCCCCATGCTACTGACCCGGTTGGGCCTGCCGCAAAACCTGTTCTTCATCATCGTGCAACTGGCATTGGGGCTGGGCTTGCTGGTCGCCGGCGCCAAGGGCTTCATTCATGGTGTGGAAGCCGCCGCGCCCATCATCGGCATCTCCGCCCTGCTGCTGTCGCTGATGATCATCCCGATCGCCACCGAGCTGCCGGAAAAAGTGAACTCGATTCTGTGGGTGCGCAAGCACAAGGACACGCTGGCGTTCGGCAACATCACCGGCGCCATGGTGTTCCAGGGCACCCTGCTGCCCGCCATCGGCATTTCGCTCACGCCGTGGGCGCCACAGAAAGAAGTGCTGTTGGGCGTGCTGGTCACTTTGCTAGCCGCCTTCTGGCTGCGTTGGGCCGTGCTGAACGGTGGCCTGCGGGTGTGGCACCTGTTCGTTAACGGCGCGTTGTATGTGACTTATCTGACTGTGGTGCTGGTATAAATCGTTTGACTTAGGCGGGCGGCTCCCGCCGAAACGGCCCTTCCATCTCATCCATGTAATGCCCAATCGCATCGGTCTCCCGCTCCAGAAACCGGTCAACCGCATCCCGAAATTCCGCATTCTCCAGCCAGTGCCAGGAATGCGTGGCGGTGGGGACGAGGCCGCGGGCGAGTTTGTGTTCGCCCTGCGCGCCGCCTTCAAACACCTGCAAACCATGGGCAATCGCGTATTCGATGCCCTGCTGGTAGCAGGTCTCGAAGTGCAGCCCTGGCACGTATTCCAGCGTGCCCCAATGGCGGCCATAGAGCCGCTGGTTGTCCTTGATGCAGAACGAGCAGGCGATGGGCATGCCGTTTCGGTCGGCGATGATGAGCACCACATTGTCCGGCAGGTTGGCGCGCAGGTCGGCGAAAAAGGCGCGATTGAGGTGGGGGTCGCTGCGGTGGCGGGCGTAGGTGTCGGCGTAGCAGCGCAGGAAGTGATCCCAGTCTTCATCCGTGCTGTCGCGGCCTTCCACCCAGCGGAAGCTGACGCCGAGCTTGTTCAGCTTCTTCCTTTCCTGATGGATTTTCTTGCGTTTGTCGTGCTTCATCGCGGCAAGAAAATCTTCGAAGTCGGTGTAGCCCGCGTTTTGCCAGTGAAACTGGAATGCGCTGCGGTGCATCAACGAAGTAGCGTTGAGCGCAGCATGGTCGGGCTCGGTGGGGAACAGGATGTGCAAGGATGAAAATCCCAGATCCTGCGTCAGCTTGAGCGCGGCCTGAATCAGCGCGGCGCGGTCGTCATCGTTTTTGGCCAGCAGTCGCGGGCCGGGCACAGGCGAGAAGGGCACGCAGCACACCAGCTTGGGGTAGTAGTTGAGGCCGTGGCGGCGGTAGGCGTCGGCCCAGGCCCAGTCGAACACGAACTCGCCCCAGGAGTGGTGTTTGACGTAGAGCGGCATCGCGGCTTCGAGCTGGCCATTGCGGAACAGGGCCAGGTGTACCGGCTCCCAGCCGATGTCGGGGCCGACGCAGCCGGTGGTTTCGAGTGCGTGCAAAAAGGCATGCTGCACGAAGGGCGAATCGCCAGCGAGCGTGTCCCAGGCGGCGGGATCGAGGTCGGCCATGCGCGGAATCACGCGAATGACCGTATCTGCAGCTTCCGCATCGGCGGGCTTTGCTTCAAAATGCGCGTTTTGGTTAGCGTCCATCAAACATGAACCTGCACGAGTATCAGGCCAAACAACTATTGCGAGCGGGCAACATTACCACGCCGCGCGGCATCGCTGCGGCGAGTGTGGATGCGGCCGTAGCGGCCGCCACCGAACTGGGCGGCGCGGCCTGGGTGGTGAAGGCGCAGATTCACGCGGGTGGGCGCGGCAAGGTCGGTGGCGTCAAGGTGGTCAAGAGCCTCGACGACGTGCGGGCGATGGCAACGAAATTGCTGGGCACGCTGCTGGTGACCAACCAGAATGCGCCCGATGGCCAGCCGGTGAACCTGGTGCTGGTGGAAGAAACGCTGCCGATTGCGCGTGAGCTGTATTTGTCACTGTTGGTGGACCGCGAAACCGAGCGCGTCGCCATTGTGGCTTCGGCTGCCGGCGGCATGGATATTGAGGAAGTCGCTCACGCCACGCCGGAAAAAGTGCTGACCGAAATCTGCGACCCGCTGTTGGGGGTGCAGGATTTCCAGTGCCGCGCGCTGGCGTTTGCGCTGGAACTGACGGGCGAGGCCTACAAGGATTTTTGTCGCTTGCTGCCCGCTTTGTATCGCGTGTTCATCGCCAACGACTTGAGCCTGCTCGAAATCAATCCGTTGATTGTCACCACCGACAACCGCGTGCTGCCGCTCGATTGCAAGATGAGCGTGGAAGACAACGCGCTGTATCGCCGCCGCGCACTGGCCGAACTGCGCGACGACAGTCAGATCGACGCCAAGGAAGCCGCGGCCAATGCCGCCAATGTGAACTACGTTGCCCTGACCGGCAACATCGGCTGTATGGTCAACGGCGCCGGCCTGGCGATGGCGACGATGGACCTGATTCAACTGGAGGGGGGCACGCCTGCCAACTTTCTCGACGTCGGCGGCGGCGCCACCCCGGAAACGGTGGCGCAGGGCTTCAAGATCATCCTGCTCGACCCCAACGTGCGGGCGGTGCTGATCAACATCTTTGGCGGCATCGTGCGCTGCGACGTGATTGCCGAAGGCATCATCCAGGCGGTGAAGGAAGTCGGCGTGAAGGCGCCGGTGATCGTGCGGCTGGAAGGCACCAATGCCATCCAGGGCCGCGCGCTGCTGGCCGAATCGGGTTTGGCGATTCTCGCTGCCGCGACCCTGACCCAGGCGGCCAGGCTTGCCGTGGAGAAAGCGCAATGAGCATCCTCGTTAACAAGCATACGCAAGTGATTTGCCAGGGCTTCACCGGCAAACAGGGCACGTTCCATTCCGAACAGGCGATTGCCTACGGCACGCAGATGGTCGGCGGCGTGACGCCGGGCAAGGGCGGGCAAACGCACCTGGGTCTGCCGGTATTCAATACCGTGCGTGACGCGGTTCGGCAGACCGGTGCGCAGGCGACGATGATTTACGTGCCGGCCGCGTTCGCAGCCGATTCGATCCTGGAAGCTGCCGATGCGGGCATCGAAGTCATTGTCTGTATTACCGAAGGCATTCCGGTGCTGGATATGCTCAACGTTAAAGCCGTGCTCAACATTCAAGCCGCCTTGCGTGCCAACGGCGCAAAACTGATCGGCCCCAACTGCCCCGGCATCATCACCTCGGGCGAATGCAAGATCGGCATCATGCCGGGTGTGATCCATCAACAAGGCAAGATTGGCATCGTCTCGCGCTCCGGCACGCTGACCTATGAAGCGGTGCATCAGACCACGCAACTGGGGCTGGGCCAGTCGACCTGCGTCGGCATTGGCGGCGACCCGATCAAGGGGCTGGATTTCATCGACTGCCTGCGGATGTTCGAGGCCGACCCACAGACTGAAGCCGTGATTCTGGTCGGTGAAATTGGCGGCAGCCGGGAGGAAGAGGCAGCCGAATACATTCGCTCGAACATGAAAAAGCCGGTGGCAGCGTATATCGCCGGGCGCACCGCGCCCAAGGGCAAACGCATGGGCCATGCGGGCGCCATCATTGCCGGTGGCGCAGGTACGGCCGATGCCAAGATTCGTGCGCTGGAAGCGGCGGGTGTTGTCATTGCGCATAGCCCGGCCGGACTGGGCGAAGCGGTCCAGGCTGCATTGGCCGCACGGTAACGTTCACGCATGAAACTGGGTATTGCTCAACTGAATCTTGTCGTCGGCGACATCGTCGGCAATGCCGCCCGCCTGCTGGCGGCGGCATGCGAAGCAGACCGTGCGGGTGCTGATTTGCTGCTCACACCCGAGATGTCCATTTGCGGCTATCCAGCAGAAGACCTGGTGTTGCGGCGTGACTTTACCGCGGCGTGCGAAGCGGCGTTGCATCAACTGGCCATCGAGGCCCCACCCGAACTCGCCTTGATTGTGGGCTACCCCGAACGCAGCGGCGACGCGTTGTTCAATTCGGCCGCGCTGATTCGTGGTGGCCGGGTCGAGGCGGTGTATCGCAAACATCATCTGCCCAACCATTCTGTATTCGATGAGCAGCGCGTATTCGACAGCGGCGACAGGCCCTGCGTGTTTTCCTGCTGCGGGCTGAATTTTGGCCTGGTGATCTGCGGTGACATCTGGGAACCGGGCCCGGCAAAATGGGCAAAGGAAGCCGGCGCCGACTGGCTGCTGGTGCCCAATGCCTCGCCGTTTCACTTGAACAAGGAACGTGCCCGCGCGAACGTTGCGCGCGCGCGGATCATCGAGGCCGGGCTGCCTGTTGTGTATGCCAATATGGTCGGCGGCCAGGATGAGCTGGTGTTCGATGGCGCTTCGTTTGCCATGAACCTCGACAGCGAGATCGCGGTGCAGTGCCCGGCCTGGCAAGCAGGCTTGTTTTATCTGGAACTGGATGGCGATACCTGCAGCGGGCCCCTACATGCATTGCCTGCTGAAGATGCCGCTGTGTATGACGCCCTGGTTATGGCCGTGCGCGATTACGTCGGCAAGAATGGTTTCAAGGGGGTGCACCTGGGGTTGTCGGGCGGGATAGACTCGGCGCTGACGATGGCAATCGCTGCCGATGCGCTGGGTGCAGACAAAGTGCATGCGGTGATGATGCCGTCGGATTACACCGCCTCCATCAGCGTCGAAGATGCACGCGACATGGTGAAACGGCTGGGCGTGCGTTATTCCGAGATTGCGATCAAACCCATATTCGACGCGTTCGAGAGGCAGCTGGCGGACGAGTTTTCTGGTCTGGCTGCCGATACGACCGAGGAAAATCTGCAGGCTCGTACACGCGGCACCTTGCTGATGGCGTTGTCGAACAAGTTCGGTTCGCTGGTGCTGACCACCGGTAACAAGAGCGAGATGGCGACCGGCTACGCCACGTTGTATGGCGATATGGCGGGCGGTTTTGCGGTGCTGAAGGATGTGCCCAAAACCCTGGTGTACCGGCTGTCGAATTACCGCAACAGCCTGTCGCAAGTCATTCCGCAACGGATTATCGACCGTCCGCCGTCGGCCGAGCTGCGACCCGATCAGACCGATCAGGACAGCCTGCCGCCGTACGACATGCTGGATGCGATTCTGGCAGCCTACGTTGAACGCGATCTGTCGGTGCGCGACATTGCCGCATTGGGCTACGATGCGGCTATCGTGCGCAAAGTGGTCCGCATGGTGGATCTGGCCGAATACAAGCGGCGCCAGGCCCCGCCCGGTCCGCGCATTACCCCGCGCAATTTCGGCAAAGATCGCCGCTACCCCATTACCTCGAAGTACCGACCCGAAGGAGACTTGTCGTGAAAAAAATAGAAGCCATCATCAAGCCGTTCAAACTCGACGAAGTGCGTGAAGCGCTGTC
>Ga0180009_10006227_pt1 | contig 12580 bp, 12 predicted proteins | sample OS_PC_MetaG_FD_123537 | JGI IMG/M metagenome (GOLD analysis project Ga0180009, IMG submission 123537) | Groundwater microbial communities from the Aspo Hard Rock Laboratory (HRL) deep subsurface site, Sweden - OS_PC_MetaG | ecosystem: Environmental > Aquatic > Deep subsurface > Groundwater...
CTGTCGGCGGCCAGCTTCCGAGATGGTCGTCTGGATCTGGAACTGACCGCGAACGATGTGCAGACCCTCGACCGGTTGAAGCAGCAGCTCACCGAGCAGGGTGGCCTGAGCGTGGAAATCCAATCGGCCACGACCGGCGCGAATCAGCGTGTGCAAGGCCGCTTGCGTATCGAGGGAGCCCCATCATGAGAGAGTGGTGGGAAGGTCTGGGCACGCGCGAGCGGTTCATTGTGATTGCCGGCTCGGTGATATTGATACCCTTTCTGCTCTGGGTGCTGGTGTGGCGGCCGCTGATAGGCAATGTGATACAGCTCGAACAGGAAGTGGCCAGCCAGCGCGAGAATGTCGTGTGGATGCAGAATGCCGCGACCGAACTCCAGCAGTTGCGCGGTAGCGGCGCTCAGGCCGCGGCGGGCCTGGGTGGACGGTCGTTGTTGGCGGTGGTGGATCAATCGGCGCGTAGCGCGGGATTGGGCAGTGGCCTGAAGCGTATCGAACCTGATACTGCCGATGCCGTGCGCGTCCGCTTGGAGGGGGTATCTTTCGATACGCTGGTGACATGGTTGGATCTGCTGTCCCGCCAGCATGGCATCCAGGCGAGCCTGGTGAGCATCGAACGTGAAGCGGGTCCTGGTCTGGTGAATGTCCGTTTAACCTTAAACGCCTCTTCATGAAACGTATTCCGATTCGTTGGACGGTCTTCTCCGTCATCGTCTTTATTGCATTCCTGGTGCTGACCTTGCCCGCGCGGCATGTGCTGGGCTGGATTGGCGGCGGGCAGCTGGCCGTGCAGGGCGTCGATGGCAGTGCCTGGCGTGGACGGGTGTTCCGGCTGGCGCTGAATCAGCAGGCCGTCGGTCCGCTGGTGTGGCAATTTGATCCGCTCATGCTGCTGACCGGGCGTACCGAATATCTCGTCTACGTGCAAAGCGGTAACGGTGGTGGAGAATTGCGCACCGGCGTCAGTCTATTCGGCACCCGCTATATGCGAGATGCGCAGCTCTCGATCCCCGCAGCGGATATTGCTCAGCAGCTGCGGCTTAATCTGGTTGCCTTGGGTGGGAATTTCCAGACGGATATCGAAGAACTCGACTTCAATGCCGGCTGGATCGATGCCTTGGAAGGTAGGATAGTCTGGCAGGATGCGCAGGTGCGGCAACCGAGTCAGGTCGCATTGGGAAATCTGCAGATGCAGCTGAGCCTGCGCGAGACGCAGGTCGTCGGTGCGTTGAGTGATGAGGGTGGTCCCTTGGAGCTGAGTGGTGAAATCCTTATCGGCCAGGATAAGAGCTATCGTCTGAATGCCCTGGTCAAGGCGCGTGAGGGCGCCGATCCGCAGTTACCGCAGGCGCTGCAGCTGCTGGGCAATCCCGATGCGCAAGGCCGTTACCGTCTGCAGCTCAACGGGACGTTCTGACATCCAACTGGTCACGGAAATCACGGACCGAAAAATTGTGTCTCTTGCGAATGGCGCTTAATTTAAGCCTCATGTAGGTCGGGTTAGCGTTGTTTGCGTAACCCGACAGACGATGCGAAGCAATCAACGCTTTTGTTAAAGTGTGCCTGACGGCACGCTTGGTGGGTTACGGCGCAAACAACGCGCCTAACCCACCCTACATCGGATATGTATCCGCTCAGGTGCGTGCCATTCGTATCTGACCCCAATTTTTTCTTAGCGCGGATGAGTTCATGCTTAATCATATTCCCATCAAGGCCGAAATCACTTCCGAGAACAAATGCGGTTTCTGCACCAACTCGAAGTGCTGCACTTACATCACGCAGAAGATCAATGGGCCGCGTTCACGCGATGATTTCGATCATCTGCTGTGGCAACTCGCGCATGAGAATGTACAGCTCTACAAGGACACGGACGGCTGGTTCCTGCTGGTCAATAACCGCTGTAAGCATTTACAGCCGGGAGGCCGTTGCGGTATCTACTTTACCCGACCCCAGGTGTGCCGTGACCACTCCAATGATTTTTGCGAATTCGACGCCCCGGCCGAAGATGGCTTCGAATTGTTCTTCGATGGCTACGACAGCTTGCTCAAATATTGCAAGAAGCGGTTTAAGAATTGGGGGAAGGAAGCAGGCGCTAGGTGCTAGGTGCTAGGTGCTAGGTGCTAGACCCTAGACCCTAGACCCTAGACCCTAGACCCTAGACCCTATCAGGCATTATCTCATCAAAGCAGGTGATGGCTGGAAACTCCTCGATATCCCGCAACGGCCCTTTGGAATCCGGTTGCCGTACACAGAGTAGATGACGGATGCCATAGCTGTGTGCGGAATGCAGTACCGGCAGGCTGTCGTCGATGAATAAGGTGTGCTCGGGTTGGAAAGGTTCGCATTCACGCAGCCAATCCCAGAAGCTGGGGTCTTCTTTGGGTTTGCCGTAATCATGCGCGCAGATCAGGGCGTCGAAGTGTCCGCCTAACTGTGTGCGCTGCATTTTCAGATCCAGCGCCTTTTGATGCGCGTTGGTCACCAGGGCGATACGTTTACCGCTGGCGCGCACGCGATCCAGAAAATCGATCACGTGCGGATGCACGGCGATCAGATGATCGACCTCGCGTTTGAGGGCGGCGATGTCGAGATCGAGCTCGCGACTCCAGTAATCCACGCAGTACCATTCCATGCGTCCTTCCACCGAACGGAAACGCGGGAACAGGGTCTCCTTGGCGGCATCCAGCTCAAGGCCGTGCAGCTCGGCAAAACGCAGCGGTACATGTTCGCGCCAGAAGTGATTGTCGAAGTTCAGGTCCAGCAGGGTACCGTCCATATCCAGCAAAACGGATTCAATCTGGTTCCAAGGCAAGTTCATGTGGATTCTACACAGGGTTCCGGGGCGCCCAAGGTTGCCAGTTTTACCGGGCGACAACAAGCGCGCCGGATCGGCGTCTGTGCTTTACAATAGCTCGCGTATGAGCGTTGGCCCGAAGATATTGAATGTGAAGACCTTGGCGCAGAGCCGGTTATTCCGGATCGAGCAGGTGGGTTTGCGTTTCGCCAACGGTGTCGAGGCCGATTACGAGCGCTTACAGGCATCGGCCAGTGGCGCGGTGCTGATCGTGCCCATGCTGGATGCCGAGACCGTGTTGCTGGTGCGAGAATATGCCGTGGGTGTGGAGCGCTATGAGTTGGGATTCGCCAAGGGGCGCATTGAACCGGGAGAGGATGCGCTGACAGCCGCCAATCGTGAGTTGATGGAAGAGGTAGGCTATGCTGCGCGGAGGCTTTCTCAGGTGAGTGTCTTAACGGCCGCGCCAGGCTATTTTGGGCATCTCACGCATGTAATACTTGCCGAGGATTTATATCCGCAACGTCGGGTTGGAGATGAGCCCGAGCCCATTGAGGTTGTGCCTTGGAAGCTGAATGATATTAGTGCCCTGTTGGCGCGAGAGGATTTTACGGAGGCGCGCAGTATTGCGGCGCTGTTTATAGTACGGGAGAGATTAGCTTATGGTGGATAAAAATAACTTGAATGCCTGCGACTTGCTGGAGGCGGTAAATCAGATTGCAGTGGATGCGGGGAAACAGATTTTGCGCGTCTATGAAACGGAGTTTGCCGTCGAGCACAAAGACGATAAATCGCCGTTGACCGCGGCCGATATGGCATCGCACAAGACGATTGTTGCTGCACTTCAGAAGCTGACGCCGGAGATTCCGATCCTGTCCGAGGAATCCGCGGCCATTCCCTTCGCCGAGCGCAGCCGCTGGACGCGCTACTGGTTGATTGATCCGCTGGATGGTACTCGTGAATTTGTTAAGCGCAATGGCGAGTTCACGGTGAATATCGCGCTTATTCATGATGGGCGTGTGGAACTGGGCGTGGTGCATGTGCCGGTGACGGGGTTGACCTATTCTGCCTGCGCGGGTGGCGGCGCTTTCAAGGCACAAGCTGGACAGGCGCCGCAGGCTATCCGTGTCCGCAAACTGCCACAGGGCCCAATCATGGTCGCCGGCAGTCGTTCGCACAGTGGGGATTCACTGTTGAAATTTCTCGACAACCTTGGACCGCATGAACTCGTGAGCATGGGTAGCTCGTTGAAGATCTGCCTGGTTGCCGAAGGCGTGGCGGATATCTATCCGCGGTTGGGACTGACTTCAGAATGGGATACCGCGGCAGCGCAGTGTGTGGTCGAAGAGGCCGGTGGTCAGGTCGCCGGTCTGGATATGCAGCAACTGCGTTACAACACCAAGGATTCGCTGCTGAACCCGCATTTCTTTGTGTTCGGTGATGCGACACGCGATTGGTCGCAGTATCTGTAGTTTAGATGGGGCGTATGGTTTTGCAGGATGGGTGGAGCCCAGCGAAACCCATCAACCTGAAAAAATCATTTTAGCCACGGAAACACGCGGAAGACACTGAAACACAGTGTATTCCTGGAGCGACTATTCGCCACCTTGCGGGTGATGGCGGTGGCGGCGTGAAGCTTATGATCTTGCCTGTGTTTTTCTGTGTGATTCCGTGGCAAATGCGGTTTATAGGATCAAGAGGTGCTAACTGCGGAGTTGCTGTGCCAGTCGTCGTCGCATGAACGCGCGTACGGCCCAGGTTGCCAGCAAAGCGCCTAGAAAATCCGCGACGAGATCCAGTGGGTCTGCGCTGCGTCCTGGCACATAGGACTGATGCCATTCATCCGTGATTCCATAGACAGTCGCCATAAGGGTGGCCAGGGCCACCTGATTGTAACTGTAGCCTGTGGGGTTGGGACGCATAATGCCCAGGATGAAAACCCCCAACAGACCATAAGCCGCCATATGAAACAGTTTATCCTTCGCGGCAAAACTGATTTCAAAATTGATATCGGACTGGGATGAGAGGTGGTAGATCGCCGCGATCCAGCAGCAGGTCAATAATAGGCTGGCGATGCGGAAGTACTGGAACTTCACGGGCGTGTGGCCAGCCCCGGGATTTCTGAATCGAGGTTGTCCGCGTCGTCATCGCGACTCGGATAAGCCGGCATGAGTGAAACAAGTTTTGCGGTGAGTTTGGTGCCGAACTGCGGGTCTTCGCCGCGCAGACTGGTTTCTGTCATCTGGCTGTCATTGAAGAGCACAGGCAGATTCCATTGGGCAAGCATATCGCATAGATCGCCAATTCGATCTTCGGCGTCTTCATCGAGATCCACCAGCAGGATATCGATGCTGTCCGGGTCGATACTGGTGACGGTGGTTTCATCCAACGGGTAATCGTCGATGACGATCAGGCCCTGATATTCAACCAATTCACGCAGATGTTGGCGCAATGCCGACGATTCGCTGGCGATGGCCAAGCGGAGTTTCTTTTTTGTCGCCGGTCTGGCAGCAGCAGAATTGGGTGCAGACGCAGGTGTTGGAGTAGGCGCGGGCGTGGGCGTGGGTGCAGGGCGTGAATAATGGGTATGTGCCGCTGCAGGTGCGCTGGCAAGTGGCTGTTCTGGTGCGGGGAAAATGCCGCCGGCCTGTTTCTCGCGTGCGACATCCTCGATCAGATCCACATCAATATGTTCGCGGCGTTCGGCGTAGCCATAGACTAAGGAAAGATCGCAGAGCAGGTTGACGAGCCGTGGGACACCGCTGCTGTAATAGTGAACCGCCGCGCAGGCTTCATCCGTGAACAGATCGGGATCGCCGCCCGCGACGGTGATGCGGTGGCGGATGTAGGCCATGGTGTCTTCAGGGGTCAATGCCGTCAGGTGATAGTCCACCGCAATGCGTTGCGCGAATTGAATCAGATCAGGGCGTCGCAGGTTGTCGCGCAACTGCTGCTGACCCACCAGCACCACCTGTAATACCTGGTCCTTGTCGGCATTTACATTGGAGAGCATGCGCAGCTCTTCCAAGGTGTCGGCTTCCATATTATGGGCTTCGTCGACAATCAATACGGTGCGACGATTGCGCGCATATTCCCGGATCATGAAATCGACAAAGGTCTGATACATCTCGACCTTGGTCTTGCCGGCATGGTCGAGGTTGAAGGCCAGCAGAATCCATTGCAGCAGGTCGCCGAAGGAACGATGGGTGTTGGAAATCAGCCCAACGCTGACATCCTGCTCCATAGTGTTGAGCAGGTGTCGAATCAGGGTGGTTTTACCGGTGCCAATGCCGCCGGTGATGGCGGTGAATCCGGCCTGGCTGCTGAGACCATATTGCAGGAGCGCCAGCGCCATCCGGTGTTTATCGCTCAGATACAGGAATGACGGATCCGGCAACAGCGAGAAGGGTTTTTCATGGAATCCGTAGTGGGCTTCATACATAGGGTTTCTCTGAGCTGTGCTCAGTCACGGTTGGCCTTGTTCAGCACCGTACCTATGACATTGGTGCAATCCAGCAGTTCCACGGTGCGACGGGCGTCTTCCTGGCTGGTCTTGCCTTCTTCGAGCACCAGCAGGGCGGCATCGACGTAGGGCGCGAAAGCCAGGGCGTCTGCGGCGGACAGGACCGGCGGCAGATCGAAAATCACAATGCGGCTGGGATAGCGGGTTTTCAGCTCTTTGACCAGTTGCACCATTTTCGGGGAGTTCAGCAGCTCAGCCGAATTTTGCACGGGTCTGCCACCGGGCAGTATGACCACTTGCTCCAGGTTTTCCGGGTGTACCAACAGATCAGATAGGGGTATGTCGTCGAGCAGGTATTCGCTAAGACCCTTGCCGGCCGGAATGTTCATATGTTCATGGATGCTGGGGTGGCGCAGATTCGCATCGACCAGCAGCACGGTGTAGCTCACTTCCATGGCCAGACTGATAGCCAGATTGATGGCGGTCAGGGTCTTGCCCTCATCCTCCCCCGGGCTGGTGATGGCGAGCACGTTCCAGTCGTTCTCTTTCAGGCGTTGCAGCACCTGGGTGCGCAGAATCCGGTAAGCGGCGGTGAATTCTCCGTCCGGAAGGCCCGCAATAATGCGGTGGCTGCGCAACATCCCGGAAGACACCGGTGTGGTACGGGTCTGGGTATAGTTGATATCGACCGAGCGCGCAGCGGCGGTAGGCGCTGCAGGGCGTGGACTGGCAGGTGCATCTCCTCGTTCTTGACGGGCTCGTTCCAGTGCTTCTTTAATGCGTTCCATAATATACTACCTCTAAATCGGCGGTGCGACGCCCGCACGATAATATTCTCTGTCAGCTATTCCAGGTCTATACCGGTCACTTTGGTGGCTTTGCGCAGCGCGCGGAACCAAAGCACATCAAGTGGCGAGACGAGGAAATGAACCAGAATAACCGCAGTGAAGACGATTGCGACAGCGCCGTAGACCAACATACGCCGATGTTTGCGCTGCGCGGCGGTTTCTCGATCTGATGCCAGATAGGGGATAACTGCCAGTGGCGCGACCTGCAGTGTGGCTAAAACACCCTTGGCACCACGCACTGTGCTATCGAGACTTTCCGCGACTGCGGCATAACCCAGGCCTGCACCGAGGGCAAGTACCAGACTGAGGAAAACAATGGCAGGCCGATTTGGCTTGATCGGTTCTTCCGGCAAGACCGGTGGTTCGATCAGTGTAAAGCGCTCGCCCTTACTTTCGGTTTCAAGTTGCTGGGCGATCTGGGCCTGCATCCTTTTCGCATTGATTTCCTGGTACTGAGTAGATGCGTTTTGCAAATCCCGGGCAATGTTACGGTACTCGCCTTCGACCTGTGGCATAGTCGTCAAGCGCTGCTCATATTCGGTTCGTTTTTTCTCTAGGTCAGTCCGCTTGGTCTGCAGCGAGCGTATCTCGTTGTCAGTCGAGTTGAGCTGAGCTTGCAATGTTATGTACGCTGGATTATCCGGGTTGCGCCGTTGGTCAGAACTGCTGTTCGCAGGCGCTTTGGCCAAGTTGGCTTCTAGCGCTGCTATCTCACGTTTGATTCGTACCACATCGGGATGTTCATCTGAATACTTATCCTGCACGCTGGCCAGCTCTATATTGCGGCTAGCGATTTGATCCAGGAGCGTGTCGCGGCTACTAACGTTGCCGGTTTCGCGTTCTAGGCTCTCTATCTCGCGCTTGAGGCGTGTGACATCGGGGTGATCCGGGGAATAACGTGAGGCAGTGGTTGTATATTGGGTACGCAGCGCTTTGAGGCGAGCTTCGGGGCTCAGGTTAACATCTTGTCCATAGGGTTCTAATTGCCCGAGCTGCCCCTCCAGATAAAATTTACGGTCCTCTAGCGAACGTATCTGGGTGGCGGTGTCGGACAGATCACGCTCGGTACGGTCTATCTGTGAGCGCACTAAGTCTTGCAGGTCCGGGAGATTTCCGGCGTGGACCTCTTTGAACTCAGCTAGTTTTTTTTCTAAATCTGCGATTTTTTGATTTAGTCGATTGGATTCATCAGTTAAAAAGGTCAGCGTTTCTTGCGCTTTGGATGCGCGGGTTTTGATATTCTCCTGCAGATACAGCGTAGTCAGCTCATTGGCGACCTTCTGTACCTGTGCTGGCTGCTCGCCCTGAAAGGCCAGAGAAAAAGCGATAGTCGCTGCGGTGGGGCGCCCGGTGCGTGGATCGACTACCTCGGCGCTGATCATATCGAGCTTGATATCGTCACGCATTTGGAAGAGAACTTCTTCAGTAGTATCGCGCTTACGCTCCTTGGTGTAGAGATCAAATTTATCGATAATCTCCATTAGATTGCTGCGGGTCATGACCCGTTGACTAATGGTTTGGATGCGCTGTGAGGCATAACTGGTGACCGTGGATTGCACCAGCTCCGCAGGAATTTGCTGTTCCTCAATCAGGATGGTTGCAGCAGACCGATAGGTGGGTGGCAAAGCCAGCGCCACGATCAGGCCGATGCCAAAGATCACCACAAAGGTGGCGGTGATCTGGGCACGACGGCGCCAGAAGGCGGCGATATAGTCCTGTAGGTTCTTGGTCTGTTCTTCTTCGTTCATAGACTGCCTTGTTGCATCAAAAAACGTTCGAATTCGAATGGTACTTAAACTGGCCTCACTAATATTCTGTCAGCGTTATATCTAGCCGGAATCCACGGAAAGGGGCTAATTTCCAGGGACGCTCTGATTAAACCGGTGATCCCTGTCATTGCGAGTGAGGCGCAGCAATCTCGTAAATCAGAATCAGTCGGCTGGAGATTGCCATGGCACAACGCGCCTCGCAATGACGGATTAATCAGAATTTCCCCAGCGTTATTTCCGTATCTTTCCGTGGCTATCCATTATGGTCCTGCGAACCGGAGTCAAATGCTCAGCGCGACACCGCCATGCGCGGCCAAGTGTAACCGAGGCCAATGAACGCAGCATTGCTGGTGGCCGTGTCATTGCTTGCGGTGTCATTATCCACCGATGTATAGGTGTATCCCGCATCCAGCCGCAGATCCCGATCCAGCTGCCAGGCCAGACTCGGGGCTATGCGGTAGCGTGTTCTGTCCCGGTCGGTGATGATGGTGCCTATCTCGCTCGACTGGAGATAGCTAACGGCCAGATTGCCCGACAGTTTAGCGCTGAACTTGCGACTGCCTCTTAATGTCAACGAGTTAACTTCGCTGCTGTTGCCGTCACTACCGGGGTTGACAGAACGCGAGCCGATCAGGCCTAGGCTGCCTGTTTCGAACGTGCGGCTCAGGTCCATGTTAAAGACCAGGCCTGAGTCCTCGATCTCTTCAGTCACACGGGCAACATCGAAGATGGACGGGAAGAAGGCCTCGAATCCCGACCGTGGCACAGGAATAGTGAAGGTCTGATCGGTCTGAGTTTGCTGGTAACCAACCGATCCGTTCAGCTTCCAGGTTTCGGTGAAGTTATATTCCGCTCCTAGTTGCAGGCTGTCGGTGGTCGACTCCGTATCGCGATTGTTGTCGTACTTGGTTATGGCGTGGCTGTATACGCCGAACACCTGGGTCCTGGGGTTGAGCTGGTGGACTATCGTCAGCGAGGGGCTGAGGGTGTCGTAATCAGTCGAGCCGCCGCCCACGGACACATTGTCGTCATACTCCGCTGTACGGTAGCCAACAGAGCCCTGCAGCCAAGTGGTTTCGGTGAACATGTACTCGCTACCGATAGTGTAACTGCGTCGCGTTCGATCTATCTGGCGGATAGTCAGGCCGGTATCGAGGTCGAGCTCTTCAGTTTGGGTTGTGGTGTCGTTGATCTGGGAAACGCTGGCGTCCCACGACCCGCGCTCAAAGCGGCGCCTGCTGGCCAAATCGAGAAAGTTGTCCACGGTGTTATCTATGCCATCACCCCCCTCGTATGCTTGGGCACGGACACGGGCACTGGCGTTGAGGTCCCACTGCTCGGTACGCCGACTGAGCTTCAATCGGGGATCCAGGGTTGTCGTCCAGGTATCCTCGTGGTCATCTATGGTGGTCAGGCGGAGGTTGTCGTTATATTCCTCGCGCAGGCTGATGGAGGGTTCCGCCACCCATTCGGCGGCGTGCAGGTTCAGACTGAAGGCGACCAGGGTAACCACGGTCGCCAGAAGCCCACGTCTTAGGCGGCTCTTTTGCATGGGTAATAATCTCTGGTGGTTCAAAAAGGTGGACATTCCTGTCTTACGGCGCCATCGACCGCGCTCTTGAATGTGGCGCGTTAAATCGCGTGACAGTCAGCCCCGCGGATGAGGGGTGATGATCCGGGTTTTGAGGGGGGTTGTCCAGAGCAGAGGGGTGATTCCAGAGGAGGGGCCGAAGGGCTGGGGGCGATAGAAAGTGGTCGGATTCAGCGCCGCCGGCGCGCGCCCGATCGCAAGGGACTCCCGACTCGAGGCTGCTTACGCGCCTGAGTCGGGCCTCCGAACGCAGGTCTACGGAACCACCACCACATCTCCCGCCCGCAGGACGATATTCTGCTGTAAATCCTCACCCTTCTCGATGTCGCCATAGGCGAAAGGAATGGCCGTCTGCTTACCACCTTCTCGGCGGAGAATTTGGATCTTGTTGGCGGCCGCATAAGTCGACATTCCACCAGCCATAGACAACGCCTGAACTACATCTACGCGTCTGGTTACCTGGAATACGCCGGGCTTGTTGACCTTGCCGATGACGTATACGTTGTTGCCTGAAAGTTGTTTGACTGCGACAGAGACCGAAGGATCAGGAATGAAACGTTTGAGTTTGTCGCTTACCTCGGCTTGTAATTGTTCGATAGACTTGCCACTTGCTTGCACATTACCCACAAGCGGAAAACTCAGGCCACCATCGGGTCTAACAATAACGTCCTTTTCCAAGCCTTCCTCGCGCCAGACAGAAATTTCCAGAACATCTCCTGCTTCGATCTTATAGGCATCGTCGGCAGGTGTTGCGGCCAGTATTTGTGGACTATTAAAGGCAAACGCTAGTGCAATAGCCGCAAAAGTTTGTTGTCTGCGATTGAGTGTCATGGTGTCTGATATCCTCAAAAATGTTCTATTAGGGTTCGGGTCTGGATACGTGTCATCAAATGACGAGCATGCCTGGGCCGGGGATATAACCGACAATGCGACCATTCAACAGAATTCCACCAGCTAGGTCAAGCATAACCCCGTGCCAGGGCTGAGAAACATCAGTCGGCTGCATGCAGGGTTGTATGAATTGGATGCAAAAAAAACGGCGCAGCAGATGCTACGCCGTTGAGTGAGCCGCTTATGCGCTTATTGCTGACGTGCCTTGCGTACACCAAACCAAGCCAACAGTGTACCCAGCAGCAACAAATCCAGACGCTGTGAGGCCTGTTGGGTGTTGGACAAGGTGCAGCCGCCACCGTCACTGGTCGAGGCACTGGGTGCGGAGGGACCCGAGGTGACACCAACGCCACTAGGGTCAACCACTGTTCCGTTGGCTACGCCGTCAGCATCGTTCGGACCACCATCTGTAATGGTAAGTTGAACGCATTGGTTACCAGGTTCCAGCATGCCAGCAAGAATGCCCGACGTAAATGCAGTGTAGTCACCGGCGTTGGGTTCTGGGCAACTGCCGTCGCTTTTCAGCGGGGCTGTTTTGACGTTGTCCGTTGCGTTCTCGACGAAGTTGGCCCAACTGTTGGATGTGGCATTGTACTTACGATACAGCGAATACCACGGAATAGGCTCGCTGAGAGGCAGCACAATTTGTATCGTTTCACCTGCTGTGCGACCACTGACTGAGAAGTCAAAACAGCCACCGACACAGGAGCTTACAACACGGCTGTCATTGGTTGCACCCCAGTCACTTAATTGATCGGCTGTGATGGTAACGCCACCATAAACGGTGCCAATAGCGCCAGCTGATATAGGTAATGGGGAGGTGTTCGCTATCGGGTTATTGACCGCCGGGATAGTGGTTGCATAGCCACCTATAGTAATGGGCTGTTGACCGGATAGTGTTTTCAAATCGAAGGCCGCATTGAAGCCCTTAAACGGTCCGTCAACCATCTTGGTGCCGATGATGCCGTCGCCATCCGGGTCGGCTGTTACCAGCTCTGAACTGCCGCAACCGTAGTTCCACACCAGCACAACATCGATGTCGCGGTTCACAGACCAGTCAAATAGCATATGTGCACCGAGTTCGCCGCTGCCAACGTCCAAGCTCAGACTTGGGTTACCGTCTTGAACAGTACTAAAGCTGTAGGTGCCAGGCTGGTTGAAAAGCCGGATGGTGTTGGTGGTCCAAAGGTTACCATAGAAGGGGGTCGGCGATGACAGTGTTGC
>Ga0180009_10006228_pt1 | contig 12579 bp, 7 predicted proteins | sample OS_PC_MetaG_FD_123537 | JGI IMG/M metagenome (GOLD analysis project Ga0180009, IMG submission 123537) | Groundwater microbial communities from the Aspo Hard Rock Laboratory (HRL) deep subsurface site, Sweden - OS_PC_MetaG | ecosystem: Environmental > Aquatic > Deep subsurface > Groundwater...
CAAACGTACAGCGTTTTTTGAGTTGTTCTTCTAGTTCAGACATGGGAAATAGCATCCTAAAAATGTAACGTGATAATTTTAAATATCACTCCAATGGTTTAAATAATGAATCAATATCTTCTTTTGAAAGTTTAAAACCCGTTCCTGGTTGTGTTGATAAAAGCCCTGAAAGTAAATCACGTTTCTTTTTTTGCATTTCTAAAATAGTTTCTTCCATAGTTCCTTTCACAATTAATTTATAGACAAACACAGAATTAGTTTGCCCAATACGATGAGCGCGATCAGTCGCCTGATCTTCAACCGCAGGATTCCACCAAGGATCATAATGAATAACGGTATCCGCAGCAGTTAAGTTCAGCCCTGTCCCTCCTGCTTTTAAACTGATTAAAAAAACGGGCACTTCTTTATTTTGAAAACGCATAATGGGGTCCTTTCTATTATTAGTATCGCCCGTTAACTTTACATATTGAATGTTTTTCTCATGAAGCTCGTCTTCAATAATACTTATCATGCTAGTAAATTGTGAAAATAATAAAATTCGGCGCCCCTCTTCAATCAAGTTTGGCAACATTTCCATTAATACGTCTAGTTTAGCAGAACAATCATGAGCCTTTTTTGCGGCATCTAACTTCACTAAACGAGGATCACAACAGACCTGCCTCAACTTGAGCAATGCATCCAAAATAATAATATGACTCTTGGACAATCCCTGCTGTTTTATTACTTGAGATATTTTTTTATTCATCGCCACACGTATGGTTTCATATAAATCACGCTGGCTGCCTTCGATATCAACATACTGAATTATATTAGTCTTTTCTGGCAGTTCTTTTACAACTTCGTTTTTTTTGCGACATAGAATAAAAGGCTTAACCCGCTGTGACAAAACATTTTGACGGTCTTTATCTCCCTCTTTTTCGATAGGAATTCTAAATAAATGCCTAAATTGGTCTTGATCCCCTAGAAACCCTGGCATTAAAAAATGCATAAGAGACCACAGTTCCCCTAAATGATTTTCCATCGGTGTTCCCGTAAGACACAATCGATGTTTTGCTGTTAATTGCTGCAAAATTAACGTTGATTTCGCCTTTGGATTTTTAACAAATTGAGCTTCATCTAAAATGAGATAATAAAAATTTTGCTTTAATAGTTTTTCTTTATCCCGAACAATAAGTGGATATGTCGTAAAAACCAAATCATATTCGGATAATAAAGGAAAATAATCATGGCGCTCACTTCCATGCAATTTTAACAAAGTTAATTCTGGTGCAAAACGTTTTGCTTCTAATTCCCAATTAGTCACTAAGCTAGTAGGCATTACTATTAAACTTGGCAAAGTTAAACGTTTCTCTCTTTTTTCAACAACAAAGTTTGCTAATGCTTGGACTGTTTTTCCCAATCCCATATCATCAGCCAAAATACCTGATAAATCATACTGGCGTAAAAATTGAAGCCAATTCAATCCATCCTGTTGATAGGGACGCAAAGTTGCATTAAATGATTCAGGGATCGATATTTTTTTGATCTGCTTGAAATTTTTTAATTGACAAGCCAATTTATAAAGCCTCTCACTTCCCAGCCATCTTAATTGCGCCGCTCCAAATGCTTTTTTTAACTCTATCATTTGCATTAAACGCATCTTTGATAATTTTAAGGCGCCTAGTTCATTCAGTGATTTTCCATCATATAATTCGGTTAAAAGATCAATAATCCCTTTAACCCTTTCCATTGGAATTGGCAACAATCTTCCATCGTTTAATCTAACCGTGATTTTTTCATCGCTTTTGTGATCATCTGTATCCCAATTAGGATTTTTAGCTAAATATTCAGCAAGAAATGGCAATAAATTTATTGATTCTCCTTCAACCTGAATCCCTAATTTAAATTCAAACCAATTATATTCAGATTCTTCAAGATCAGCATACCAAGCTATTTCTGATTCATCGATATAACGATAAGGAAAAGATTTGTCAAATTCAATAATCCATCCAAGTTCCTGAAACTTAGGCAACGAATTCAAAATAAAATTATTTGCAGCCGCTTCAACAGACATTAGTTTCCCTTCACTTTCGTCAATGCCAATTACCCAATCAAATTTATCTGCCTTGTTAACCGCGTTATAAAAATACAAACTATCCACTTGAACACAATGCTCGCAATTATCAAATAATTCCATCGCCTCGGTTTCATCATGAAACTGTCGAGCAGCAAAAAATAAGTTATTTTTTTCCAAATAAAAAACAACTTCTTTTGAATCGTTCCATTCAACAAAATGATTTTGATAATAGAAACCAAGTTTTGCGGCTGCTACTTCCAAAGTTTTGTCAGAATAACTCCTTACCCGATAGATTTCAGGTTCTAATTCAATCGATTTCAATCTCAAACACGGCACAGGTTTAATATCTTTTTTATAGCGGGGATCACTAAATTGTTTTGGCGCGGGTAATTTATTATTTATTGAATTACTAAAAAGCCGTTCATTAACATCATTAATTTGTTTATAAACTTCTCCAGCATGCTCAGGCGGAATATCTGGCGCATGCATAATGTTAGAAAGCAACTTATAAGGAATCTCAGAAACCAATTCACCAACAACTTGTTTCTGAGCATCATAATAACAACAGGGGTTAATTGAATCCAAAACAGCAACTTCTTTAAGATTAGTTTGTATTGCTTGAACACCATCTGGCTGCATATGCCAATGTAAAGATATTTTTCTTTTTTGCCCCAACGATAAAGGTCCTGATAATTCGCCATCATCATCAAAAAAACATTTTCCAGTTAATAAAATTTCTTCTAATAACTCATTACCTATTTCATCGCTTAGAATAAAACTACTATCAAAATATTCGGAATGAACATTGCCACGTGAGCTCTCGAAGGCTAATTTAAAAACCAATTGCTTATCGACTTCTGTAAGGTACTGTTGTTGGCTCTCTGCTGTCGTACTATATTTTTTTGGTTTTCCATATCCGCCCTTTTTAAGTTTACGAGTTAATCCTAATTTAATTTTAACTTGTGGCGTTTTCATATAACTCATTTGATGGAGCGATAATACAAATACAAAAAGATAATTTTCAACCTTGACAGAAGCAGCTTTATTAACACTCTTATTCGCATTAGCAACTTGATCCAGCCATTCAGTAATTGTTCTATTTGTTGGCATTGGAATATCAGAAATATTTTTATCTGGATGAGATATTGAAGTTTTGATTTGTTGTAAAAATTCTAATAAGGTTGCAACAACATGCTTACAAAGATACCCAATGGGACAGGAACAAGCCCCATGAACACTTAATCTATTTCCATTTTTTTCAACAAAGACAGACGTGCGATAAACTTTTCCCTGGCTTCCCTTTACAAGCGCAGTAATCCGATCTGTGTCGTCATTATAATGACAATCAGATACTCGCCCTTCTAATTGGTATGCTTTTCCTCGCGCAAAATAAGCGGGTTCAAACGCTGCTGATAGAGATTCTTCGTTAAAAAGACTGGAATAAAAAACATTGCGGCTCATATTTAAATTCACATTAAATGGGGTTTATAAATAGGGTGTTAGATTAACGAAATAAGACCTGGTGTCAAGCAACAGATTGAAAAGATAATCGCCAAAATCACCAAAATCCTGGTGAAAACGATAAGATTCTATTAAAATGCCCGCATTCTCAAGAACGGACAAACTAAAAAACTTACTTAACCCTTGGAAACCAGATGAAGATTTTGCATGTTTTTAAAAGCTATTTCCCTACCTCTGTTGGCGGTATTGAAAACGTTATTAAAAACTTAACTGATCAAACCACTCTTCTCGGTTGTAAAAATACACTATTAACGCTTTATAAAGGGGAATCAAAAAATACTATTTTTCAAGATCAACTAGAAATCATACAATTCCCAATGACTTTGAACATTGCTTCCTGCCCATTCGGATTTCAATTTGCTTTAGAATTTAAAAAAATAGCCTCTCAATATGATATCGTTCACTTTCACTTTCCATGGCCTTTTGCTGAATTTCTTCAAGTCATGTTTAACCCTAAAACGCCAATCATTGTTACATACCACAGCGATATTGTAAGACAAAAAACATTAAAAATATTTTACTCCCCATTTATGAAAGCGTTTTTAAGATCAGCAAATTATATTGTTCCCACTTCAGTAAATTGTATGATTAGCAGTAAAGATTTAAAAGATTATCTAAACAAATGTCATGTTATTCCCATTGGAATTAATACCAAAAATTATCCTTTTCCTTCTCAAGAAAAAATTGATCATTGGAAAAACAGAGTAGGTAATAACTTTATGTTATTTATTGGTGTTTTGCGATATTACAAAGGGCTTCATATTCTGCTTGACGCAATAAAAAACACAAATATTCCTCTCGTAATTGCGGGCAGTGGCCCCATGGAAAAAGCATTAAAAGCTCAAGCAGAGCTTTTGAAACTAGATAACGTACATTTCGTAGGCTTTGTCGATGAAGAAGATAAAGTTGCATTATTAAAATCTTGTCGAGCTGTTGTTGTTCCTTCTCACTTACGGGCTGAAGCATTCTGTATTTCACTTGTTGAAGGGCTTATGTTTGGTAAACCACTTATTTCAACTGAAATTGGCACAGGAACCAGTTTTGTCAATCAACATAATGAAACAGGATTCGTTATTGAGCCTAACGATATTGCTGCATTAAGAAGTGCCCTTCAAAAAATTAATAGCGATGATACACTACATAAAAAAATGTCAGAAAATGCAAAAGCAAGATATGAAAAATTATTTACCGCAAAACAAATGGGGGAAAAATACTACACTCTCTACGAAAAGGTACTAACAAATCGGTAACCGGAAACCATTCAGCGATCTAACATAGTCTTCTAAAATCTCAATGACACCTCCTGCAGAAAACGTCAAGGTATCTGGCACCAACTTTCTATTTTGCCTAGATAAGACATATTAAATTTACTCTTACACACTTGAAAATTCTCCTTTGAAAAAATTTAAAATAAGATATAATTGCTGGCGTTTTTTATCATTTTTTGTCGTCAACATTTATGTTCAGGAGAACGATTCATTGAAAGGAATTCTCAAACCTCATTCTGAAAACTTTTTTAAATCATCAGGTTTTGTTTTATTAATTTCAGCCTTGTATTTGACATTATTAATCTGTTCATGGTTCTGGATATATGGTGTTAATGTTAATATATCTAATAGTGATCTAATTTATTTAGAATCACTGTATAGAGATATCTTTGTCCGTCATTATCCTTTATCAGGCTGGCTAGTCAGTAAAGCACCTTTTTTCTTTCCTGACTGGGTAATGTATTTTTTACTACGGGCATTATCCGGCTCTTATTTTATAGCATGGTACTCCTATACAATAATTAATTTCGGCCTGCTATTAACATTTCTATTTGGTGTACTGAACATTTTCCATCCAAAACAAAAAAAGAGTAGCTTTTTATTTGCAATTTGTTGGGGCTCAATACTTATTTTATTATTACCTTTTACCCCTCCCGGTTATGGACGACATATTTTTGTGATACCGGTTGCTCATAGCGGCGCATTATTAAATAGTTTATTAATCTGTTGGGTCTGGTTACTCTCTCTAACTAAACCCATGAAGTGGAAAGGCCTACTATTTTTATTTCTCTTCTGCATTATCGCTACCATGTCTGATGAGTGGTGGATTATGTGGGCTGGATTTCCTATTGGTTTAACCACCCTGTTGTTAATAATGTATAAAAAAGTAACTTGGCGTAACAATTTCCCCTTGTTATTTAGTCTAGGCCTTGGGGTTATTTTAGGTGAGCTCTTTAAAAAAATAATTGAAATCCAAAAATGGTTATTTTTTTCTCACACTCCCGTAGGGACAGCCGGTTCCTCTATTTTAAATCAGTTTTATTTAATCAGCAGAGACCTTTTTCAATTACTAAAAGCATCCCCTTTATTACTAATACTATTAATAATAACACTTATATTCTGTTTTTTTATTATTCGATCTTGGGGCTATCCTGCCAAATGGCGTGCTAATTCCGCGTCCATACCACAAAATAAAAACACCTGCTTTGTTGCATTTCATATTGCCATTATTTTATCATTTATAATTCCATTTTTTTTAATTATACCTTTTAAACTCTGGGAACAATGGAACTATCGATATATATACCCTCTACTATTCTTTCCCTGGATCATAGTTGGATTACATCTATTTCATTTTCGCCATAAATTAAAGCTCTTTTCTCTAGTATATATTTTTCCGATTATCCTTTTTTTATCCCTCTATATTGCACAATTAACTTTTCCTCAAAAACAATATTTCGGTTTTATGATAAAAGCACCAGAGTATACTTCCAGCATTGCCTGTTTAGACGAAGTGGCTCGCGCTCATCATTTAAAATTTGGTTTAGGAGAATACTTTCACGCAAAACAACTGACAGAAATAAGTCGCGCGAATGTATGGATTAATCAAATAACCTATAACTACGACATCTATTTCTGGATGAATAATTTCTATTGGTATCTAAATCCATCCTCTCATCACGAACTGACTCAATATGATTTTGTAGTCGCTGTTCCTAGCGATCAATCCTGGCAAAAATTACAATCAACAGTTGGTAGCCCTTCAGAAATTAACGTGTGTGGGGATTTAGGAGTCTTCATCTATAAAGGAAAAAAAAGAGAACTTTTCAACAGCGCAATTTATAATCATTTTAAAGTTTTCTTTGAAGATATGATACCTAACTATTTTGCGGCCCCTAATCTTATACATAATGGTGATTTTTCATCCCCGATAGGCAACGAATGGTACGATGCAACAATGCAAAAACCTTCAAATTTGCAACAAAAACAATTCCATAAAGCAAAAAATTTTTCAGGAAAAAAATTATATTATTATGCAAGATGGACAGTTAATCAGCCAGTCAATTATGATTATCTTGAACAGCGTATTAACAACATAAACCAACTCACTAATAAAAAACTCGCCCTTACCTTTTGGGCAAGATCTTTGTTAGGCAACCGTTCTTCTTTTGCATCCACAGGTTATTTCGTTCCACAGGGAATATTAAATAAGACTGCGATTCCTTTTCACGAAGTTCCTATCGTACTAAACCATCACTGGCAAAAATTTACTGCTGATTTTTATACTCCTAATTTTGAAAAACAAAAAATTGCCTCAAATGGCTATGTGGCAATTCGCCCACTGTTTTATCAAAACTCTTCCCAGAGTCAACAGATAGATATCGCTGATGTTCAACTCACCGTAAGTGATTCTACCGGTTCTGACACTTTAGGAATTATTTCCGAAAAGGAAAGCCATAATTATAAAGCCATTGAAGTTAATGATATTCCTGATCTCATTGCTAAGGCTGACCAAGCACATAAGGCAGGAAATTTTAATGAAGAATATAAGCTCTTAAAAGCCGCTGAAACAGCAACGCCACTAATCGCCACTCAATTGGTTGAATTTACACGAAAAGCACCGGCGCCTATTTCAAAAAAATTGCTAGCGCAACTCTATTGGAGACTAGCTCGCGCTGAATGTGGATTTGCTAAAGGAAAAGAAACAATAGGACATTTGGAATTAGCAGAATGGTATACTGCTCAAGCTTATAAATTACAGCCAGAAAATCCAAAATTTATAAAATGGTATGCTGTCACTCACTTACGCTTTTCTAAAACAAATGAGCTCCGAGATGAAATCATTGCAGCAAAAATGTTTTCGGATTTAATCACTGAAGCAATAAAATTGGAACCCAAAAATGCTGAACTCTATGCTTTGATGGGAAAGTGGAATTATAACTGGGCCAAAATCAACACATTAAAAAAAATAAAACTATTCTTTTTGTTTTTGTCACCCCCTCATGGTTCCTATACTCAAGCAGAAAATTATTTTGAGAAAGCGATAAAATTGGATCCAAAAAACTCTCGCTATCAACAATGGCTTGCTAAAATTAGAAAAAAAGATCTGGGAAAATAGATTTTCTTTCGTTTAACTATAATGGGATGATTGTTTACAAGTTCTTACCGATGGAGTGATACAATGTTTAACCTTGAAATCGATTATGAATACTTTGAAGATGTTAATTTAGGCTTAGTCAAATACATGCCTAAAGATAAAAAAATTCTTGATATTGGTTGTGGCTGCGGGTTACTCGGCGAAATTTACCGCAAAAATCAAAATTATGTTGTTGGGATAGATCTATCACCAGCAATAAATCATGCAGCCCTAGAAAGACTCGATGAATTTTATAATATGGACATTACTGACTTTACCAAAGTGACTGAAAAATTAGCAGATAATCAGTTTGATGTTATTATTTTTGCAGATATTTTGGAACATATCTATGACCCTATTTCAACAGTCACATTTTATAAAAAATTCTTAAAAAAAGACGGAAAAATATATATTTCCGTGCCTAATTTTGTTGTCTGGTATTCACGCCTCCAAATACTATTTGGAAATTATAAATACACCGATGTTGGAACCAACGATAAAACTCATATTCGCATTTTCACGCGCAATAATATTAAACAACTGGCTAAAGCGACTGCTTTATCAATTATAAAAATAGATATAACTCCAGGAATCGCGCGATATTTTGTTAATTTTATTAGACGATTTTTTAAAACACAAAATAAAGAACAAAACACAGTAAAAAATCTAGATAGAACCATCATGATGCAATCTAAATCTTATAAATTTTATGTAAAATTTTTATATAACATGGAATATTATTTTTGTAAAATTTGGCCAGGCATGCTGGCGTTTCAATATATTGTCGTTTTACAAGATGATAAAAAAATTAGCTAATTTAATGAGTTCAAGCTAAATATAGTTAGCTAATTTTCCCATTTTTAACATCTAAGATAATTGAATCCACTGAACTAATAAGGGCTTCACGAGTACTTTTTTCGTTTCTCCAACCTAACGCACGAATCTTGCTACTGTCAAAACGAACTATTGGCACATCACCTTTCCACCCTCTATCTCCTCCGGAAAAAATATACTGAACGTTATTTAACCCCATACGCTGCACGACCAAATCAGCAATTTCTCGCACATTAAGATAATCTTGTGTAGCCACATTAAAAAAGTCGAAACCCGTTTTCTGGTGATCTGCAACCAATAACAAAGCACTAACCACATCATCAACATATATGTATGATTTACTTTGTGTTCCATTGCCCAAAATTTTTAATTGCTTTGGATTTTGTGTTAAATACCTCACAAAATCATACCCAACACCATGTGTTTGATGAGGTCCTACAACATTTGCAAAACGACAGGCTACCGCTGAAATTTCAAACATGTAACTATAAGCACTGATGAGAGCTTCGCCGGCTAATTTACTAGCCCCATAAGTTGAAACAGGTAACATTGGAGTTTGATCTTCACACACCGGTACTTCACCTACATCTCCGTACACACCACTACCTGAGGCATATATCAATTTTTTAACATTAGTGATACGCATTGCCTCTAAAACATTCTGGGTAAGATAGGTCCCCTCCCAAAAATCAATATCAGGTTGAGTAGCTGCCTTTGAAATATCAGGATTAGAAGCAAAATGAAATACAATATCATGACCTTGCATAGTTTCAGCAAGATGATCCAAGTCTTTCACATCTCCCTTAACAATTTTCAATTTTGGATTATTAAGATTCTCGCCTAAATGCCACTCTTTACCAGAGGTAAAATTATCAAAAACAGTTACAAGATCAGCGTTATTAATCACTCTTCTCACGACGTGACTACCAATAAACCCTGCGCCCCCAACGATAAAATAACGCTGTTTTCCTGAATTCAGTTTACTCATATAGAGATACTCTCTTTCAATTTTTTGTTAACAATACAACCGCTTAATCGTGATTAAGGGAAAACCAAATGATCAAAATAACTTCGATTACAACAAAACTCTAGAAGAAGCCACTGTGAACGTCAAGAAAAAACTAACAAATGAATACAACACAAAAAAGCCATCTAAACATAGATACTGAACAAATCAGGCAAGCGCGAACCTATTGCTATAAATTTGGTCAGCATCAAATAGAAACCCACAGTTAAAGCCGTGGTGCTCTGTCTTCGACCGCATAGATTTGCTTAAATAATAGTAATTTTTTCTGGAGAAACTGGTTTATTTCTTTTATGCTATCCCCTGTTTTTTAAAGCTCAAGTAAAAGGAAGAACGTGGAACCTGTAAGCGTCATCATAAATGTCTTTAATGAAGCCGACACCATTGAAAACGAAATTCGTGATATTTATCAAACCATAATAAATCGCATCCCAAGCTCAGAATTAATTGTAGCCGAAGATGGTAGTACTGATGGTACAAGCGCAATCATTAAACGACTAGTAACTCAATTAGGCGTTATCCACTCCACCAGTATTGAGCGAAAGGGATATAGCAAAGCATTTCGAGATGCTATTCAACTCGCACGAAATCCTTGGATTTTTTATTCTGATACGGGAGGTAAAAACGATTTTTCTGACTTTTGGAAGCTTTACCAAATCAGAAAAGAGGCTGATTTAGTCATTGGGAATCGTAGCGGCAGAACCGATCAGTTGTATCGTAAAATGTTAACATGGGTCTATAATTTACTACTCAATATTTACTTCGGTGTTCATGTTAAAGATGCAGACAGTGGCTTTCGCCTTTATAAAACTAGTTTATTAAAAAAAATAGCACTTCAAGAATGGATAAACAAAGACTTAATCTCTTCAGAAATAGTGATTCGCATGTACAGACTGGGAGCTAAAATTAAAGAGGTACCGATTGTTTATAAACAAAGAAAAGGTATTTCACGAGGATTGCCTCTTAAAAAAATCCCAAAAGTAGTCGTTAGAGTTCTCAGAAATTTACCTCGGCTCAAAAAAGCACTAGATGATCTATCACATGGTTAGATCTCTATTTATTAAAAGACCAAGTCATAATAGGAAAATTATTTATGGGTAAAACTATTATTTTAGGCGGAGGAATTGCGGGACTCTCATTAGCTTCATTTATTAACCATGAAACAATTGTACTAGAAAAAGAATCCATCTGCGGAGGTTTATCACGCAGCTATAAATTAGATGGCATTTATCATGACATAGGACCCCATATTATATTTTCAAAAAATCAAGAAGTGCTTGATCTGCATACTAAACTGATACACACCAATCGTCTTCGTCGCTCAAACAAAGTATTTCATAAAAACTGTTACATAAAATATCCTTTTGAAAATGATTTAGGAGGATTGCCCGCAGAAGATTGTAGTTATTGTTTACAAGAATTTCTGAACAATCCATATGAAAATTACCAGGCAACAAATATGTTGCAATTTTTTCTTAAAACATTTGGCGAGGGGATAACCCGCCTGTACTTGCAACCTTATAATCAAAAAATATGGAAATTCGATTCTTCTTGCATGGATACTCAAATGGTTGAAAGAATCCCAAAACCGTCCAAAGAAGATGTAATCGCTTCAGCCAACGGAACCGAGACAGAGGGATATCTACACCAATTGTATTTTCACTATCCATCAGAAGGTGGATTTCAGTCGATGGTAAATGCTTATTTAGAAAAAGCTAAAAAAAATGGGCAAGTACACACCAATATTGAAATTCAATCAATTGAGGGAAGTAATAATGCTTGGAAAATCAATACATCACAAGGCACCTTCGAAGGAGATCGTTTAATAAATTGCATGCCTATTCACGAACTATTTAAGTATATCACCCCTCCTGAAAAAATAATAAAAACGCTAGGCAATCTGAAATATAACTCTATTTATGTTGTGGTTTTACATCTTAAACAAGATAACTTAGGTGATAACATAGGATTATATTATGCTGATCCAAATATAATTTTTCATCGTTTGGCTAGACTGAACTTTTTTGGCAAAAATTATTGCCACCCAGATAACAGCTCAACTGTTATGGCCGAAGTGACTTTTAGACCTAACAGCTATTTATCCTCCCTTGACAAAACAACCGTAGAATCACACATAATTAACGATATGATTAAAATAGGCGTCATAAATAGCAAAAACGATATAATCAATATTAAAACTAGAGAATTTAAATATGCCTATGTTATTTATGATCTCGACCATCGACAAAATACTGATTTAATTCTCAATTATTTAAAATCATTATCTATCTACTCAGTAGGCAGATTTGCTGAATTCGAATATCTTAATACTGATGGCGTTGTCGAACGAACGTTAAAATTAGCAAAAATAATTAACGAAGAGAAAACTGATGTTGCCTAATAAATTTAACCGCAAAAAACTAATACAATTTTTTTTCTATTGTCTATGTGGCGCCATAAGCGCGAGCATTGCTTATATTATTTACTATATCGCAATTACAATAGGATTTTGGTATGGAATAGCAAACGCAATAAGCTATTTACTTGGAACGGTAATAAGCTTTTTCCTAAACAGAAAAATAACTTTTCAAACTAAAGATAATACTCTCTATCGACTATTATCTTTCTTGTGTGTAGCTTTTATTGGATTTGTAACGTCAACGCTATTGCTCTGGTTTTTGATCGATCACTGTCATTTAGATCCTAGAATCACAAAACTAATGATTCTACCAATCGAAGC
>Ga0180009_10006229_pt1 | contig 12579 bp, 7 predicted proteins | sample OS_PC_MetaG_FD_123537 | JGI IMG/M metagenome (GOLD analysis project Ga0180009, IMG submission 123537) | Groundwater microbial communities from the Aspo Hard Rock Laboratory (HRL) deep subsurface site, Sweden - OS_PC_MetaG | ecosystem: Environmental > Aquatic > Deep subsurface > Groundwater...
ATAAAGGCCTTTGGCTACCAAATAAGGTTCGTAATAGTAACGGAAATTTAAAGCTGATTTGATCCCAAAAGCTTCTCCGCCGGTAAGGACTACTGTTGGTTCAGCGGAAATTTTTAAAAGCTTGATATACTTTTTAACTAAAGTATTAATCATTGCCGGAAACCCTTCGGTCAAACCCTTACTGATGCTTTCCTGGGTATTGCGAGGAATCATCCGATTGGTTTTTTTTAATTTTATATGATTGGGCAGCAAAGCACAACTGGAAAATACTGAAAGCGTCGAGCCAATACCCGGCAAAATAATACCACCCTGGTAATGCCCATTCTTGGATAAAAAATCAAAAGTTATGGCAGTGCCAAAATCAATAACTATCCGGGTTTGGCTAAATAGGGTTCGGGCGGCAAAGGCCGCAACCAACCGGTCACTGCCAACTTCTGTTTTTTTGTACTGGCAGATTATCGGGACTCGGATCTGGGAACCAACGAAATAAACTTTTAGCTTTAATCCCCGAAACAAATGGTTTATTCCCGGCACAACCGAACAGACGATCACCGGCCCCGAAAGAAACTTTGCCAAAGTTTCTTTGATCTTATTTTTGGTAACCCCTAAAGTTGGAATTCTTAAGCTCTTAAAAATCTCGCCGTTTTTAAACCCGAAAAAATGCAGATAAGTATTTCCAATGTCTACAGCAATCATAACGATAATTATATCACTTTTTCAAGGCTTTGTGTAAATCCGCTATTTTGTCGCGGAGTTCGGCGGCTTTCTCAAAATGCAAGCTCTTGGCCGCCAAATCCATCTCTTTCTGGAGTTGGCTGATAATATCGAGAAGTTCGTTTTCCTCCGGGGAAATGTCTAAAAAACGGCTTAGTTTAGAGTCCTCTTTTAAATGGACCTCGATACCTTCGCCGATCGCCTTCACGATACTGCGCGGTGTGATTTTATGACGGGCATTATAGCTAATCTGGGTTTTGCGCCGCCGGTTACTTTCAGAGATCGCTTTCTGCATCGATTTAGTAATGGTATCGGCATACATGATGACTTTTCCGTTTATATTGCGGGCACAACGGCCAGCCACCTGAATCAACGAGCTGGCTGAACGCAAAAACCCTTCTTTATCGGCATCAAGAATCGCTACCAAGGATACCTCGGGTAAATCCAAACCTTCACGTAACAGATTTATTCCCACTAAAATGTCGATTTTTTTCAAACGCAGGTCTTTAAGGATCTGCGAACGCTTCAAAGTGTCGATTTCTGAATGAATATAGGAAGCCTTCAGGCCGGCCTCAAATAAATATCCAGCCAGGTCTTCGGCCATCCGCTTAGTCAAGGTAGTGACTAAAGTCCGTTCTTTATTCTTAGTCCGTTTTTTGATCTCCTGGATCAAATCACTGATCTGGTTTTCACTCGGCCGGACCTGGATTTGCGGATCCGGCAAACCAGTCGGCCTGATTATCTGCTCCACGATCTGGCCGCCGCAAAGGTTGGTTTCAAACTCAGCCGGGGTTGCCGAAACATAAACCGTCTGTTTAGTCAATTTCCGGAACTCATCAAACCGCAAAGGCCGGTTATCCAAGCAAGACGGCAGACGAAAACCATAATCGACTAAAGTCTGTTTACGTGAACGGTCACCTTCATACATCCCGCGCAGTTGAGGTACAGTAACGTGGCTTTCATCAATCAGGGTAATAAAATCTTCGGGAAAATAATCGATCAGGCAAAACGGCCGCGATCCGGACGGACGGCCGGATAAATGCCGTGAATAGTTTTCGATCCCATGACAGTATCCGCATTCTTTAAGCATCTCCAAATCAAAAAGGGTACGCTGCCTAAGACGCTGGGCTTCAAGCAGTTTACCTTCGGTTTTTAAAAAATCGAGGTGCTGATTTAGCTCCCGGGTTATCACCTGGGAAGCTGACTCGATCCGTTCCTTTTCGATAATAAAATGTTTTGCCGGATAGATGCTGACTTTATCGAGCTTTGCAATTTTCTTACCGCTCAATGATTCAAACTCATAGATCTTTTCAAGGCAGTCAGTAAAAAATTCAAACCGCAACGGCAGCTGGCGATAAGCAGGAAAAATATCTAGATTGTCTCCCTTCAGACGGAAAGTTCCCGGTTTAAAATCGTAATCATTACGTTCATATTGCAGGCTGACTAAACCGGCGATGACTTCTTCAGTTTTAAGCGGCCGGCCGGCTGAAAGGTTTAAGGTCAGCTTCTGGTAATCCTCAGGCGAACCGAGGTTATAAATACAGGAAACCGAGGCCACCACTAATACATCCCGGCGGCTGACCAGGGAACTGGTAGCCGAAAGCCTCAAGCGGTCAAGGCGTTCATTAATCGAAGCATCTTTCTCAATATAAGTATCGGTTTGAGGAATGTAGCTTTCCGGCTGATAATAGTCGTAATAACTGACAAAATATTCTACCGAATTTTGCGGAAAAAAATCCCTGAACTCGGCGTAAAGCTGGCTGGCTAAAGTCTTATTATGCGAAATAACTAAGACCGGCCGGTCAAGCTTTTCGATTGCCGCGGCCAAAGTAAAGGTTTTACCTGAACCAGTTACCCCCAAAAGCGTGGTGTAAGGCTTTTGTTCCTTAAGGCGCTGAACAATAGCTTTGATCGCCCGGGGCTGGTCCCCGGTTGGTCTGAATTTGCTAACCAGTTTGAACCTATTCATGTCTTGAGATTTTTTTGAAAAACTAAATGATCTCTAAAGAAAAATCAATGGCTTTCGGAGAGTGAGTTATTAACCCGATTGATATGCGGTCAACGCCGGTAAGGGCAACTGCCCTTATATTTTTTAGAGCTATCCCCCCGGAAGCTTCCAGAAGGATACGTTGTTTTAAACTCGGCGTTCTTAAACAGTATTCATTACGCAGCCGGACTGCTTTTTTCAAAGAAACCAGAGAAAAATTATCCAGCATAATTATCCCAGGGTTAAGCTTAATCACCTGTTTAAATTCGTCTAAATTCTCAACTTCGACTTCAGCCTTAGCTAAGGTTCTGACCGCTGAACTGCCGAATAAGGCAGCTAACTTTTTGGAATCAAGCCTTTTTTTATTAAAGAAACAGCCGGCTTTGAGATGATTGTCCTTGATCAAGACCGCTTCCGATAAGGAACTGCGGTGGTTTATTCCGCCGCCGACTGAAACTGCATATTTCTGAAAACAGCGTAAATTGGGTATGGTTTTTCGGGTATCCATGATTTTTACATCGATACCTTTTACCTGTTCGATGAATTTAGCAGTAAGAGTAGCGGTAGCCGACAAAAACGATAAGAAATTTAAAGCTATTCTCTCGGCCTGTAAAATAGCTCTGGCCGGCCCCCGAATCAAAGCCACCTCCTCAAACCTTGTTAAAACCGCCCCCTCTTTTTTTAAAACTCGGAAAACGACTCTTTTATCTAACTGTTTAAAAACCGTTTTAGCAATATCCAACCCACAAAGAACTCCGGGTTCTTTAGCAATAATCTTAGCTCTAGCCCGGATACCTTCAGAAATCAACAAACCAGTAGTGACATCCCGGCTGGCTGAATCCTCGGCTAACGCTAAACTAATAAACTTTTTAATCGCTTTATTGATATGCATCTTTCAAACCCTCTAAGCGGTCCAGTTCCGCCTGCAAATCCTTTAATCTAAATTCTTCCTCGGCGATTTTTTCTGACCCGGCATTTTTGCGAAATTGCTGGCTGGCCAAGCGGGCTTTGATTTTGCCGGCGACTGCTTCTTTAGCTTGAATCTTTTTGTCTAAAACAGCAACAAAACTTTCAGGACTAATATTTCCGGCATCAAGGTCAATCTGCCATAAACCATTATCATAAAGGACCCGGGTTAAATCCTCTCCCTGGTTTTTATCCTTAAACTTTACCTCATCAGCGAGGGTTAAACGCCGCAACCAAATCTTATTGGCTTCTAAAAATTGAAGGTGATCACTATCGGTCCGTATGGCTAAATCCAGGCGGCGGCTGCTTAGACCAAGAATAGCTTTTATGTTCCTGATTTCGGCTACCGTTTTTATCAAGGCTTTAAAGGTTTCGATTTCCCGGGGCTCGATTTTTTTGCGGCACTGCGGCCAGGCAGAAACCACCAGGGCCGGTGGCAAAGTCAAAGCAGTATTTTTCTTAATCAATCCAAAGATCTCCTCACTGATAAACGGCATAAACGGATGCAACAGTTTTAGGGACTCCTGCAGTATATATAGAGAGACTTTGGCCTGGGTGCCTGAAAAATCATCTTTAATGATCTCAATATACCAGTCACAAAAATCATGCCAGAAAAAATCATAGACTTCTTTAGCCGCTTCATTGAGGCGGAACGAATCGAGATGAGCTGAAACCGCGGCCACCGTCTGGTTGAGCTCGGCGATTATCCACTTTTCAGAATCGGCTAATTGGGTAAAATCAAAATCAGCTATCTCAATCCCCAGGCTTTCGATTTTAAGCAGGATAAACCGGGCAGCATTCCAAATCTTATTGGAAAAATTTCTGCCGACCAGAAATCGCTCATTAGAAAGATACACGTCAGAACCGCTTGCCGCACAAAGAATTATAGAAAACCGTAAAGCATCAGCTCCGAAATCTTCAATCACTTCCAAGGGATCTATGGTATTGCCCAGGGACTTAGACATTTTTTTACCAGTCTTGTCCCGGACTGTCCCGTGGATATAGATATCCTTAAAGGGAAGTTTGCCGGTAAATTCAAATCCAGCCATAATCATCCGAGCTACCCAGAAAAAAATTATCTCCGGCGCAGTAACCAGGACCGAAGTCGGATAGAAATATTCAAACTCCTTTTTCTTCTTCTTTATATCTACTGGCAACTGGCAACTGGCAACTGGTGAACTTTCAAATGGCCAGCCAAAAGTAGCAAACGGCCAAAGCCAGGAAGAAAACCAGGTATCCAAAACATCCTGATCCTGCTCTAAATTAGTGGATTTGCAAAAACGGCATTTTTCCGGCTTGGTTTCTGAAGCGATGACTTCCTTGCGGCAATCCCGGCAATAATAGACCGGGATCCGGTGGCCCCACCAGATTTGCCGAGATATACACCAATCGCGAATATTTTCCATCCAATTAAGATAGACTTTAGTCCACCTTTGGGGGTAAAACTTAATATCGCCTTTTTTTACAGCCTTGATCGCCGGCTTAGCTAAAGGTTTCATCCGGACAAACCACTGCCGGGACAGATAGGGTTCAATTATGGTATTGCAGCGGTAGCAGTGGCCAACGGCCAAAGAATGTGGTTCGATTTTTTCAAGTAAATCCAGTTTTTTTAAGCTTTCAACAATCGCTTCCCTGGCCTGGAACCGATCCATCCCCTGATAAACACCGGCATTTTCATTCATAGTGGCATCAGGATTCATCACTAATACCGGAGTCAGTTCTTTACAGCGGCTAGCCATCTGGAAGTCAGCCAGGTCATGGGCCGGAGTCACCTTAACCGCTCCAGTACCGAATTGAGAATCAACCAACTTGTCTTTTATTAGCGGGACTTCCCGTTCGACTAACGGCAAGATTAAAGTCTTACCCCAAAAAGACTGATAACGCAGATCCTGGGGGTTAACTGCCACAGCCACATCTCCTAGCATGGTCTCCGGCCGGGTGGTAGCCACAGTTATAAATTGATCGGAATTTTTAAGCCGGTATTTTATATAATAAAGAAACCCCTCTTTCTCCTGACGGGGGGCCTCTTCGTCTGAAAGGGCAGTCTGACAACGCGGGCACCAATTTATAATATAATTACCCTGATAGATCAATTTCTTTCGCCAAAGCTGAACAAAAACCCGGGTTACCGCCTGGGAATAAGCCTCATCCATAGTAAAGCGCAGGCGCTCCCAGTCACAAGACGCTCCCAGTTTTTCTAATTGACTGATTATGGTCGTGCCATATTCATCACGCCACTTCCAGACTTCCTCTAAAAAATTATCGCGGCCGAGGCTTTTGCGGTTTTTACCCTGTTTAGCCAATTTTTTTTCAACCACGTTCTGGGTGGCTATCCCGGCATGGTCAGTTCCCGGCATCCAAAGAACGCTTGAGCCTTTCAGGCGCTGATAACGGATCAAAACATCCTGAATAGTGTTGTTTAAGGCATGGCCCATATGAAGAATTCCAGTAACATTAGGCGGCGGAATAACAATCGAGAAAGGCTTAGCTTTCGCCGTGATTTTAGCTTTGAAAAAACCGTTTTCCAGCCAGCTTTTCAGAATCTTGGGTTCAACCTGTTTAGGGTTATAGCGCGGTAAAATTTCCATGATTAGAAGGATTATACCTTAAGGTTGGAAAATTGGGAATTATTTTTTTCCTGATGACCAGATAGGTTCATCGGGCGAGACTTCAGTAAAAGTAATCAGTTTAAGTTCAATGTCCAGCTTACGCACGTCGCCGGATACCAGAGGTATGGTAACGAATGGGGTGCCGGGTATCGGTTCTCCTACATCATCTTTATCTATCCGCTCGATGACAAAACCACTAACCAACATCAAAGGATCAGCAGAAGGGATTTTTTCCAAAATTTTCATAAGATCTTCATAGTCAGAGTCAAATTGAAAAGAAAATTGCTGTTGGCTGAGGCTTTTGGAACCAACTAGAATAAGTTCTCCGATGTCCTGGCTGGAAGTGCCCTGGCTTCCCGAACCAGACCCCCCTGATGCAGCCCCGGCTGAACCTTCGCTGGCAACAATCTCACCTTGGGCTCCGATTGAGCTGATGATCAAGCCAGCCTGTTGAATAGCCGCTATCGGCGGTATTGCCTGAAAAGGAATTTTTCGGGCAAACTCCTCAGCCTTAAGGTGAGGCTTATTTTCAATGGTCTTTTTTAATTTTTTAGCGACCTGTACTATCTTTTCCTTCTTTTGCTTGATCTCAACGGTCTGCTTCACCACCGCCTGCCCTGAAAGCCAAACTAAAACATTCAAAACTAAAAATAATACGGCGGCGGCGAAAACCACGATCAACAGATTATTTTTTAACAGTTCGGGGCTTATTTTGGGGATTTTCACTTTGATTTTTTCGCTCATTTTAATTTTAACTCCAAAGTAAATTGTCTTCTTACATTTTCGGTAAAATCAGAAAGATAAGGCAAAAACGGCTCACTGCCAAGGGTCTGACGGGAAACTGTGACTTCCGAAAACATATCGGATTTACGCAGCTTGCGGGCAAGGACTTTAAGCTGTTCAACGGTATCTTCGTAGGTTCCTTGAATCCGGCCCTCACATTTAACAGTTTCTCCTTCGCTGGCTGGACTGGCTGGCTGGCCGCGCCGGCCGCCAGAAGAACTTGGGGCAGCCGCTGGAGAACCCGAACCGAATTCAAAAGTAACCACATAAGCATTGCTAGGCAGGCATTTGGCGATAACCGAAAAAACCTTACGGCGCTGCTCGCCGAGCCTGACTTGTTCGGCAATAAAATCAGCTTCGGCGGTAACTTGATTTTCTATTTGAGTGATCTCATTTTCAGTAGCAACCGCATCTTGGTATTCCTGTTCGGAAAAAGTCAAAAGCTCATTTTTTAATTTTCCCCTGACTGCTGAAATCCAAAACAACGACAGGCAGAAAATTACTGCTAAGCCAAGAGTCAAAACCGTGAGCACTTGCCGAGAAAGAGACTTAACGATTTCGGTTTGTTTCTCTTTCAAAGCCGTTTCCGGTAAAAAATTCAAGGTTTGCTTCTTTTCGCATAAAGATAAGGCTAAACCTAAAGAATTAGCGAAAAAGTAACCGGCGCTGGTAATTTCTTCAGCCGCGACTTTATCCAAGGATATTTTTTTAACTATACGGGCATCGAATAGCTCGACTTTTCCGCCAATGTTTTTCTTTAAAATATCGATATAGGGCCCTACGGCAAAGATGCCTCCGGTAAAGTGCACCCCTTCAATGGCTTTACCGCCGGAAACTTCCTTGTAGTAAGCAAAAGAACGCCGGATCTCCGAAATCAGGTATTCCCAGTTAGTATCGGCTAATTCCTGGGCTTCGCGTTTTAAAAAAACATCCTGAGCTTCTTTAAGCCCGATTTTTTTATCGGTGGAGATGGCCCGGATAAAATCGCGAGTGGCAAAAAGTATGGTCCGGACTAAAGTCGGGATGTTGTTGAAAAAAATAACAATCGTAGTGTTAGTATAACCAATGTCGACAAAACACCAACCGGACGGTAAATCCGGGTAATAGCCTAAAGGATAAACCATCGGGCTTGAGGCCGAAGAACCGATAAAACTGGGGGTGATCCCCTGGCGCTCGAATAAAGTGTAATAGCGGGTAATCTCAGCCGATACCCCCGAACCAACTAAAATATTGGCATGTTTGACTTCCTTAGCCTGGGGACTCTTCAAAACAGCATAGCGCAGGATATCACTATCTGCCGGTGTGGGACGGATCGTCCGCTGAGCTTCACTGATAATGGCTTTTTTTAAATCAGCAGCCCCCATCGACGGTAATTCAAAAAAAGAAAAGTTAGTCGTCGGCGAAGGAAGCCCGATAGCCACCTGTGATGACTTTAGCACTTCCTGGCTGATAACCGCAAATAAGCGTTCGAAAAAAACCTCTTCATCAAAAACGTCGTCTTTACGGTAAGGGGTCGGGAAATATTTAAACGAGGCTATCTCCAGCAGTTTGCGCTTGTCTTCAGCAACAATTATTTTGGTAAGGCAGGCGCCGATATCAATAGCAACAATATTTTTCATATTAACCTACTTTCTGTAACAGCTGGGTCAAAGGCAAAAAGACCACAAAGGCCAAACCCATGACTGCTACGCCTAAAAAAACAATTATTAGCGGCTCTAAAATAGAGAATACCGCGCCGATCAATCGGGGGATCTCCTTATCGTAAAACTTACAGGTTTTACTAAAACCGTCGGCTAAATTACCGGCGCTCTCTCCGACGTGGACCATCCGGACCATAAAGCTGGGGAAAGCATTGGTCCCGGAAAGAGCCATTGAAAGTTCGCCTCCGGTAAAAACACTTTTCTTAACCATGTCCAAAGCCGCCTCTAAATATTTGTTCCCCACAGTCTGGCGTACCATATCCAAGGTGGTGACGATCGGTATCCCGTTAAACAAACAAAGGTACGTTGACCTGGCGAAATGTGAAACGCATAACTTATAGATTACATCGCCGAAAATCGGAAGCTTAAGTTTATACTTATCGAAAAAAAGAGCCAAGCGGTAATTCCGCTTTATTATCAATTTTAACACAATTACCGCAGAAATGATAGCCCCAAGAATATAAACCCAGGTCTTGGCGACTATTTTACTCATGGACATGGCCAACTGGGTGATCAGTGGTAATTCAGCTCCAAAATCAGAAAACAAAGCTTCAAACTTCGGCAAAACTACGATAACAATAACACCTAAAGCCAAAAGCATGATCACTGAAAGAATGATCGGGTATATTGCCAATCCTTGCACCCTTGATTGAAGGTCCTGCTCCCACTCAAGATAATCAGACATCTGCTCAAGCGCTGCCCCTAACCTTCCAGTTGCCTCTCCGCCAGCCACTACTGCCCGGTATAATTCCGAAAATACTTTGGGATGAAGAACTAAAGCATCCCGGAATGAACCGCCGGCCTCAACATAACTCTTAATACTTATAAGGATACTTAATAAATTTAACTCGGACGTATCACCGATCAAAGCAGTCAAAGACTCAAGTAAAGGAATACCGCCGTTTAAAAGCGCTGATAGGTTACGGGTAAGATTAAGAACCTCGCCTTTCTTGATCTTTATGGTTTTTCCCTGCTTTAGCCGGCCGACTTCATCAGCGGAGATAAAAATATAGCCCATTTTAGCCAGCTCTTCAGCTAAAACTCTGCGGTCAGCAGCAATAGAAAAGCCTTTGACTTTTCTTCCGAACCTGTCCCTTACTGTGTATTTATAAGCTGGCATAGATTTTTTAAATTAACTTTCGCTAAGTTTATTATATTATGCGCCTGGACAAAAGTAAATTATTGATTAATAAATTTATTCGATTCAAGGTTTCCGCCAGCTGCCGGACTGAACATTAATCGAATTGTTAACTGTTGCACTGGTGTCAACCAGCGGGACTGATACTGCTGATGGATAACTATACCCGGACTTGTCAACTACTACGGTACCGTCGGTATCCAACTTGATTACTCGAGCAGTACCCGTAACAGTAGACACCCAGCATTGGCTGGTAACCGGATTGACTGATACTGAAACCGGTCCGCTAAGGCTGCCCCTGGTCCAGGCAACTGTAGAGTCGGCATTTAGTTTTCTAACCCGATTAGCACCATATTCAGCCACCCAGGATTCGCTAGTAGTGGGGTTAACTGAGACCGAGATCGGGTTGCTAAGATTCCTGCCCCACTCAATTGTACCATCAGCCCTTAATTTTCTAACTCTACCACCGCCATATTCAGCCACCCAGCACTCATTGGTGTTAGGGTTAACTGAAACTGATCTTGGGTCGTTAAGGCCGCTCCTGGTCCAGGCATTTGTACTATCGGCATTTAATTTTCTAACTCTGTTACCATTATAAGCCACCCAACACTCATTGGTGTTAGGGTTAACTGCAACTGAAATTGGGTTGTTAAGATTCTTGGTCCACTCAATTGTACCATCAGCCCTCAATTTCCTAACTCTATCACGGTTATAATCAGCCACCCAGGATTCACCGGCAAAATTTACTGCTATCGAACGCGACTCAGCCCAGATATCATCACTCATCCAGTCAACTGAAGGAACAGAATTGGCTTTAACCACACCGGTGTATGCAGCTGAAGAGTTGTAATTAGCTACCCAAACTTCTCCGGAATCGAGTCCGGCAAGCGCATAAGCATTGAAAGCCGGGCTTTGCCAAACTTTATTGCCATTGGTATCCAAACGCACAACCCGGCTGCGGCCAGATTCATTCACCCAGCATTCTCCAGTAGCCGGGTCAACTTCAATCGAGGCTACATCCAAACTAGGAATCGATAATGAGGTATTTTGGAAAGCAAATGATCCAAACGTACCATTGTCTATTATTTTAGCAACCCAGTTAGCACCAACGGCCCAACATTCATTAGTATTAGGGTCAACCGAAATTTTGCCTATATCTCTACCGGTATTCAGATTCCAAGCCCAAGTACCGTTATCATTTAATTTTATGATTCGGTGACCACGTACTTCGCCTACCCAGCATTCCCGCGTAGTAGGATTAATTGAAACAGCAAAAGGACGGTTAAAGCCGCCTTTAGGCCAGCCAGACTTCATTGCTCCATTATTATCTACTCTACCAATACGGTTGTTATAATACTGCGCTACCCAAGAATCCTTAGTATTAGGGTCAACTGCCACCGAATAAAGCCGGAAATCAGTCCTGTAAAGAGACCAAGCAACACTGCCATTAGCGTTTAACTTATAAAGCCTTCTGTTGCTATTGCTGCAGCTCACCCAGGATTCAGTAGTATTTGGCGTAATTCCCGGAACAATCGCTACTGAAGTCGGCCGGCTGTTACTGCCAAAATTAACTACCCAGCCCAAACTTCCGTCAGCATTTAATTTAACTACCTGGTCGCCGTCAAAATTAGCCACCCAGACTTCACTAGTATAAGGGTTAACCGTAACATCAAGGCGTCCAGAACCAACAGCTAACTGATAAGACCACTCGGCTATGCCATTAGCCCCTAATTTGACGATCTGACTCCCGGCAAACACCCAGGATTCATTAGTGTTAGGGTTAAAAGCAATTTGACCGGCACCCATAGGCGCTCCTTCCAGCGACCAGACAGGATCACCGTTCTCATCCAGTTGACTGACCCGGTTTCTATCCCGTTCAGCCACAAATACCCCTTCAGGAACAGGGACTGTGCCGGCTACTTGTTCTATTATCACCTCGATCACCTGATGAGCATCACCCACCCAACCGTGAGAAATCGCAGTCACCGTACCATCAACATTATCTGCTATCGCCACCCAGTATTGGCCATCACCCAGGCTTTCAGTTTCATCCGAGCCGGCTTCTCCCAAATGAGGATCATCATCCCCGCCATCATCCATGCCTGGCCAACCCCAACTATTAGCCAGCTCGACCTTAGCCCGTTCAACCCCGGCCATGGCCAGCTGATAAGCATCCATTCCTTTCTGCTGATAAGAGGCGGTTTTTAGGTTAGTGATGACACTGGTCATAACCACAGCCGCCACCACACTGACTGCCAGCAGGGCAAAACTGACGTAAAGCAAAGTTTGAGTTTTTTGAAAGTTATTTTGACTCATCGTCTACTGATCATTTGATTTCCTTCACTCTGTCATATCGCTAAAATCTACACACCCTGGATCATGCCCAATTTCTGAAACATCCCTGGGCGAGACGCAGCCATCATCATCAGGATAATCAACCAAAGTATCACCATCATTATCAATTCCATCTGCGCACTCAGGGTTAACACCGGCTTGATCCATTATACCAAACATAAACACTGGCCTGGCATGACAATAGTAACCATACATTGTGCGACCAAGCACACCCCTAAAATGTAACTCACCGGCATTATCCACGTAGACATAAGCACCGTTACCATAGGTATTGTAGTACCCATCAGAAGCCCAAGGGTAACCAGTAAAAGTCGGAGCAATGGTCAC
>Ga0180009_10006230_pt1 | contig 12579 bp, 12 predicted proteins | sample OS_PC_MetaG_FD_123537 | JGI IMG/M metagenome (GOLD analysis project Ga0180009, IMG submission 123537) | Groundwater microbial communities from the Aspo Hard Rock Laboratory (HRL) deep subsurface site, Sweden - OS_PC_MetaG | ecosystem: Environmental > Aquatic > Deep subsurface > Groundwater...
CTGCGAGTGCTGCCGTCATTCTAATAAAATCGCGTCGTTGTTCGTTCATTTTTAGCCCCAGGTTGAAATGACAAAGTTTCCATAGAGAACACTCAAAATTTCCGTGTTTTCCCATATACAGTGCCAACTGCAGCTTTATTCCCCGACTTCCTGTTTTTTCTTCGAAGCGGCTTCAAGACAGAAAAACGCCACAGCACAAATGGCGCGCCTTATAAAAGTGGTACGGTTCAGATATTCTGCAACCTACCCTGCAGTCATTTCGGATTCTCCCCATGCGCGTTTTGATCGCTCTACTACTGGTTCCCCTTCTCGCCCAAGCCCAGGGTCCGGGCGGAGGCCCGCCCTTCATTCCCGTTAACATGATGAAAGTGAGCGACTCGCCCGTGACTAACACGGTCGACGCCGTGGGCGCCCTGATCGCCGAGGACAGCGTGATGCTGCGCCCCGAAATCGATGGCCGTATCGAGAAACTGCTGTTCAAGGAAGGCCAGCCAGTCAAAAAAGGCGCGGTGCTGGTGGTGCTCGACTCAGCCGAGCAGCGCGCCCGCCTGGCCGCAGCCCAGGCCGACCTCAAGCTGGCGGAAAGCCGTTACACGCGCAGCGAGGAACTGGTCGCAAAGAATTTCATTTCCCGGCAGGCGCTCGACGAAACACGCGCCAATCTCGACATCCTGCGTGCTCGCCGGCAACAGGAACAAGTGGCGCTCGATAAAACCGTCATCCGCGCGCCGTTTTCCGGCGTGGTCGGATTACACCAGGTCAGCCCCGGTGCCTATGTCAGCAAGGGGAATGATCTGGTACGGCTGGATGCGCTCGGCAATCTGAAACTGGAAGTGCCGGTGCCTGAAACCTATCTGTCGCTGGTGCGTATCGGGCTGCCGATCACGTTGACCGTTGATGCCCTGCCGGGACAAAGCTTCAGCGGCACCGTCCATGCCATCGATCCGGTGGTCGATCCGGTGAGCCGCAACGTGCGGGTGCGCGCGCGCATCGCCAATCCGAAAGGACAGCTCAAGCCCGGCATGTTCGCCCGCGCCACCGCTGATCTCGGCGGCAAAACAAGCGCCATTTTGCTGCCCGAGCAGGTGATCGTGCCGAAGTCTGATGGCAGTTATGTCTTTCTCGCGGTCGACGGCAAGGCCGAACTGCGCAAGGTTACGCTGGGCAAGCGCGAGCCCGGCCGGGTCGAAATCGTCTCCGGTGTAAAAGCCGGTGACACCGTGGTGCTGGATGGCCAGATCAAGCTGCGTCCCGGCGTACCGGTAGTGACGCTGGACCAGGCAGCGCAGATGATGAAGAAAATGCAGGCCGGCAAGCCGCGCTGATTGATCGTTAAGACTGAACCATGATCCTCTCCGATATATCCATCCGTCGTCCGGTGCTGGCCACCGTGATGAGCCTGCTCATCATCCTGATCGGCCTGATTGCCTTCGACCGCCTGCCGGTACGCGAATACCCCAACATCGACGCCCCGGTGGTGTCGGTGCGCACGGTCTACCCAGGCGCCTCGGCTGAGGTGATGGAAAGCCAGATCACCAAGCCGCTGGAAGATTCGCTCTCGGGCATTGAAGGCATCCGCACCATCAAATCGGTGAGCCGCGAAGAAGTTAGCCAGATCACGGTGGAGTTTATCCAGTCGCGCGATCCGGAAGCCGCCGCCAACGACACGCGCGACCGCGTGGCGCGGGTGCGCGGTGCTCTGCCCAACGAAGCACAGGACCCGGTGGTGGCCAAGATCGAGGCCGACGCCCAGGCCATCATCTGGCTGGCGTTTTCCAGCGACCGCCAGTCGCCGCTGGAAATCACCGACTACGCCGACCGCGTGGTGGCCGACCAGCTGAAAACGCTGCCGGGGGTGGCCTCGGTCATCATAGGCGGTGGCCGCCGCTACGCCATGCGGCTGTGGCTCGACCCCAGCCGCATGGCGTCGCAGGGCATCACGGTGCAGGATGTGGAAGCCGCGCTCAGAAGCCAGAATACCGAGCTGCCCTCGGGCCGGATCGAAAGCCAGATGCGCGAGTTTTCCGTGCTGGCCAGGACGGACCTGCGCACTCCAGGCGAATTCGAGCGCGTCGTTATCCGTGACAGCGGTGGCACGCTGGTGCGGCTGGGGGATATCGGGCGCGCCGAGATCGGTGCCGAAGACGCGCGCAACATCGTGCGGGTCAACGGACGTGCCGCCGTCGGCCTCGGCATCGTCAAACAGTCGACCGCCAACACGCTGGAAGTCGCACGCGCGATCAAGGCCGAAGTGCCGCGCTTGCAGGCAGCTTTGCCGGAAGGCATGCAACTCAAGGTGGCGTTCGACAGCTCGATCTTCATCGAAAAATCCATCGATGCGGTCTACACCACCATGCTCGAAGCCATGGTGCTGGTAGTCGGCGTCATCTTTTTGTTCCTGCGCAACTGGCGCGCCACGCTGATCCCCTTCGTCACCATCCCGGTGTCGCTGATCGGCGCATTCATCTTCCTTTCGGCCATGGGTTTCACCATCAACGTGCTGACCCTGCTCGGGCTGGTGCTGGCGATCGGCTTGGTGGTCGACGATGCAATCGTCATGCTGGAGAACATCTACCGCCATATCGAGGAAGGCATGCCGCCGTACGAGGCTGCACTGAAAGGCTCCCAGGAAATCGGTTTCGCGGTGCTGGCGATGACGCTCACGCTAGCCGCCGTGTTCGCGCCGCTGGCCTTCGCCGAAGGCAATACCGGCAAGCTGTTCACCGAGTTTGCGCTGACCGTGGCCGGCGCGGTGCTGGTATCCGGCTTTGTCGCACTCACCCTGACGCCGATGATGGCAAGCCGCATTCTGCGCCACGAACCGCGTCACAACGCGCTGTTCAATTTTGGCGAGCGCGTGTTGACGGGGCTGAACAGCGCCTATACCCGTGGCGTGACGCGGGTGCTCAAGCATCCGTGGATCGTCACGCTGGTCTTCGTGCTGGTCGCGGCCGCTGCATTCGGCTTGCTGAAATCACTGAAATCAGAGCTGGCGCCGACCGAAGACCGCGGCTTTTTCATCGGCGTCATGATCGCGCCCGAAGGCGCTACGCTGCAATACACCGACCAATACGCACGTCAGCTCGAAGGCATGTATCAGAGCGTGCCCGAAGTGGATACCGCGTTCATGGTGGTCGCGCCAGGGCTGGAGCGCCCCAACCCGGTCAACAGTGCACTGTCTTTTGTCATGCTGAAGCCCTGGGAAGAACGCAGCCGCAGCCAGATGGCGATCACCGAAGGCCTCGGCCCGCAGATGTTCATGGGCATGCCCGGCGTGCTGGCGTTCCCGATCAATCCGCCCTCGCTCGGCCAGAGCTTTCGCAATCCACCGCTGCAGTTCGTGGTGCAGGCACCCAGCTACACCGAACTGGACAAGGCCGTCGAAGCCTTGATGGAAAAGGTTCGGGCCTATCCGGGGCTGACCAACGCCGACAGCGATCTGAAGCTCAACAAGCCGCAGCTCAGAGTCGATATCAACCGCGACAAGGCCGCGCAAATGGGCGTGGGCATCGACACCATTGGCCGCACCCTGGAGACCCTGTTGGGCGGCCGCGATGTCACGCGTTTCAAACAAGCGGGCGAGCAATACGACGTCATTCTCCAGCTTGACCCCGCAGCTCGTGCGACCCCGCAGGATTTAAGCGCCCTCTATGTGCGCGGCCGGGAAGGCAGTCTGACCCCGTTGTCGAATTTGGTGACGGTGACGGAAACCGTTGCGCCGAAGGAACTCAACCACTACGACCGCCAGCGTGCGGCCATCATCTCGGCCAACATCGCACCCGGTTATACCTTGAGTGATGCGCTCACCTTCATGGACCAGGCCGCCAAGGAAACCCTGCCGAAAAACACCCGCACCACGCTGGCGGGGTTGTCGCGCGAGTTCGGCGAATCCGGGCAAACGCTGGCGATCACCTTCATGCTGGCATTGATCGTGATTTATCTGGTGCTGGCGGCGCAGTTCGAAAGCTTCATCTCGCCCTTCATCATCATGCTCACCGTGCCGCTGGCTGCTACCGGCGCGTTGCTGGCGCTGAAACTCACCGGCGCCACGCTCAATGTCTACAGCCAGATCGGGCTGGTGATGCTGGTCGGGCTGATCACCAAGCACGGCATCCTGATTGTGGAATTCGCCAATCAGTTGCACGCACGCGGCAAGACCAAGGTCGAAGCGGTGATCGAGGCCGCCAGCCTGCGCTTGCGGCCGATTCTGATGACCACCGCCGCGATGGTGCTCGGCGCAGTGCCCTTGGCGTTCGCCAGCGGCGCCGGTGCCGAATCGCGTTCACCCATCGGCTGGGTCATCGTCGGCGGCCTGCTGCTCGGCACGCTGCTCACACTGTTTGTCATCCCGGTTGCCTACACCCTGCTGACACGCGAGCGCAAACCCGCCGTCAGCACCCCGCAGGAACTCGCCTCCAGCCCCCAAAACTGACGAATCCTCCTGATTCTGAAAACTACAGCTGGATCAGCGGGATTGTTTATGGATATTTAGGATAAGGGTTTGATTATCACGGCCCCAATTACTTCCGTTTCATGCGAGAGAGTTTCCGTCCGTCTGATTTTGCAGGCGCGGTACAGCAGGCCAATAGCGCCAGCCTCCCTGCCCAGCGCGGCGCGTAGGGCAGCAGCCACACCAGAAGCAGTACCGCTACCATGAGCACACCGAACCATGCCACCGCGCCAACCGCCGCCCCCCAAGCGTGAGCACATGCCCAAGCCGACAAGCCCAGCAGCCCCCAACTGGCAAAGCGCATGGCGTAGCGCGCCCGGGTCGATGGCAGATGCCGGCTGGGAAACATCTGACGATGATGCCGATCCATCGCCAACGCGAGGCCGGTCATGCCAAGGTAGGCGAGTGCAAAAGCGCTGAAGACAGCAAGTATGGAATTCATAGCGGATTCGCCTGATTCGCTCTCTCGTCCGCGAGCATGGCCGAGCCGTTGACGGCTGAACCCGGCTTGAGCGGTGTTGCCAACACCGCTGTATGCGCACGGCGGGCAAGCTTGCGTGCCGACCACAGGAACACCACCCCCAACCCAAGCATGGTGAGATCGAAGCCGGCAAATACCCAGTCGTCGGCCGCAATACTATGGGCCAGGTGGCGGTCGGTGGTGATGGCATTGAGCACGGGCAGCAGCGCGAACGCCGCTGCGGCAAGGCCGAACTGTTCGATCCAGGCCCGGCTGGGCGGGCGCAGGGTGGCGTGCAGCAGCATAATCGCCCAGACGATGAATACAACATGAACTTCCCATGCGCCGCGCTGCGGCAGATCGAGGGGCAATAGCCGGTTCGCCCAGAAGTACGCCGCGATGGCGATGGGCAGGCCAACGATGGTGCCGATGTTGAGCCGCTCCACCAGACGCAGGCCGAAATGCGCCGCGCCGTTCTGTTGCTCTGCCCGCTGCCGGCGTTTCACCGCCCACAGCACCAGCCCGGTAGCAATCATGCCGCTGCCGAGCAGGCCGAAGGCGAAATACAGCCAACGCAGCAACGTATCGGCAAACCGGCCCACGTGCAGGCCGATGAAAACATTGCGCACCGCCTTTGCGTTTGATGCTGCCGCTGGCTGGATGGTCAGCAGCGCACCGCTAACGCCGTCGAATACCAGCACCTCGCTGTAATGCGACGGCGAATCGATCGCATGGCGCAGGCTGATCCGGGCATTCGCGTCGTCCGGGTGACGAATCTCGATACGGTACTGCTGCACGTCCGCGCCCCAGCGTGCCTGTGCCAAATTCAGCAAAGGCGCGATTGGAGTCAGCGGCGCAGCGATACCAGCCGGTTTCACCTCGATGCCACGCTCGAATTCGCTGCGGAAGCTTTGTCGCCCCGGCTCGCCCGGCGCGTAGTAGGCGGCCACGATCAGCGGCATGAGGGTGATCGAGAAAAAGATCAACCCGGAATAGGTGATCATCAACTGAAAAGGCAGCGACAGCACCGAAAGCACATTGTGTGCATCCAGCCAGGTGCGCTGCCCCTTGCCGGGGCGGAAGGTGAAGAAGTCGACGAATATCTGCTTGTGAACGATGATGCCGGTGATCAGCGCCACCAGCATGAACATCGTTGCCACGCCCACCGTCCAGTAAGCAACATCCTTCGAAAGGTAGTGCAGCCGGTAGTGCATCTTGTAGAGGAATTGCCCACCGCCGGTGGCTCGCGCCGCCGTTGGCAAGCCGCTGGCGCTGTCGAGTTGCTCGTTGCCGTTGACTGCACGCGTGCCATCCGCCGCTTGGGCAGACTGCCAGCGGATGCGCAGGGATGGCTCGCTGCGATCCCCCGGCAGGTGGATGAACCAGCGCTCGGCGGCAGGTGCTTGCTGCCGCAGTCGGGCCAGCGCAACGGCCACGATCTGTTCGGTCGGCGGCTGCGCCGCGACCGCCGGCACTTCCGGCTGCATCCAGCGGTCGATCTCGGTATCGAAATAGCCCGCAGTGCCGGTAAGGAATATGAAGAGCAGCACCCAGCTCACCACCAGCCCGGTCCAGGTATGCAGCCAGTCCATGGATTGGCGGAAATATTCTTTCATGACGAAGCCTTTAACGAAGCAGCCAGATCGATACGCTGCTCAACACGGCGGGCACGAGCAAGCCCAGCCAGGCAAGCCAGGCGCTGCGAGCCGCGAACGCCCACAATATCGCCGCCGCATAGATAGCAAAACTGAGTAATAAGGCAGCCAGTACGGAGTCGGCACGATGCGCAGCCGGCAGGCCGGCCAAGGCGATGGAAAACAGAGTCGCCAGCGCATAACCGCCCAAGATGGCGGCGGTGATGCGCGATGCGATGGCGAGGCGATAGCTTGCCGTGGGTTGCCGGTCATTGCTCATTCGAAATCCAGACGTAATCATGCCGGTCAGAATTCAAGCCGCAGAGCTTGCCTGTCGAAGTGCAGCATCTTGTCTCACCTGTCCGTCAAAACTCGGCGCGCAGGGAAGCGACCGCCGAGAACGGCGCACCGGGATAGACCCCCAACCGCGGCGCAACGTTGGAATTGGGGTCGGTCGATTCGTAATACTTGGTGTTGAACAAATTGCGCAGGTTGAGCTGGGCCGTGATCCGGGAACCGGCGAGCTTCCAGCCGCCGTAAGCGACGAAGGCGTCGACTCGCACGTAGCCGGGCATCTGCGCGGTGTTCGCCAGATCGACCTGGCGCGCGCCAGCCATGTAAGCGCCCCCGCCGACGCTGAAGCCATGCTGCCCGTCGAACTGGTATTTCGCCGATACGCTGCCCGAGTGCCTGGGGACGTTCGAGAGCATGTTGCCCTTCGTCGGCGAACCAGCCGCGTGGTCTTCGAGCACTTCGGTGTCGGTATAGGCGTAGCCGGCGATCAGGCTCAGTTTTTGGGTGATGCGCCCGGTCACGTCGAGTTCGATCCCCTTGCTGCGCTGCTTGTTGGCGATGCGGTCGTTGGGGTCGGCGGTGGAGAGGTCGGCGACCAGAATGTTGTCCTTGGTCAGCTGGTAGGCCGCGAGCGTGCCGACCAGGCGCGAATCGAACATCTGCGCCTTGAGCCCGAGTTCGTATTGCTCGCCGACCTGCGGATCGAAGGTCGCGCCGTTGACGGCGGGGGCGTTGTTCGCGCCGAACGAGGTTGTCCAGGTGCCGTAGACGCTTAGATCGTCGCGCAGTTCGTAGAGCACGCCGACGCGCGGGCTGAAGCCACTGTCTTTGCGGATGAGCGACGGGTTGGAATTGAACAGCGCATCCGTCGCGCCGGCGAAACCGGCGGCGCGGGTCGCGCGTCCCCGGCCAGTCTCCGCCCAGTCGTAGCGCCCGCCGAGCATGAGGTGCAGGCGGTCGATCTTGATCTGATCCTGCAGGTAGACGCCGTGCCACTGGTTGTAGACGTCGCTGCGCGGGGTCGCGGTCGACGATGTGAGCAGCGTCGCGTCGAACACCGACTGCGGAATGCCGTAGCTCGGGCCAGGGTTGAAAATGTCGATCGCCAGCGCCGGGTTGGGCGCGACCCAATGACCGTCCGAGCCATAGAGGTTGTGCGAACGGTAGTAATCGACGCCGACCAGCAGGTCGTGCGTCACCGCGCCGAGATTCAGTTTCCCGGTGAGATCAAGGCTGGCCGAGTACACCTTCTGGTGGCTTTGCTGCTGGAAGATGTTGCGCTGCAAAATACCGGTCGCCTGATTCAGCGCGGTGGCGGCGTTGAACGCCGGCGCCGGGTTGACGAAGGTGTTCACGCTGTCGGTATCGGTGTAGAGAAAGCGCTGGTGGATTGCCCACGCGTCGTTCAGCGCATGGTTGATCTCGAAGCCGATCATCAGGCTTTCCTGATCGCCGATGGGCGTGTTCGGATCGCCCAGATTGCGGCTGATGGGGATCGGGGCAGGGCGCGTGCCGATGACCGGAATGCCGAAATCGGCGAGGGCGTGCTTTTTCTGATACTCGACATCGAGCGTGATGTCGGTGCCCGGTGCGGGCCGCCAGGTCACGCTGGGATTGACCAGCAAACGGTCGGCGGACACGAAGTCGCGGAAGGATTCGTTGTCCTGCCAGGCGCCGGAAAAGCGGTATTGCCAGCGGCCATCCTGCGAAACCGGGCCGCCCACGTCCCACTGGGTGCGGTAGAAATCGTAGGAGCCGACGCTCTGCTCGATCATGGCGTACGGCGCGTCGAGCCCGCGCTTGGTGTTGAGGTTGATCAGCCCGCCCGGCTCGGTACGGCCATACAACTGGGCCGGGCCTTTCACGACTTCGATGCTCTCCAGATTGGCCGCGTCGAAATCGCCGAGCGAACTGCCCTGCGTGGTCAGCAAGCCGTTGCGGTAAATGTTGCTGGTACGGAAGCCGCGGATCAGGTATCCAGCGGTGCCGCCGAGCGAAGGCTGCGCACGCACGCCGCTCACATTCTCCAGCGCTTCCTTGATGGTGGTGGCTTTCTGGTCGTCCATGACTTCACGGGGAACTACCTGTATCGACACGGGTGTTTCGTGTATTGGCGTGTCCGTTTTGGTGCCGGTGGACGCTCGCTTGGCGACGTAACCGCCATCTACTTCCCCCTTCACCTCAATTGTCGACAACTGCACCTCGATCTCCACCGGAACCGCCTCAATCTTCACCGGGTCGGCGGCTAAGGCGGCTGGCACTGCGGCGACGAGAGCGCCAACGACAAGGCCGGATTGCACAGTGAAAGTTTTGTTACGGAATGCTTGGGATTTCATGAGTAGCCCTTGTTGTCAAAGTTTGAAAATTCGTCGAAATGGTGCTTGCGGGTTGATCACTTCCCCGCCGCTTCGGTAACAAAGGCGATCTTCATCACCCCGGCCCGTTGCGCCACGGCGAGGATGTCGGCCACTTTTTCATAGGGCGTGACCCGGTCGGCGCGCAGGTGAAGTTCCGGCTGCGACGGGGCCAGTTCGGCGAGGCGCGCATGGACTCCCTCACGGCTCGTCGGGACGCCGTCGAGAAACAGGCCGCCCTGGCCGTCCAGCGCCAGCTTGACCACCACGGGCTTGTCGTCGAGCTTGGTCGAGTCCACGCGCGGCAGGTCGATCGGCACGGCCTGGTGGAACAGCGGCGCGGTGATGATGAAGATGACCAGCAGGACCAGCATCACGTCCACCATGGGCGTGGTGTTGATCTCGGCCATGGGCTGAGTGGTGGTGCCACCATCGAAGGAACCTAAGGCCATGTCCGCTCCTCAGGCCGGAACCGGACGCGCCGAGGCAGCTTGTCCGGTGACCGCAGGCAGGTGCACGCCGGTGGTCAGGTAGGCATGCAGGTCGTGGGCGAAACCGTCGAGCTGGGCAAAGATCAGCCGGTTGGCGCGGGTCAGCGCGTTGTAGGCCAGCACAGCGGGAATGGCGACGAACAGGCCGGCTGCGGTCATGATCAGCGCCTCGCCCACCGGGCCGGCCACCTTGTCGAGCACGACCTGGCTGGAGCCGGACAAGGCGACCAGGGCATGGTAAATCCCCCAGACAGTGCCGAAGAGTCCGATGAAGGGCGCGGTGGCGCCGACGGAGGCGAGAAAGGTCAATCCCGATTCGATGCTGACCTGGGAGCGGACGATCTGGCTGCGCAGGGCGCGGGTGACCGTTTCGCTGAGGTTGACGCCGGCGCCGATGCCGCGTTCCGCATGGCGCTGGTGCGCCTGCGCTGCCTGGACACCAGCCTGCGCCAGGCCAGCGAACACGCCGGTACGGTCTTTCCGCTCGATCTCATCGAGGGCGACTTCGATGCTTTCCGCTCCCCAGAAAGAGGCGAAAACCCCGTCCATGGCGCGGTTAAAACGCAGTTGCCGGAAAAAGCGGGTGATGGTCAAGGACCAACTGGCGATGGAAAGTGCCAGCAGCAGGATGGCGACGCTGTGGGTGACGATGTCGCCCTGCTGCCAGAAATGGGCTAATCCGAGATTGAGGTTCATTTGAGTCAGCCTTGAAGGTTGAAGGTAATGGGCACGAACACCCACGCCGCTATCGCCTCGTCGCCACGCCGCGCGGGAACGAAACGCCAGCGCGTCACAGCGTCCATGGCTGCCTGGTCGAGGCGCGGGAAACCGCTGGTGTGCTTGAGTTCGACGTATTCAGGGCGCCCCTCGGAGCTGACGCGCACCCGCAATAGCACCTTGCCTTCTTCGCCGAACCTGCGGGAAGCAGGCGGATAGGCCGGTTTCGGGTTATCCAGATAGTCGGCGTCGAAGCGGGCAGCAACGATGGGGGCTTCGGGTGCCACCGCAGGTAATACAACGATGGGGAGCGCCACGACGGGGGCCGGAGGCTGCGGAGCCACGGTAAACGTGGTGGCCTGAGGCGCAGGCAGTGGAGTATTCAACACCAGAAGGGGCATGGGGCGGATTGAACTTTCTTTCTTGGGCGGTTGTTTCGGCGGCGATGGAGGCGGGGGTGGCGGTACAACTTCCGGCGCCAGTTCAATCAATCGCGCGGTAAAGGGGCGCGTCAGATCGACCAGCCGCTCAGCCGGAACGGCGGCCGCGATCAGGCTCAAAAGCACCGCATGTCCGGCGGCCACGGCAACAAAAGATAGCTTCTGGCCACGCGGTTTGCCGAATGGCGTGCCGTAGTCCGGAAAAAAGAGTCCCATGGCGCCTGCGAAAAAAGTTCCCGTTGACGGGTAAACTCGATTCGCGAGGCGCGAACGAACCAAATTTCCCCACGTTTTCGCCGATGGCAAGCCTTCCGCCAATGGCACCCCCGCATTTAACCCGATGCGACAGACTCAGGGAATGCGGCACGTTGTCGCGCGTCAGATTGTCGCGTTCGCCCATCGGCTGGGTCATCGTCGGCGGCCTGCTGCTCGGCACGCTGCTCACGCTGTTTGTCATCCCGGTTGCCTACACCCTGCTGACACGCGAGCACAAACCCTCCACCCACCCGCATCAGGCACTCGCCCCCACACCCGAAAAGTGACGAACTCCGCTGTCAGTTTGACGAAGCTTCGTCAAACTGACAGCGGAGTTCATTCATCTAGCCGTCAAAAAACCCTGTTTTAATGCGGTTTTCCACGCTACCCCGCGTGAAAACACGTTGGCATGAACTCTGCTCTTATCTCTATACAAACAACGAAGGAGCAACCCACATGATCGAACTCGAACCCGGCAAGAGCCTGGACATCAACCTGAAGGAAGACAGCCAGGGTCGCGATCGCGTGATAGTGGCGCTCGAGGCTGGCGGATGTGAACTCAACCTGACCCCGCATCAAGCGCGCGTGCTGGCGACCGAACTCATCATGGCAGTCAACCGCGCCGAAGTGCGCTGCAATCTCAAGCACAGTCACAACCTGGCACGCAGCGCACAGCCCGTCACGCAGAAGCGAGAACTGTTCAACCAGGGATTTGCGAAATATATTTAAGGCCAGCCGGCTTCGACTGGACCTGGGTAGGAGGCTACTTCGCTGACCTGCCTGATAATCCGCCACCGCATTGTCGGCGGCCCGCCATCCATGATAGGGTGGCACTAAGGCGCGATGGATTTGTCCCCGCGCCTTTTTTATTTCCAATTTTTGCAGGAATCAGCATGGCCGTCATCGAACTCACCCAGGACAACTTTGAATCCACTATCCAGAACAACGACGTCGTCATCGTCGACTTCTGGGCGCCATGGTGTGGACCGTGTCGCGGATTTGCCCCCATTTACGAAGCCGCAGCTGAAAAGCACGCCAACATCGTCTTCACCAAGGTCAATACCGAAGTCGAACAGGCGTTGGCAGGCTCTTTCCAGATCCGCTCCATTCCGACGCTGATGGTGTTCCGCGAACAGGTCATTTTGTACTCGGAATCCGGCTCACTGCCCGCCAGCGCGCTGGATGCGTTGATCGAACAAGTGATGGGGCTGGATATGGCGCAAGTCCACAAGGACATCGCCGACCAACAGGCGCAAACCGCAGAACCGGGTCAAGCCTGAGCGTGATGGATGCCGCTTGAGCGGCTGACAACCCCAGCCTGCGCGCTATGCCCGCTGGGTGCCTGCAGGTAGATTTTGTAGCAGCTGCCGCAACAGCGGAAGCGTAATGGGGCGGCGGGTTTCAAGGCTGAAACGATCGAGCGCCTCCAGCACCCGCAGCAAACTCTGCATGTCGCGCGCGGTGTGATTCAGCAAATAATCTGC
>Ga0180009_10006231_pt1 | contig 12578 bp, 12 predicted proteins | sample OS_PC_MetaG_FD_123537 | JGI IMG/M metagenome (GOLD analysis project Ga0180009, IMG submission 123537) | Groundwater microbial communities from the Aspo Hard Rock Laboratory (HRL) deep subsurface site, Sweden - OS_PC_MetaG | ecosystem: Environmental > Aquatic > Deep subsurface > Groundwater...
GGCCATGGATGGCCATCGAGAATGAGTTCAATGACAGATTGACCATGACGGGTCTCTGTGTAACTTGATGACTGTGGCGACCCCGCCTTGTTAGTTTGCTGAATAGTTACAATAAAATAAAACAAAACCATGCTGAACATCACTGCAGCCAGAAAGGCTAAAAAACAGTCGCTTGAGCTGAACATGGCCCCCCTGATCGACATGGTGTTTATCCTGCTGATCTTTTTTATTGTCACCACCAGTTTTGTCAAGGAGACCGGTATCCAGATCAACCGGCCGGCCGCAGCGACCGCAGTTGCCAAAACCCGGTCCAGCATTATGATCGGGATTACCCGGGAGAATCGGATCTTTATGGAATCCAGGGAGATCGACATCCGTGCGGTCAGGGCCAATGTGGAACGGGCCCTGGCGGAAAATCCTGAAGGTGAGGTCGTGATCGTGGCCGATATGGACAGTTCAACCCGGGCGGTGATCACCACCATGGATGCATGCACCCTGGCGGGAGCTGAGAATGTCTCCATCGCGGCCAGTCGGCCCAACACTGCAAATTAAGGCCGGACCCGATGAAAAGAGATCAAGCATCACGGCTGATCGATGGGCTCCGGTTCTGGGGGTTTCCCGTGCTGGCCGCCCTGCTCTTGAACGGACTTCTGATCATCTTTGTCCCCGGTCTCGTCAGTCCGGTGGCAGAGAAAACGCCCGACGTTGAATCGCTCTCCGGATTCAGACTGGTTCGCATCAACCCGCCCCTGCCCGCTGTGGTGAAAACCATTTTCCCTGCTGTGGAACCAGCCAGACCTTTAAACACGGAGCCGAAAATGACCCGATCCGTTCCCATACCACAGCAAAAACTGTTGCTGCCGCTGGATCTGAAGACCGATCTCCCGGCACCTCAGCTGTCTGCCGTCATGCCGCCGACCATGGATCTTACGCTGCCCCGACTGCTGGCGCCGAAAAGACCGGATCCGCTGCCGGCCGCCGCTGCCCCGGCACCGGACAAGCGCGTGCAGCTGCCACCGGTAACACCATCCCCCCCGGAAACAGCATTAACAACACCATCCCCCCCGGAAGCAGTGTTAAAAAGTGTCTATACACCGGAGGAGATCGACCGCCCCCTGGTACCCCTGGTCAGAAATCCGCCTGTCTATCCCAGACATGCGAAACGACGGAAAATCGAGGGATGGGTGGATATTATCTTTATCATCACGCCTGCCGGTGGGGTTGAGGACATTCAGATCACCGCGTCCCAGCCCCCGGAAATATTCGAGCAACCCGTGCTGCGGGCGGTCTCCGGCTGGCGATTCTCCCCGGGGATGGTCAACGGGAACCCGGTCAGAATCAGGGTCAAACAACGCGTCAGATTCGAGCTCAGCCATGGATCCGACTAAGATTCTCAGGATCGGTCTGATCACCTGCTGCCTGTTGCTGGCAAGTGGACAGAGGGGTCTGTTCGCCCAGGAAGAGATCCCGCGACCGGCCCATCTCATCCTGGACACAGTATCCCGGCTTATCGACAACCAGCGCTGGGATGAAGCCATCGCACAGCTGGAAAAATTTCAGGAACAGGCGCCGGAAAACAGCGGGCGGTCAAATAGAGACGGGTATCACCACTACCTGGTTAATTTTGCGCTGGGAAACGGCTATCTCAACACCGACAGACCCGGACGGGCGATTGAAAAATACAGGGCCGTCCTCAAAGACAGCCCTCGCTACCTGCCGGGCTGGTCCAATCTGGGAAAAGCCTATTTCCAGCTGCAGCAATATGCACAGGCGGCAGAAAGCTTCGAGCAGGCCTATGCGGTATCCCATGCCAGTCAGAGCCAGATGCTCTATCTGTCTGCCGTGGCCTGTCTGGCCGGGAAACTCCCGGAGAAGGCGCTGGAGCGGATACAGCGCGTCAGGCAACGTCATCCGGCGGAATTCACCCCCCCACGGCAGGAAACACTGGTGCAGGCTCTATTTGCCCTGAACCGCCCCCGTGAGGCATTGCCTGCGATTCGGGAAATTATCCGGAATGTGGACGGGCAGCAGAAAAAAACCTGGCAGGAGATATTGCTTTATCAGACCATATCCCTGAAACTGCAGAAGGCGGCATTGATCCTTGCGGAGGAACTGGTTCGGGAAGATCCCCTGGAGCCCCGCTGGTGGAAGGGGCTGGCTCATCTGCACCTGGCAGAGAACCGCCACCGGGATACCCTGGTGGCCATGACGGTTTACGCCCAGCTGCAGCCCCTGACCCCTGAAGAGAGGAAAATGGTGGCATCCCTGAATCTGACACTCAATATCCCGCTGCAATCGGCCCGGATATATGAAGACCTGATGCTGACCACACCGACCCCGGAAATCGTCCGGGGGCTGGTGCACAGCTACCTGAAACTCGGCAACCCGGATGCCGCCCTGAAATGGATCGACGCCGGTCTGCAGCATGTTGCAGACCTTGACCTGCTGATGCTTAAAGCCAACCTGCAGGTCGAACAGAACCAGTTTGCCGCCGCAGACAGAACCTATGCGACCGTCATCACCCAGGCACCCGACCGGGGAGAAGCCTGGCTGATGCGGGGCTACACCGCCTGGAAACTCGGGAAGACAGGGATTGCCCGCCAGGCGCTCCAGCGGGCGGTTTCATTCAGCGAACAGAAAGAATCCGCCCTGGCGATCCTGAAACAGATGCCCCCCAATGAACCACCCCGGGACAAGTGAGAAGCAACACTTTCAGCTTCGAAGGGGGGGGGTATCGACCGTGATTCCGAAAGTTGGAATCCAGAAAGATTTTACCTGGATCCCGGCTTTCGCCGGGGTGGCAAGACGAAGCAAGCTGCGGGGAATTTATCCCAAATAAGATTAAACCGGAAAACAGAAGACTGCCAGCAGCAGCGCCGGGCATGTTCAGCGAAAACCGATTAACCGCTATGAAACATCCACTGATTCGAAATCTCTTTATATCCATCTCGCTCACACTGTTGAGCATCGGGACTGCCTGCGGTGAAAAAATCGTTGTCGATCCCATCGGACGAACCGTCCACGTGCCGGATCACCCCCTGCGGATTATCTCCATGGCCCCGAGCGTCACCGAGATTATCTTTGCCCTGGAACAGCAGCACCGACTGGTCGGCGTCACCCGTTTCAGCAACTACCCGGCCGCGGCCCGCAGTCTGCCCAGGGTCGGATCCTATGTGCGGCTGGACATGGAACGGATCCTGGCGCTGCGCCCCGATTTGTGCATCGCAGTCAAAGACGGCAATCCCATCAATGTCGTCACCCGTCTGATGGAACTGGGAATTCCGGTGTATGCGGTCGATCCCCGTAATATCGCCGCCATCATCCAAACGGTGCAGGCACTTGGGGATCTGCTCGAGGCCGGAGAAAACACCGGCAGACTCGTGCAGCAGATGCAGCAGAGAGTCGGGCGGATCCGGGATCTGGTCGCCACCAGCCGAAACCGGCCGCGGGTATTTGTGCAGATCGGCATTTCACCGCTCGTGTCGGTCGGCCCGAACACCCTGGCCGATGAGTTGATCACCCTGGCCGGTGGCCGGAACGTGGTGACCGGCAGCAATCTGTATCCGGTCTTCTCCAGGGAGCAGATCCTGGGACTGGCACCGGAGGTGCTGATTATCACCTCCATGGCCAGGGAAAAAATCTTTGTGGATATCAAACGGGAGTGGCAGGAATGGCAGCAATTACCGGCGGTCCGTAATCAGCGCCTGTATCTGATCAACTCCGATCTGACCGACCGCCCCTCCCCCCGTTTACTGGAGGGTCTGGAATGCCTGACCGCGGCCATTCACCCGGAACTGCTGGATATGCAGGGACTGAACTGCCAATGAATATAATCAAGCGAATTTCCATTATTTCCATCATCCTTACCATCGTGCTCCTGTTGACCATGGTTCTTGGTATCTCGGTGGGATCGTCGGACCAGAACCTGCTGCATATGGTCAAGGCCTTGATCTACCCGGAACAGGACCCGGTGCTGTCCGCCATTGTGCTTAAGCTGCGTTTTCCAAGAGTCCTGCTGGCCGTGATTGCCGGTGCGGTCCTTTCACTGGGCGGGGTCGTGTTTCAATCCATTCTCAGGAATCCCCTGGCGGAGCCCTATATTCTGGGGATATCCGGCGGAGCGGCCATCGGAGCCATCCTCGGGATCATCATGGGTCTGGCACGGTTTCCGGGCGTCGGGTTCACTGCATTTGCCGGCAGCATCCTCAGCCTGATCCTGATTCTCTATCTCTCGAGCGGACAAACCATTTTCCAGAAGGACCGGCTGCTGCTGTCCGGGGTGATGGTCAACGCCTTCTGTTCAGCCGTGATCATGTTTCTGGTCTCCATCACGCGGGACGCCCGCCTGCACAACATTATTTTCTGGCTGATGGGCGACTTTTCCACCATCAATGCGTTGCAGGCCGGTCTGCTGCTGGTAATGGTCATCCCCTGTTTTATCATCATTTTCATGCTCTCCCACACCCTGAACCTGCTGAGCATGGGCAAAGAGACCGCCAAGTCCAGTGGCGTCCGCACCCGGCTGATTATCCTGGTTCAGCTGTTGACAACGTCGTTCATGGTCAGCCTGGTGGTGGGATACTGCGGACTGCTCGGTTTTGTCGGTCTGGTTGTGCCGCACCTGATGCGGATCCGACTGGGTCCGGATCACCGGGTCCTCGTTCCTGCCTGTATCCTGGGCGGGGGTGCATATATGGTCCTGTGCGACATCCTGGCCCGCACACTGCCTGAACAGGGCGAAATGCCCACCGGCGTGGTGACGGCCCTGATCGGCGCGCCTCTTTTTATTTACTTTCTGAAACGGTCCAACCGATGAACGCTGCCATCGAAGTCAACCACCTGACCTGCCGCTACGACGCACTGGTGACCGTTGACCGGATCTCCTTTTCCGTCACAGAGGGGGAGTTTTTCATCATTATCGGGCCCAACGGCTCCGGCAAGTCGACGCTCATGAACACCATTGCCGGTCTGATGCGGTCAGCCGGGGGTGAGATCCGCATCAAAAACCGACCGTTGAAAAGCTACACCCAGAAAGACCTGGCCCGGACCATCGCCCTGGTCCGGCAGCAGGCCAGTGTTGACTTCCCCTTTACTGTTGCAGAGGTGGTGATGATGGGCAGGGCCCCCCACCAGGGCATGCTGGGTCTGGAAAGAACAGCGGACCAGGCTGCGGTCCGGGAAGCGCTGACCTTTACCGACCTGCACCATCTGGCCAACCGCAAAATGCATCAGCTCAGTGGCGGCGAACGCCAGCGGGTTTTCATCGCCCGGGCCATCTGCCAGGATCCGGAGATCATGCTGCTGGACGAGCCCACCGCGGCACTGGACCTGGCCCATCAAACCCGGATCATGGACCTGATGGAAAAACTGAAACAGGAAAAGGGCACCACCATCGTCATGATCTCCCATGATATCAACCTGGCTTCACTTTATGCCGATACACTGCTTCTGTTGAAGAACGGACAGGTGATCAGGAGCGGCTCACCGGTTGCGGTACTGGCCTATGACGTCCTGGAATCGGCCTATGGCTGCAGCCTGCTGGTGGACACCAATCCGGTCAAAGCCTGCCCGCGAATTACCCTGGTGCCCGAATCCCAGCTTGAACGGATCCGAAAAGCAGGAAAGGGTTGATCTGACGAAGCAGTGCGGGAGAGGGGATAGCCGTTTATGGGTCAAATATCGCTCAACCCCCTCTTAAAGACCACACCGATTTTTCCGACCCATTCGCAGTGGCAGGACCCCGGTCCGTATCCCCCGGTATTCACAGTCACGGAGGAAAGGCCCCCTGGTGCCGGACTGAAACCTAATTGGAATCAATTTTGCAGTATGGTTCCAGTTAACGATCCGATTTCAAGGACGAACCCATCGTCGAGACGTTTTTTCAGCCGGAGTGAAACAGGTCCCATGCAACGATATCTATTGAAGCGTTTTCTTTTTGGGGTTCTGACCATCTTTTCCACCATCACCATTGTCTTTTTTGTGATGCGTGGTTTAAACCCCGCAGATCCCACTGCCATCATGCTGCCTCCGGATGCGACCCCCGAACTGCAGCAGCAGCTGAAGGTCAAATTCGGCCTGGATAAATCACTGTTCCGCCAATACGGAATTTTCCTCAAAAATGCTGTCAACGGGGATTTCGGGGAGTCTTTCCGCTACAACGAGCCCGCCCTGTCCCTGGTGACGGAGCGGATACCGGCGACGCTGCAGTTGACGGTGACATCCCTGTTCTGCTCGGTCCTGATCGGTATGGTTGTGGGTATTATCTCTGCGGTCAAAAGAGACTCGTTCTTTGATCGCTTCGGCCGGCAGCTCTCCCTGATCGGCATGGCCGTGCCCTCTTTCGCCATTGCCCTGTTCCTGATTCTCACCTTTGGTGTCATGTGGCGCATTTTCCCCATTTCCGGTCGCGGCGGGGTGAGCCACTATATTTTGCCGGTGATATCCATGTCCCTGTACGGGATTGCCAGTTTTATCCGCCTGAGTCGATCCTCCATGATTGAGGTCCTGAAGAGCGAATATATTGTCATGGCTCATATCAAAGGGGTTCCCAACCGCTGGGTCATTCTGGTGCATGGTCTGAAAAACGGGTGTATCCCCGTCATTACCATCCTGGGTCTGGTGATTCCGGGTCTGGTCATGGGTTCGGTTGTGATTGAAACCATTTTCTCCTGGCCCGGGGTCGGCAATCTGGTCATGGTTTCCATCTTTGCCAGGGATTATCCGGTAGTCCAGGTCATTGTGATCCTGATCTCAATCCTGATCGTCCTTTCCAACCTGCTGGTGGATATCCTTTATGCCTATATTGATCCTAGAATTCGCTATCAGTAACCCCTTCCGGAGCAACCCGCTCCGGATTCACCCGAGACGAACCCCCATATCGATCAGCCATGACTGAATCAGCAGCGGTCGCTGTCGACCGGATAGCGCATAAACCCAAAAATGACCGGCCCCGCAGGCGAATTCCCTATGCCGGGCTGGGTTTTATCACCGTTTTCTTCCTGATTGTGGTGTTTGGCCAGTGGATTGCGCCTTATGACTATGAATACTGGGATATGGAGAATATCACCCAGCCACCCGTCTGGATGACCGATGGATCCTGGCAGCACATTCTGGGCACCGATCCCCTGGGGCGGGACGTCCTGAGCCGGATTATCCACGGCGCCCGTTTCTCACTGGCCATTGCGCTCTCCTGCCTGATTGTTTATGGCACCATTGGCATTATTCTGGGATTGACCTCCGGTTTTCTGGGAGGAACGGTGGACATGGTCATCATGCGGATCTGCGACCTCTGGATGGGATTGCCCCCCATCATCACCGCCATTTTGATCGTTTCGGTGATGGGCCCCTCCTCCAAGGCCATTATCATCTACATCGGCATATCCGGGTGGCCGGGGTACACCCGGATCGTACGGGGAGAATGCATGAGTGTGGCCCAGAACGATTTTATCCGGCTGGCCCGGGTGGCCGGCTGCAGCAATTTCCGGATCATTGCTTCCCATATTTTCCCGAATATCGTCAATACATTGACGATCCTGGTGACCATGGATATCGGCGGACTGATCATCCTCACCGCGACCTTGAGTTTTCTGGGTCTGGGCACCCAGCCCCCATCCCCGGACTGGGGACTGATGATGAATGAAGGCCGGCAGTATATTACCTATGCCTGGTGGCTGGTTGTCTTCCCCGGTGTTGCCATCCTGTTTGCCGTACTGGGTTTCAACCTGGTCGGAGACTGGCTGCGGGACATCCTCGATCCCAAGCAGAAACTTCGATAGGTCTGACATATGACGCACAACAGCCAACCGATCCTGGAATTGAAAGGGGTGAAAACCTATTTTTCCACCACCAAGGGCGTCGTCAAGGCGGTCGATGACATCAGTTTCTCCATCTACCACGGCGAGATCGTCGGGCTGGTTGGCGAATCCGGTTGTGGAAAAAGCATGACCAGTCTCTCCATTATGGGACTCGTCCCCCAGCCCGCCGGGAAAACCGTGGCCGGGCAGATTCTGTTTCACGGGGAAGACCTGTTGAAAAAAAGCTATGAGCAGATGCGGCAGATCCGGGGCAACAAAATATCCATGATCCTGCAGGACCCCATGGTCTCGCTGAACCAGATTCTGTCCGTGGAGTACCAGATCGGAGAGGTGTTCCGCTTTCATGACAAGCCTATTCTCAAATCCCTGAGAGAGATGTGCATCCAGGTGCTGAAAAAAGTCAAGGTACCCTCACCGGAACTCAGGGTCAGGGATTACCCCTTCCAGTTCAGTGGTGGCATGTGCCAGCGGACCATCATCGGCATGGGGGTGGCCAACGGCCCGGACCTGCTTATTGCAGACGAACCCACCACGGCGCTGGACGTCACCATACAGGCCCAGGTGCTGCAACTGATGAAACAGGTCCAGCAGGAGACTGATGCCGCGATCCTGATGATCACCCACGATCTGGGAACGGTGGCCCAACTGTGCAGCCGGGTGATGGTCATGTACGCCGGCAGGATTGTTGAGAAGGCGCCGGTGCAGACCTTTTACAAGAACCCGTCTCACCCCTATGCCATCGGCTTGATCAAATCGGTTCCGGTACTGGGCCGGAAATCGAAACGCCTTTATTCCATCAAGGGACAACCCCCCAACCTGCTGGATCCGCCGCTGGGGTGCCGGTTTGCTCCCAGATGTGAACAGGCCATGCCGATCTGTCGGGAGGCATATCCACCGGAAATTACCCTGGAGAACGAACACCAGGTTTCATGCTGGCTTTTTGCCGAAAAGGGAGGGGTCTAAGATGACAAACCAGATCAAGATCCAGGTCAACAACCTGTCCAAACATTTTCCGATTACCGCCGGTGTCGTGTTTTCCAGAACGGTGGGGGTCGTCAAGGCGGTTGACAACATCCATTTCAGCATCCGCGACGGTGAAACGCTGGGCCTGGTTGGAGAATCGGGATGCGGGAAATCCACCACCGCCAATATGATTCTAGGACTGGAAAAACCCACCAGCGGCCAGATTCTGGTTCAGGGGGAGGATGTGGCCCGATTAAAGGGCAAGGGACTCTTTCGTTTTCGCCGAACGGTCCAGGCCGTTTTTCAGGATCCGTTTCGCTCGCTGAATCCCCGCAAGAAAATCCGGCAGATTGTGGGGGAGCCCCTGATGGTGCATCGAACCGGCACCGCCTGGGAGATCAAGAACAGGGTCCTGGAGCTGCTGGAGCTGGTGGGAATCGACCCGCAACGGGCGGATCTCTATCCCCACGAATTCAGTGGCGGACAACGCCAGCGGATCGCCATTGCCCGGGCGCTTTCCTTGAATCCCAGTGTGATTATCCTGGATGAGCCGGTATCTGCCCTGGATGTTTCCATCCAGGCGCAGATTCTGAACCTGCTGATCGACCTGCAGGAGAAACTATCGTTGACCTACCTGATTATCTCCCATGACCTGGCCGTTGTCGAACATGTCAGCACCCAGATCGGGGTCATGTACCTGGGCCGACTGGTGGAACTGGCACCATCGGAGGACCTGTATCAGAATCCACTGCACCCCTACACGCAGGCCCTGCTGGCAGCATCGCCGGTTGCCGACCCCGATGTCAAACTGGCTGCGGTGCTGGAGGGCGAAGTCCCCAGTCCGCTGAATCCACCCAGCGGCTGCAGCTTTCATCCCCGCTGTCCCGAAGCCCGGCCGGAATGCAAACTCAACGTGCCCCGGATGACCGAAATCAGGCCGCAGCACGTTGTCTCCTGTATCCTCTATCCCGGCTCCTGAAGCTGGCAGGGAGATCGAAACCGGCGACCCTGCCGGTTTCTCAGTGGCGATATCGGCAAGTCTCCATCCGGGGCAAATTCCCTGCAGCCCTCGCAGCGCGGGGCTGATGACAGCCTTCAGAAGAAGATCAGGGATCTATCTGCAGCGCCATCACCCACTTGTCCAGCACTTCAACCGCCGGCTGACCCGGGGCGGAGGTACAGGAGACGACGATGACCTTGTCCCCTTTGAATGCTGTCACGCCGACGGTGACCAGAGCGTATGTTCCGCCCCATTTCCAGGTCACCATGGCATAGTTGGCCTGGACACCGCCCGCCAGGGTCACCATTTTGTTTTCCCGCAGTTTGAACCGCTTGGCACCCGTCTGGGATTTTTCCAGTCCGTCCTTGAAGGACTCACCGGCCTTCTCCAGTGGACCGGTCTCCCCGGTCTTGTCATAGACCGATATGGTCAACACTGGCAGGGTTTGACCTTTGGGCAGTACCCGCACCACTTCTGCTTCACTGGCCAGCTTGTCCGTTCCGGTAAAAACCGAGTCCGGCCAGGCAAGGGAAAAACCCACCGTCTTATCCTGGTATAACCCGGGTTTGGAAACGATATCCGCAGCCTCCACCGAAACCAGAGACAGACCCACAAACAGCCCCACTATCAGCCACAATCGACGCAACAGTTTACCTCTCATACTTCCCCCTCATCAGAGTGATGCAAACGGGTACCCCCGGTCCTGACCGGAAGACCCAGAAAAAAGGCCGCCCCCTGAACCAGCAGCAACCGTTAACAAACAACAGATAACATGACAGATACCAATGTTTCATCTCCTATTTCACAATTTTGACCCGGTGCAGATTGAAGGTAAAGGATTCATTGGGTGTCCAGTTATACTCGATCTGGTCCGAATGGGCATAGATCATGTTGGCCCCGCAGAGGATGATGCCAGCTGCGTCTTCGGTCATGATGGCATGCACCCGCTTCAGGAGTTCCAGCCGTTTGACCGGGTCCATCTCCCTGGCCTGCTTCTTGACCAGGGTATCCAGCTCTTTCTGCCGGGGTCGATTGGAATAGGACGTATATGGACTGTCACTGGTGACACTCAGCAGCAGGCGGGTACTGGGATCCCTGCCACCGCCCCAGGAGTAAAGGGTCATATGTCCCTCCCGGGGATCCCGGTTCCGGGTATAGGTAGCCTGGACACCGGCCTCCAGCTGCTGAAGCTTGATCGTCATCCCGATCTGCCCCAGGTAGCGCTGCAGCATGGCTGCGATCATCCGCGCATTGGGCACTGCACTGGTATAGGTCAGGAGCAGGGGGTCGCCCGGCTTGTAGATACTTTTCTTCAGGTATTGCCGGGCTTTATCCGGATCATAGGCAAAAGAGAGATCCGGGTCGTACCCCAGTTCCGATTTGGAAGCATATGAATAGAGGGGATAGCCCTCACCCAGAAAGACGCGATCGACAATCTCCTGGCGGTTGACACCATACCGCATGGCCAGGCCGACATTTGGATCCTTGAAAACGGGATAATTGTCCGGTTTGACAGCCAGCCCATAAAGGCTGGGGACACTGGCCTCCCGTTTCACGACCACATGGGCGTTCCGCTTCAGACGTTTGACATGGTGGGGCAGGATATCGCTGACCAGATCCAGTTCCCCCGTCTCGAGCAGTGCCAGACGGGTAACATCATCCGGAACAACCATAAACTTCAGATACTTGAATTCTGTTTTCCAAACAGGATGCTCGGTGAAGGCTTCCATCAGGACGTACTCCCCGGATTTCCGCTCTTTGAATTTGAAGGGACCACTGCCGACCGGGTGTTTGCGGAATGTTTCCCGTCCAACCCGCTCATAATATTTTTTGGAGCAGATCCCCAGCCAGAGCAGTTCCCGCCAGGCAGCGTAGGGTTCATAGAGATGAATGATCAGGTTGTAATCATCCAGTACCTCGATCTCCTCAATCTCATCCAGGGCGGCAGCCATCAGGTTGGCATTTTTAGGATTGACCGCCTGTTCAAAGGTGAATTTGACATCGACGGCCGTAACCGGGTCCCCGGTGTGGAACATGGCCCCCTTGCGGAGCCGGATGCGGATGGATTTGTTGTCCGGCAGTATCTCCATGGACTCGGAAAGAGAGTTTTCCAGTGTCCGCTCTCCCGTGACCGGATCGGCAACCAGCAGGGCTTCGTGCATCACCATGATCACCGGCAGTTCAATTCCGGTCTTTATTTCCAGCATATTCAGGGTTGACGGTTCATACATCAGTGCAACCCGAACCTCGTCCTTTACTTTTGCCATCAGCGAACCGGCAGCCATCAGCAGACCGCTCATGGCCAATATTGCTGCAAGAATCAACACCCTCTGTTTTTTCATCTTCTTCCTCCCGATAGTTGAAAAAAGTGATTGCCTCGGGTCATCATACAGCAACTACCATACCAGACCGCCAAAAGAACAAAATAACATCATTTCAACCGAATACGAAGGAACTTGCCCTGTATACAAGGCTAAAACATGTCAAATTAAAAGCAATGAGCGGGATTTAGCACATTTTAAGCGAAGGGTGTTCCATATTGACGCCATGGAACCCCCATGGGGATGGAAAGTAAATATTTTTCCAACCTCATGTGGCAGATCTGAAAGAGGGGGTCCCGTTCCCCGTGAGGGGAATCGGGGAGTCCGCGTCATAACGGCTGGGATACCACTACCGGATGAAACCGGGGAATCCCGCGAAAATTGGTATCCCCTTTGCAGATTGCATCCCATGACACTCGTTCCACTATGACTCAACAAAACAGCCATCCAGACTGACCTGACGAGGCACTCGACCGTAGA
>Ga0180009_10006232_pt1 | contig 12578 bp, 10 predicted proteins | sample OS_PC_MetaG_FD_123537 | JGI IMG/M metagenome (GOLD analysis project Ga0180009, IMG submission 123537) | Groundwater microbial communities from the Aspo Hard Rock Laboratory (HRL) deep subsurface site, Sweden - OS_PC_MetaG | ecosystem: Environmental > Aquatic > Deep subsurface > Groundwater...
ATCCCCCGACTGGTAGCGGGCGCGCTGCCCCAGCACCGGGTAATCAAACTGTCGCCCCGGCCGGTGACAGAATTTGATCTGCACAAAGTTTTCAAGGACGCGATGGTTTACTGGTAAAAAAAGCGCAGGAAAGGAGCTTGTCGGACCGACTCCCAGCTTCCTCGCCTATTTTTTATTGACATTTTCCCAATTAAAACCTATCCCTTATGCCATCAACAAGGGAGTTCCTACCATTCGCAACTATCTGCCACTGGCAGTTTAAGACCCATGCAACACGCTCAATTTTAAGTTCTATTTGCAGTTAACGGTTCTAATTGGCTCGGCAGCTAATTAGCTTCCCGGCCTCCCAGCTTCCAAGCATCATAGCCTATAAAGGTGGATCAATGACGATCAGACCTGAAAAAACCCCTCTTTTCTGATAGCAGACAAGAGGGGTTTTGTGTTTTTTGGGGCATGAGTTTAAGAGTTTGGTGAACAACCGTCTGTTTCCTTATTTTACGATTTAATATGGAATTAGGCTGGATTTAAAAATGCTTGATGTCTGTCCTCAAAAAGGGAGTAATCATGCAAGAGTTCATCGCAATTGATTTTGAAACAGCAAATCCGAAAAGGGTCAGTGCTTGTGCTCTTGGCTACGCGATAGTTACTAATTATGAAATTGTTGAAACAAAAGGTTATTTAATCAAACCAGTTGGTGGGCATGCGCCGTTTCAATCGAAAATACATGGAATCAAGGATGAACACACATTTGATAAACCAGAATTTGGTGAACTATTTCCTGAAATAAAAAACATCTTCAACTATCCTTTGGTAGCGCATAGTTTATTTGACAAGCAAGTTTTAGATGCGCTTTCAGACCACTTTACTTTGAGATTACGGTTTGATTATATTGACTCGAGTTTAATGGCCAAAGAACAACTGCCAAATCTTAAAGACTGCAAATTAAAAACGTTGGTTAAACACTTTAAACTTCCAACATTTAAGCACCATGATGCAACAGAGGATGCGATAGCTTGTGCTAAAATTTTTCTTAAACTTCAAGAACAGGGAAAGGAAGAAACGCGTAAGGCCGTGGGGGATGAAAACGCAGAATTCAAGGGGATGGTTTTGGGTATCCTTGCTGACGATGAAGTGAATTATAAAGAGGCTTATGGGCTTCTTTATTGGCTTGAGGATCATATTGAAGTCGCAAAGCAACATCAAAATGTCTACTTAAAAACGAAGGAAATCCTTGAAGACGACCATCTTGATAATATTGAAGCAAGAGAGATGAAAACTATACTGGATGGCGTCCTTAAGACTTTATAAAAAAATTGAGAGACTGAATAAGAGCATACACTCTAATCCCAAAAGCCTATGGCTTTTGGCCCAGGTAATACCCGGCGTTGTGCGTCATAAAAATTTACCAGGGATTAAATGAAACTCAAAAGCGTCATTGAGAGCAACGACACTGAGCAAGGTCGAGTATTCGATTTGGCCATTCAATTTCTGATCGTCATTTCTCTAATATCATTCTCAGTTGAGACTATCCCGAATCTTTCTGGCAAAACAATAAAATATCTTAATTATATTGAGGTGGCTACAGTCTCAGTGTTCACAGTTGAATACCTTCTTAGAATCTTCGTTTCAGATAAAAAAATTAAATTCATCCTCAGTTTCTACGGACTAGTTGATTTATTTGCCATACTGCCTTTCTATTTGTCCACTGGAATTGACCTAAGATCCATCAGAATCCTACGTCTACTTAGATTATTCCGCGCATTTAAACTTTTAAGATACAGCATAGCCATAAGACGATTCCATAGCGCTTTAATAATAGCGAAGGAAGAATTGATCCTATTTTCAATTTTAGCTATTATGCTCCTGTTTTTTTCGGCTGTTGGCATCTACTATTTTGAAAACGCTGCTCAACCGGAAACGTTTTCATCAGTTTTCCAAAGTATGTGGTGGGCAGTGGCAACCCTCACAACTGTTGGTTACGGAGATATTTACCCCATTACAGTTGGAGGTAAGTTTTTTACTTTCTTTGTATTGATGGTTGGGCTTGGCGTTGTTGCCGTTCCTACTGGTTTGGTTGCTTCAGCCCTATCAACTGCGCGTGAGTTGGAAAAAGAACAAACATTATCAAGTGGTGAGTTAAGTAACGAATAGGGGAATCAAAAGCCGCACAACAATGTTGAAAACAGGGCCTGACCAAACTAACAGTTTAATATGACGCCAGAGTGACGAAAAACCGGTTGGAAATTGGTTTTTTAAGAAAATACCCGGCGACTTAAACTGCCATTTTTGACGATTGACAGGGTGGTCGCATTTTGCGATCACCTTTTACAGGAAGGAATGAGGTATGCTACTCTCTCAATCCATCAGCGCAAGACGGTTGGACGGCAAGGTTCCAAATGATCTACCAGGATGCGGATGGCAAAGCCTCTGTTCGCGGAATCGCCGGGAGAAGTTGGCGCGTTGTTTTCGTGAACACATCGCGAGCATGAGTGCGTAGCCGAACCATGCAAATCCAGCCGACGCAAAAAGCCGCGCGGCTGATTTGCCCCGTTATAACTAAAAGGGGTGGTCATGGAAATTATAATTGGTTTAATCGTTCTTTATTTCATTTATCGTTTACTTAAAGGATCTTCCAAACGGTCTGCTAAAAAGAACGAGATCACTCTTAGAGTTGAAGTGTCTGGGCCTGGGTATCGCAGCGATTATGAAAGTCACACACGCCCGACAGGGGACCCGGCCAAGTGGTATGGGAGCGGAAAGAGTGTCAACGTTAGGGGCAACAACATTCCTGGTGGGCTAATATACGTTGGCGGCAATTTGCCCGATTCCAACGGATATGAAAACGATGCATGCCTTATCAATCCGAAACTTAAAGTTTTGCCGGCTGAGCCCTGGGAGGCAGGCGATGAGATGAGCTATTGGCCACAATATGTCCACATTCCGCCAAGATGCCGAGGGGCCTATCTCAAATGGTTGGCAAGCGGTCGCTCTGAACCCGAAGCCAATATTGGGTATATCTTTCTGTTCTTCTACGGCCTTGAGCGCCGTATGTTTGTTGATGGACAAAAAGGAGAAGTCTCTGAAAAAGAGCGTTTAGAAATAGTTAACGAGGTTCAACGTCTTCTTAAAGTTTACAGCAACAACCGCTCTTTCAGGGGTTATGCGTCCAATTTCCTTGCTATGGAATGGGTTCTTTATCGAAGTGACAAACCAATTCCAGCCTACCTGGATTTTAATGACAGATATTGTTCGGAACCATTTCAAGTCGTCTTGGCGCAATATGTTGCTGTAGGCAAACCGATCCCTGCAAATGTAGCACTTCAATGGCTGACTTTGCATCCGGAGTTCCGCTTACGAACCCCTGCACGACGTTGTGTAAAAGAATTCCGTAGTCTGTTTTTTCGGCGGTATGCACAAAAATTCGGTGATGGTTTGTTGGTGAAACCAAACAAAACACGATTGACGCTTGAATATCGTGCGGCCAGTCCATCGATAAGAAGAAATCTGAAAATTGTGCCTAATCTGCCAAATCCCTTCATTTTATCAGGTCCAATAAAGAAACTTGGTGCCATAGCAGAAGAATGTACTGACGAATTAGAATCCTACAGTCGCTATCTTGGGCGAAAAGATAGCGACCCTAAATCATTGGCAGCATTATCCTTAATCCCAAAGGAATTGCTAATCCAAACTTCCGGAGCGAAAAAAGTTAAAGAGAGTTTAGCGCAGTTTTGCAGGGGCGGTCCAAGTTTAATTTCTATTGATGCCCTTTATAGAAACTTTGGGCAAAAATCTCCATCCCAGCTCAACAAAAAAGAACTTGAAAACTTGGCGTCACTTCTTGAAAGGATGGAGTTTGGCATCGCTCCGGATATCCGTTTTCATAACATGAAACCAGGTCCTGAAGGCAACTTAGCAATTTTCCCAAAAGGACATGGCATAGACTTTAAACCATCAAAAGAGTTTTGTACGATTGGAATCATCGTTCGCCTTGGCGCTATGGTAAGCCAAATAGATAGAAGTTTGTCTCCTGCTGAAGAGGTAACGATTCAAAACTTGATTCAAAATAACCGGGAACTAAATGGCATCGAAAAGGAATCACTTTTGGCCTTTTTGCATTGGTGTATCAGGACTCCGCAGGAAGCTGCTGGTTTAAAACCGCGTCTTGCCCAAGTAAGCACAGCCCATAAGATTGCTATCAGCCACATCTTGATCGCTGTTGCTTATGCCGATGGAGCTATCGACCCCAAAGAGATCAAACAATTAGAAAAACTTTATGCTACACTTGGTTTGGACAAGGAACAAGTTACAAGCGATATTCATGCCCTTGTAGCCATAAGTGAACCAGTTACGGTTAGTTCTCGTGATCCGGAAACCATTTACTCTATTCCACAGCCAGTGGCAGCAGCAGGGGGTACAAGTAAATTTATTTTGAACGAGGCATTGCTCCGAACGATCGAAAAAGAAACCGACCAAGTCAAGGGTGTACTTGCAGACATCTTCTCTGACCATGAGAAAGATGAGGCGGATGTTGACACCATACCAGCTGTAACTGCTGCTGCAGTAAATCCACTATCATCCCTGGATAAAGCACACCAGAACTTTTTTCACCGTTTGCTTACTCAGGAGAAGTGGGAGCGCTCTGCTTTACTTGAAACTTGTAAGGAATTGGGTTTGATGATTGACGGGGCAATGGAGATTCTGAATGAATGGGCCTTTGATAATGCCAATGCTCCTCTTATCGAAGACGGAGAACCTGTTTATGTAGATGTCAATCTGGCAAAGGAGATCATTAATGTCTAACAACAACCACAGGCTACGCCCACGGGAGCGTGACGCAATTATTCAATCGCTTCGTGCTGGTGTTACACCCCACACAGGACTCCAGCAGATACAAGTTGGGCGTGTACGTGAGATCGAAGCTATGCTTAAGGATATTGATCGGGTCATAGATGGTGGATCAGCTTTTCGCCTTATCATTGGTGAATTTGGCTCTGGAAAGACTTTTTTCCTGCAATTGACCCGTTCCATGGCTCTTGAAAAAGGATTGGTTACAATCCACGCTGACCTTTCCCCTGACAGACGGCTCCATGCCACTAGTGGCCAGGCAAGGAACTTGTATGCCGAACTCATACGTAACATTTCCACTCGAACGAAACCGGATGGAAATGCACTTACCAGTGTTGTTGAGCGTTTTATCATCGAAGCCCGAAAACAGGCCAATTCATTGGGTGCAAAGGTTAACACGATCATTGAGGATCGCCTGAACCACCTATGTGAACTTGTGGGTGGATATGATTTTGCTAAAGTTATTGCAGCCTACTGGAAGGGGTATGAGGAAGATAATGAACAGCTTCTGTCTGATGCGGTGCGATGGCTTCGGGGAGAGTTCGCGACAAAGACTGATGCACGCAACGCTCTGGGCATCAGAACTATAGTTAATGATGCCAAAGTATATGACCACTTAAAATTGATGAGTCTGTTTGTTCGCCAAGCCGGATATGGCGGTCTTTTAGTTATTCTTGATGAGATGGTTAACGTCTATAAGCTTTCGAGTCAAAAGTCCCGTATTTCCAATTACGAACAGATTTTACGAATACTAAACGACTGCTTGCAGGGGAGTGCTGAACACATCGGCTTTCTATTGGGTGGAACACCTGACTTCCTACTTGACCCCCGAAAAGGGTTATACAGCTACGAAGCATTGCAATCACGGTTGGCAGAAAATACCTTTGCCCGTGCAGCCGGAGTTGTTGACTATTCAGCTACTACATTGCATCTGGCAAACCTTTCACCGGAGGAGCTATATATTTTATTAAGGAACTTGCGTCATGTTTTTGCATTCGGTGATACAAGCAAATATCTTGTCCCAGACGAAGCCCTAACCGCATTCATGGCTCACTGTTCAAAAAGAATCGGTGACGCCTATTTCAGGACGCCACGTAACACCATTAAAGCCTTTGTTGATCTGCTCGCAGCGCTCGAACAAAGCACCGATATACAGTGGACCCAACTAATCGAGCAGGTTCATGTAGAAAAAGAGTTGAACACAGACATGCCTGAAATTGGGGCTGAAGACTCTGAAAAGGACGAATTGGCCACGTTCCAACTCTAAGAGCTATCATGAGCGAATCCCTATCTTTTAATCTATTAAATGAAGGTGTTCAACGTTGGGTGTGGGGTCAAAAGTGGACTGCACTCAGAGATATTCAAGAGCAGGCCATAGGGCCTATTTTGAATGCTGACTGCGATGTTATTATTAGCGCCTCAACCGCAGCAGGGAAAACAGAAGCAGCGTTTTTGCCTGCCTGTTCACGCCTTATCGAATTGTCCCCCAATAGCGTAGGCATCCTATACATAAGCCCGCTTAAAGCGTTGATCAATGATCAGTATCGAAGGCTCCAAGGGCTTTGTAAAATATTGGATGTTCCTATCACTCCATGGCATGGCGATGTCCTTCGATCTGTCAAAAACAAACAGCTCACAAACCCTAGTGGAATTATTTTAATTACACCTGAATCCCTTGAATCCCTTTTGCTTAATCAGAGAGGCTGGTGTTCACAAGCCTTTTGCAATCTTTGCTATATCATCATAGACGAATTCCATGCATTTCTTGGCACTGAGCGCGGTTGCCAGCTTCAGTCCCTGATGCACCGTCTGGAATTTCTTCTCCAGCGAACTATTCCTCGAATTGCGCTCAGTGCAACTCTTGGTGAAATGCAAAATGTCGCGCATTACCTGAGATCTAAAGGAAAACTACCCTGCAAGATTATCGAATCAACCGCTGCGCGTTCTGATTTAAAAATTCAGTTAAGGGGCTATTTGACACCAGCCATTCAGGATGAAGAGTTGCAATCATCTTTCGATGAGATCATTGAGGATCTTTATAAAATTCTTAGAGGAAAGTCCCATTTAGTCTTCGCCAATAGTCGAGCGCGAACCGAAGTAACTGCAGCGACTCTGACTGACCTATGTGAACGAAGTGGCGTACCGAATGAGTTTTTCCCTCACCATGGAAGCCTTTCCAAGGAAATTCGTGAAAGCCTTGAAGCGCGGCTACAAATCAAAACTCTGCCTACAACCGCTGTGTGTACGATGACTTTGGAGTTGGGAATAGATATTGGCAGCGTAGATTCTATCGCCCAAGTGACGGCTCCCCATTCTGTTTCCAGCTTGAGACAGCGGCTCGGACGTTCTGGCCGAAGAGGGGAAGAATCAATTTTGCGCATGTTCATCCCAGAAGACGAGATCACTGCAAAAAGCCATCTTCTTGATCGGTTGCGGTTACACACAATCCAGTGTATTGCAATGGTGAATTTGTTGCTGAAAAAATGGTATGAACCAGCACCTGCAAATCAATATCACTTTTCAACGTTGGTCCAACAGACTTTATCCGTTATCGGGCAGTATGGCGGTGTTCGTGCTCATCAATTGTGGTCACTTTTATGTGATTCAGGCCCTTTCTCTTTGGTTGACCAAGGAATTTATTCCGCGTTTCTTAAAGCCCTTGGAGAGAAGGGGTTGATAACCCAAACAAGTGATGGCCAACTTATACTTGGTTACAAAGGTGAAAAATTAGTTGAGCATTTTACTTTTTACACGGCATTTAACACCCCTGATGAATATCGTCTTGAATGCGAAGGGCGGGTCTTGGGAACTATACCAATTGATAAGCCTTTGATAACTGGGCAGCTTGTAATTTTTGCAGGCAAGCGGTGGGAGGTTCTGAACGTTAATCAAGAGAAAAAGCTAATCAATTTAAAAAGAGCTACAGGCGGCAGGCCGCCAAAATTTGGCGGAAATGGCCAGTTGGTTCATGATATCGTCAGGCAGGAAATGCGTCGTGTATACAACGAACGAAAACTTCCGATCTACCTTAATAAAAAAGCGCAGGTGATATTCAACGAAGGTATTGAGTGTTATCATACATTAAAGCTTAGCACAGACCAAGTTTTACAAATGGGCAATACAATTCATGTACTCCCTTGGCTCGGGGATCAGATCGCAAACACAATCACGGTTCTTCTTCGTATAAATGGCCTGGCGGCAGATTGTTTTGGCGGTATAATAGACATATCTAATGCTTCAATCGACTCTTTTCACCAAGCCGTAAAGAAAATTCTCAATGGCCACAAAGCAACTCCTACAGAGTTAGCGGATTATATTCCAGATACCATCGTTGAGAAGCATGATCATCTTTTGCCAAAAGAAATACGCAATCTTGGTTACGGGGTAAAATTTTTTGATATTAATGGTGCATGGAAATGGTTGTCTCGTTTCAGGAGTTAAAAATGGGAAAACGGGGTCGTGAAAGGGGACGTGAAGGGGATATTGTTTACTAATTGTACTAACTATGGCGCCGCAGAATTTGTGATCGGAATCAAGCTTTGATCATTGATAAAAATGATTTAAAAAATCAAAGTGGCAGCCCTGTTCACTATGCAAAAGCCTCTATAATTATGTGAAAGAAACTTCATAGAAACACAGAACTGAACAAGACATACCCAAGGCGTTTTTTTGACCGCGGGTTGCCTTCCGCTTTGTACATGACCTCCAGACGATGCCTCGCGATGCCGGCCTCACACAAAGCAGTTCACTATATGGAAGGGTTGAGCCGTTTCATCTAATAGCCTTTCTGCGAAATTGGCCTTATCAAATTGGCGCAAACCTCATTCCTTTACGACTGACGCCTGCTATCGTTTAACATAAAATAATACGATTTCCACTTGACAACAATATCAAAATCCAAAATCATAAAGGAACGGCCAAAGCATACCAGGTAAAATAGGTGCTGTTGGCTCTTGAGAAGTTGGAGGTCGGCCATGGCACTAAAAAATGATCGATATACATACCGTGTAACCTGGTCTGAAGATGACGATGAATATGTTGGTTTGTGTGAAGATTTTCTAAGCTTAAGTTGGCTTGATCTCACCCCGGAAGCTGCTTTGAAAGGTATCCGAAAATTGGTTGCTGACGTCGTAAAGGACATGCATACAACCGGGGAGACAGTTGTGGAACCTATTGCTTGCAGATCTTATAGTGGCAAGTTTATAGTTCGCGTACCGCCGGATGTTCATCGAAAACTTGCAGTTCAGGCAGCTGAATCTGGTGTGAGTCTCAATCGTATTGCCAGTTCCAAATAAGCCAATAAATAAAAAGTTCTACACTTGAGGTAAACCTTGCTTATTGAATGAATCTCCCTGCAGCAAACTGCAGGGTATCAAAGCTGTTTTCTTATCCCCTCACCCTAACCCTCTTCCCAGGGAGAAAGGGTTTGAGGTTGCCTCAGCAAGACTTGTCGGCGAGCTCAAGTCGAGTTGCTGCGGGGAATTTTCAAGTTAAAATCTCCCCTGGCCCCTCTTTTCCATTGAGGGGATTATTTTTCCCTTTGGCAAAGGAAGGTGCTGTTTAACAAATATGATTACCCTTAATTCCGTTACAAAAAGATTCGGCGACTTTACGGCCGTCGATAATATTTCATATACGATTGGAAAGGGCGAATATTTTGCGTTGCTTGGCCCGAACGGCGCGGGAAAAACAACCATTGTCCGGATGCTCCTTGATTTTATCAAACCGACCTCGGGCACCATCACCATCGATGGAATGCCCGTTTCCAACCCGGAGTCACGTAAACACGTCGGCTATCTGGCTGAGCAGCACAAGATCCCTTTCTATCTTTCCGGATTAGAATATCTCATGCGGCATGCAGCTTTAATCAGACTTTCTGGAAGTGATGCGGCAATGGAAGTGGACCGGGTTTTGGAGCTGGTTTCCATGAAAGGCATGGAAAAGAAAAAATCCGCTGTTTATTCAAAAGGCATGCAGCAGCGAATCGGCCTCGGCGCGGCGATTCTCGGCCGGCCGAAATTGCTGATACTGGATGAGCCCATAACCGGGCTTGATCCCATCGGCATACGCGACGAAAGAAAAATTATTGAAAACCTCCGTGACAAAGGGGTTACGGTGATTTTAAACTCCCATCTGCTTTCAGAAGTGGAAAAGACCTGTGAAACCGCAGCCATCATCCATAAAGGGAAAATCCTTGTTAAGGACGCCGTCCATTCAATTGTAAAAAACGGCGAAACTCTTGAAGATGTTTTTATCAGATATATCGAAAAGGAAAATGAATAATTTTTTTAAAATTACGGGGTATACGATCCGGGACCAGATACGGCATAAAAGCTTTTATGTCCTTCTGGGCATTTCTATTCTTTTAGTCCTGATGATTCGCGGATGTTACAACAGCGAATACATGGTGAATGGAAAGGCGCTGGACAGCATCGAGGTCGCCTGGCATGTTTCAAGAATTGTTTTCCAGGTCATCGCGGCAGGCATGTTTCTCATGGCGGCCATGCTTTCAATGTCGATCTTCAGCAGGGACCACGCGGATGGAAGCCTCGTAATATTTCTTTCCCGGTCTGTTTTCAGGTGGCAATATGTTTTCGGCAGGGTTGTCGGCACATGGATACTTTGCCTTGTTTTCATGTTTATACTTCACGCGACAATTTTCCTGACGATATGGACTAAAACTGGCGTCATTATTTCAGGATATTTGACAGCGTCGCTGATCTCATCAATAAATCTTCTGTTTATTATTGCGTGTGTATGCCTGCTGTCTCTTTTTATGCCGGATTTTATCAGCGTTATATTTACCATGGGAATTCTGCTTGTCGGGTTTGTTTCCGATGGCGGCTACCAGATTATAAATAGTGAAATGTTAAAAACGATGGCCCCTAACGTTGTGAATGCAGACCCGGCGTTATGGCGAATTTTATATCCGAAAGTTTTCATGGTTCAGACCTATGCGGGTTCTTTCATCACGAAAAGCGAATTTAACAATATGGGCCCTTTTCATCCGGTCATGAATCTTTTCTTTTTTATCCTTCTCCTGATGGCGCTGATGCTGATCCGTTTTAACAAAAAAGAGGTTTAAGCAGGATATATTTTTGCCTTTCCGGAAGAAAGGCAAAAGAATTGATTGACACATTTTTCGTCATATGCAATGAATTTTCAAGCGTTAGCTTCTGATTTAATTCTCCTGTAAACCATCAAATTTTAGCGAGGTTTCATGGCAGTCATTACGATTTCAAGACAATATGGCGCAGGCGGGAGGACCATCGGCGAAAAGGTTGCCAAAAAGCTCAAATATTCTTTTTTTGACAACGAACTCATCCAAATGGTTGCCGAAAAAGCCAAGGTCTCGGAAGGTACGGTTAAATCATTTGAAAAAGAAAAACATGGAAAATTTCAGGAATTCGTATCCGGTATGATGCCGAAACGGTTGGTGGATTTTATCCGCTTCGGCGGAAACGAAATGATTGAAGAAAAAATATATGTGGACCTTCTGCGGAATATCATCCGAAAAATCGCCGAGGAGGGCAACGCGGTGATCATCGGAAGAGCCAGCCAGTATATCCTGAAAGATTATGAGAATGTCCACAATGTTCTTGTCGTCGCCGAAAGGAATGACCGCGTCAAATTCATGGAAAAAAATTACGGGCTGTCTCCCTTCCAGGCCGATCAGGCGGTAACCTGGGACGATAAACGCCGGGCCAACCTGTATCGCAAGTTCAGAAAAACCGATTATGAAAAACCTCATCATTACCGACTGATTCTGAATATGAGCAAGCTGAACGTGGCTAAGGCCGTCGAGCTGATCTGTGAGTTGGTGAATTAGAAGTCACAGAGGGACAACCACAAGGGTATCGAATGGCTGCCGGTTGACCACAAACCTGCCGCAGCGTTTCTACCACTGACATTACGGCACTCCTGCCGGCATCAATCCGAACTTTTTAAAACAACCACCAGATAAAAACACAACAGTAGAATCACCCAGAAGACTGCCTGCCCCAACCCCCAGTACCGGAAAGGAGCGGGATAGCTTCGTTTATGCTTGGCCAGCCGCTGCTGAACTTCAGGCACGAAATCGGATTCCGACAACTTGAATATCTGCAGCAGAAGGCTGTCCTTGACCACAAGGATCACCCCCGTGGGATCTTTGCTCAGCAGGTTAAGGAATCGCGGCATATAATCGAACCATATTTTATTCAAGACGCCTGCGACCCAGGCCATCGGCCGGTTGACAAACCACATGAACACATCCGCCCCCTTGCGGTAAAACCAGTCGGTGTCCAGATTGACCGCCCGCATTTCCGGAGGATAATAGCCGGATAGGATCAGCAGCGTAAAGGCCAGCGCACCGAACATCAACAGCTGGAGCATGCCGATAACGTGAAAGGCGGTGTACGGCACATACTGAACCGGATAGGGAAGAATATTGTAGAGGGGTTGCGGATATACCCCCAGAAATATACACATAATTGCGGCGATTCCCATGGCGATGCGCATATTCATGGGCGGATCCTGCGCCCGAATTCCCGAATCATGACCGAAAAAAGTGAAAAACGGGACTTTTATTCCCGCGTGGTGAAACACACCGGCAGAGGCAAACTGCAGAAAAAACCAGATCAACACCTGTTTTTCATTGGCCGCCGCGGAAACGGTCATGGCTGTGCTGGTAAAGCCGCTGAAAAGCGGAAAGGCCTAGATGGACGCGGCCCCGATGATACAGCACAGGCAGG
>Ga0180009_10006233_pt1 | contig 12577 bp, 10 predicted proteins | sample OS_PC_MetaG_FD_123537 | JGI IMG/M metagenome (GOLD analysis project Ga0180009, IMG submission 123537) | Groundwater microbial communities from the Aspo Hard Rock Laboratory (HRL) deep subsurface site, Sweden - OS_PC_MetaG | ecosystem: Environmental > Aquatic > Deep subsurface > Groundwater...
TAAGCTTCTTCCCAACCCTTCATAAATCCTTCTTCTTCAGGTGAGATTTCGTCGTCTTCTAATTGTCTCTCTCTTTCTTCTTCTGAATAAAAATCTTGGTCTTCTTCCATTTTAATTCCCCCAGATATTTAGAAACGTAAGTTTTATATATACTTATCTTATATATGGTATATACTATATATACCAGGGGGTGGATATTATAGATTCAAGAAGATTAATCAAATTTGGAAACTCATCACATGTGGTTTCATTACCTAGTGAATGGTTGAAGAGACATAATCTGAATAAAGGGGATTCTATATTTTTACAGGAAAATGGTAATGGTGAATTGTTGTTGTGTCCTGTGATAAAAGATAAAGTTGATGATTTAAAAGAGATAGTGATTAATGCAGAGAATAAAGATATTAAAGCGTTAGATAGAGAATTGAGGTCTGCTTATATTAAAAATTATCATTTTATTAAGATAATTGATAAGGACCTTAATAGTAGGCTAAAAGATGTCAAGAGCATAATCTATGGATTGTCTTCCATTGAAGTTGTAGAACAAACCCCTACTAAAATAGTTTTAAAGGATTTTTTAGATGTCAGGAATATTTCTATTAATAATATGGTAAGGCAGATGGATATTTTAATTAGATCTATGATTGAAGATTTAAAATTAGGTATTAAGGGGAAAAAAGACTATGAGAGTTTATATGAAAGAGATTTAGATGTCAATAAATTATACTTTTTATTATGGAAAGTTATTCAAAGAGCATTTAGTGATGGGAATTTTATGCGTTCTCTTGGTACATCTTATTCACAATTGGTTTCTTATTTGTGGTTTGTTACAAATCTAGAAAAGATTGCAGATGAAACTAAGAGAATTTCTAAGATTTTGGCTGAAATAGACTTAACAAAAAAACAATCAAGTGATTTGTCGGATTTATTTTTAAATGTGGAGAAAGATTATTTGGATTTAATGAAGGCCAATTATAATAAGGATTACAAGTTAGCATATGATGTTGCAGTTTCTAAGGAGATTAATATCCGAAAATGTGATGATTTTTTTGAAAAGAATAAGGGAGAACCACATATAGCCAAAATAGTGGAAAAAATGAAAAGTTTTGAAAGTTATATTAGTCATATGGGGAGGATTATTACTGATTTATTTTAAAATGATTACTGAAGAACATAAAAGAATTGGGAAAAGATTAATGGGTGTTTTAACTAGTGAATCTATTAATCATATTTTAACATCAGAAGAAATTTCTGAGAAATTATCAATTTTATTGAAAGAAGATGTGGGGGTTCAATTCAAACATTATAGAACTGGATCATTTGGTAATCAAAATGTTTTAGTGGAGGTTATTTCTGATAAAACATACCCTTTCTTCTTAAAATCTTATCCTTCAGAAAATGGAAATGTGGGTGAAAATGGAGGCAGGATTGATAGAGATGTTGGTTATTATGGTTATCATTGGTTAAAGGCATTGTCAGAAAATGATGTTGAGAATGTTCCATTTTTATTTGGTCTTGGGAAACAGACGTTGGAAGGAAAAGATTATAATTTAGTGCTTTTAGAAGATTCGGGATCTGAATCTTTAGAGGAAGAATTGTTAAAAGAAAAAAGTAATGGTGTAAAATTTAATTTATTAAATAATGCTATTAAATCTCTTGTCACATTACATTTAGAACTACGTAAATTAGATCTAAGACATGGAAGGGCCCTTAGAAAAGTAGAAGATTGTAAGGGGGAATTTGTAGATCACATTAGGTATTATTTAAAGAGCATAAATTCAGATAACTTAGTTAGATGGGAGGAAGGGGGGGGATCTTCATTATATAAAGCTGCAAACCCCCTTTGTGAAATCATTAAAAATGAATCTAAACATACAATTCATCTAGATTTTCATCCAGGCAATATATTAAAAAATATTATTGATTTTAATCATATTGGTATAGGGCCAAAACAATTTGATATAACTGATTTGGTAAAACATCCTGCTGTAGGATGGATTGGGTATGATGAGAAAGCTAATCAATTAGTAAAAAATTATTTATATGAAAGTCTTTTACAAGAAGGTTTAGATAGGGCTAAATTAGCGGCATTGGGTCCAACAATTATAGATGAAATTCATTTTTCAAATTTTTTAAAAATATTTTATTTTTCAAATATTATAAGGAATGTTAGAAATATTGGTTTTTCTTCATGGTTAAGAGATAATGATGCAAATGCTTATAATGAGAGATTAGAATTTAATCCAGCTTATGAAGGATATAGAGAATGGTATTTAAAAGATGTTGGCTTAGTTTTAAATGCTCTCTTAGGAGATAGCCCTAATTCTCTTAGTTTAACTGAAGCGGAAAGAGCTTCTCTTCACGGAATAAGATATGGATTAAGTGATTATAAATTAATTTAATTTATCAAAACCTTTAAAAATCCATTTTTAGGAAGTATTTATATGAAAAGAATTAGAAGTCCAAATTGTGTATTTGTAGGTCATGTTGATCATGGAAAGAGTTCTATTTTAGATTGGATTAGAGGAACTTGTATCATAAAAAGTGAGGCAGGAGGAATAACTCAGTGTATTTCTTGTAGCAATGTAAGTTTTGAAAGTATAAAAAAAATATGTGGAGATTTATTATCAAATATTAAATTAAATATTCCTGGTTTATTATTCATTGATACTCCTGGACATGCTAGTTTCACTTCTTTAAGGAAAAGAGGAGGAAATATTGCTGATATTGCGGTTTTAGTTGTTGATGTTAAAGAAGGATTTAAACCACAGACTATTGAAGCTATTGAAATCTTAAAACAATATAAGACCCCTTTTGTTGTTGCTTTAAATAAAGTTGATTTAATAACTGGCTATCAAAATAAAGATAAAGTTTTATTAAAAAATATTAATTCACAAGCTGATAGTGTTCAAGAATTTTTAGATACAAAATTATATGAAGTTGTTCAGAAATTATATGAATTTGGATTTAGTGCTGAAAGATATGATAGGGTAAAAGATTTTAGTAAGGAAATTTCTATAATTCCTGTTAGTGCAAAGACAGGAGATGGAATCTCTGAATTGTTAATGGTTGTAATGGGTTTGGCTCAAAGATTTCTAGAGAATAATTTAACTATAGAAAGTGAAGATGGGAAGGCTGTTGTTTTAGAAGTTAGAGAAGAAAAAGGTTTGGGAACTGTTCTGAATGCTATATTATATGATGGAAGTTTGAAAGTTAATGATAAGATTGTTATTGGGGGTATTGATCAACCAATTGTTACTAAGGTTCGTGCTTTAATTGAAGATTGTAAAAAAGTAAAAGAAGTAAAAGCTTCTACAGGTATTTCTATAATAGCACCTGATGTAAAAAATGTTGTTTCTGGAATGCCTTTAAGAGTTGCTAATAAAAATTTAGAAGATATTAAAAAAGAAATTCAAAAAGAAATTGAAGATGTTTTAATTGAGACAGATAATGAAGGTGTTGTTGTAAAAGCTGATTCTATTGGGAGTTTGGAGGCTTTGATTAATTTGTTAAAAAATGATAATATTAGTATTAAGAAAGCAAGTATTGGAGAGATAACTAAGAAAGATATCGCTGATGCTAGGAGTGATGATGAAGAAATTAATAGAATTATATTAGGTTTTAATGTTAAAACTGTGACTACAGATGTTAAAGTTATTGTTAGTGATATTATCTATAAGATTGTTGATAGTTATAAGAAGTGGAGAGATGAAAAGAAAAAAGAAATTGAGTTAAGAGTTTTAGAAAAAGTTGATAGGCCCTGTAAATTGAGGTTTTTACCTCATTGTATTTTTAGACAGAGTAATCCTGCTGTTTTTGGGGTGGAAGTTTTAGAAGGATTTTTGAAGACAGGAATTAAATTAATGAAAAAAGATGGGAGTAAATTGAAAGAAGTTAAGGCTATGCAGATGAATACTAAGAATATTAATGAAGCTGAGAAGGGTAAACAAGTTGCCATATCTGTTGATGTGACTGTTGGAAGACAGGTTTTTGAAGAGGATATTTTGTATAGTGACATAAATGAGGATAGTTTTAAGAAATTGAAAAATATGAAAAAGCTTTTAAACAAAGATGAAATTGAACTTTTAAAGGAAATAGCTGAAATTAAGCGAAAAGATAATGTTGTATGGGGAGTTTAAATGGAAATAAAATTATGTTTGGGTTTTAAGGGGAAAAGTTATAATAAAACAATTTCTGATAGTGAGTTTAATATTTTTAGAGGAAAAAAGTTAGGAGATAAGGTAACTGGATTGAGTGATTTGAAAGGTTATGAGTTTTTAATTACTGGCGGTTCTGATAAAAGTGGTTTTCCTATGAGGAGTGATGTTGATGGAAGTTTAAGGAAGAAAGCTTTTTTATCTGGCGGTGTAGGAGTTCATATTAAGAGAAAAGGGATGAGAGTTAAGAAAAGTGTAAGAGGTAATTTAATTGCAGAAGATATTGTTCAGATTAATTTGAAAGTTCTTAAAGAAGGTGAGAAGAAATTAAATGATATTTTTGGTGTGAAAGAAGAGAAAGTTGAAGAGGTTAAAGAAGAGAAAAAAGTAGAAGAGAAACCTGAAGAAAAGAAAGAAGAAAAACCGAAGGAAGAACCTAAGAAAGAAGACGTGAAGAAAGAAGAAGTTAAAAAGGAAGAAGTGAAAGAAACGCCAAAAGAAGATAAAAAAGAGGAAAAGAAATAATTTTATTCTGATAAACTTAATCCAAATTTGGTTAAATACTGTTGTGTTTCTTTGAGAGATTTTAGACCATAATTTTTCATTTTTAAAAGATCACTTTCTTTATATTTAGTTAATTCATTTATTGTGTGAATATTTCCCCATCTAAGTACTTTCCGTATTCTGTAAGATAATTCTGAAATTTCAATAGGTAATTTAGGATCATATTCATTATATTTAACTTCCCATTCTTTTCTTAAAGATGTTCTAACTAATTCATCAAAAGCAACATTCTCTATTTGTTGTACTCTTTGTCTTGATATATTTAAATTTTGACTAATATTGTCTAATGTTTTTTGTTCTCCATTTAAACCAAATATTTGTATAAGTATATTCTTTTTTTGTTCATCTAATTCATCTAAAGCTTTTTCTAGATTATCTTGTGAAATATGAGTTATATCTGCATCTATAGTTGATTCTAATAAATTACGTATATTGCTATTTAATTCAATATTAAGATAAGTTATATTTTGTGAATCATATTTAAGTTCTGTCATTTTATTAAAAAATCATCTTTAATCATTTATAAATCTTTCTGTTTTGTTACTACTTTTGAGATATTAAATATTTAGTGAACGAAAGTGAACTCTTTAAAAAAATAAAAAGAAAACTTTATAAATAAGTTAATAACTCAAAATTGATATTAAAGGTAAATAAAATGGTACAATAATTTATTGCATTGGATTTTTTCTTAAATTTACCTTAATAATGCAGCTCAAAATGATATTTTTGAGTGAAGGATAAATATTTCATATTTATTGTGCATAGGCAGACATGTATAGATTGTACAAACCATTAGGTGGATAACTTGGCTTAGAATGTGATGAAGGGCGTGGCAAGCTACGATATGCTCTGGGGAGGTGCACGCAGCCTTAGATCCAGAGATTCCCGAATGAGACATCTTAACTTTTTAAGTTGATTAGTAATAATCATTCACGCGGTGAATTGAAGCATCTTAGTAACCGCAGGAAAAGAAATCAATCGAGATGCTGCTAGTAACAGCGAGCGAACGCAGCGTAGGGCAAACTGAATTCTTTATAGAAATATAGAGAAGATGTGGTGTAAGAGCTACTTTTAATCTTAGTTAAAAATGTTTGAAGTTTTCTGGAAAGAAACACGATAAAGGGTGATAGTCCTGTAAAATATTTTTAAAAGATTTTGTAGTTTCTAGAGTAGGATTCATTGGATATTGAATCTGAATTTGGGAGGCATCAACTTCCAACCCTAAATATTGTTTTAAGACCGAGAGAATACAAGTACTGTGAAGGAAAGTTGAAAAGTACCCATGACAGGGTGTGAAAAGCCTTGAAACCTAATGGTGATAGAATGATACGGCTCTTAGGAGTTGTATCGTACGTTTTGAATAACGGGCCAGGGAGTTTATCTAAGTGGCAAAGTTAATCTTTTCAAAGAGTAACTAAAAGGAAACTAAAATCCCGCAGTTTACGAGGGGAGTGGTATTAATGTGCCATAAGTCACTTGGGTAAGACCTGAAACCGGGCGATCTAACCTTGAGCAGGGTGAAGTTACAGCGATGTAATGGAGGCCCGAAGAGGTGCTGTGTGCAAGCGTTCTTGTGACTTGAGGTTAGGGGTGAAAAGCCAATCGAGCCCGGTGATAGCTGGTTCCTACCGAAGTTGGCCGAAGTCAAGCCTTGGAGGAGATAGTTGGGATTGTAGAGCTACGGATTGAGGATTTTGGGGAGTAAAATCTTCGGTTCTCTGTCCAACTCAGAATGTCCTAACATCATAGATTCCAAGAGACGGCGTCAGGCGGTAAGCGTCTGTTGCGAGAGGGGAACAACCCAGAATAGAATTAAGGTCCCAAAATATTGGTTAAGTGTTAAAGGGTGAAAGGTGTGCATGATCATAGACAGCGGGGAGGTTTGCTTAGAAGCAGCAATCCTTTAAAGAAAGCGTAATAGCTCACCTGTCAAGATCCTGTGCCCTGAAGATGGACGGGGCTAAGCCAATTACCGATATTCTATACTATCCAAAAGATAGTGGTAGGTAGGTGCTTTGCTAGGGTAGAAGTTTGCTCGTAAGAGTAATTGGACCTAGTAATGATAATAATCCTGGTGGTAGTAGGATCTATACAGAGTGAGAGTCTCTGATATCTAAAGGCTAAGGTTTCCTTAGCAATATAGTTTAGCTAAGGGTAAGTTGATCCTAACTGAATTCCTAATCGGACATTCGGGAAAGGGAAAAGGGTTAAAATTCCCTTACTATCTAGGTACGTATGGCAACAGAGTATTAATTTCTAACGTTTCTGGCTAGACTGGCATCTGCTGCTTTGGATGCTAACAAGAGCAAGCCAAGGGAGTATTGTAATAATGAGAACTTGGTTAAATCTTGGAATGGCTGTTATGCAGTTTAGTTAATGCCCGGAACCAGTGAAAAGGAAATTAATAGGATCCTAGATATTCATACCCAGAACCGGCACCGGTAGCCTGGGTGAGAAGCCTAAGATATGAGGGTTTAATCTAACTAAGGGAATTCGACAAATTAGTCCTGTACCTTTGGTATAAGGGATCCCTGCGATTGTATCTGCATAGATGCGATTACAGGGTGCAATAACAAAGGCGGTCCGACTGTTTAACAAAAACTTAACTTTCCGCAAGGCTGCAAAGCTGTGTATGGAAAGTGACATCTGCCCAGTGCCTGTACTTCAAACTCCTTTTCAAGGGAACTAAGAGCAGGTAAACGGCGGGAATAACTATAATTCTCTTAAGGTAGCGAAATGCCTTGTCGTTTGAATGACGACCTGCATGAATGGTGTAACGAGATTGCTATTGTCCCTAGTTAGAGGCCCCCGAACACACCTTTCTGGTGCAAAGGCCAGAGACCTCAAGTGGGAAGCAAAGACCCCGTGGAACTTTACTATAGCTTGGTGTTGTGATATAGTTTTCGATGTGCAGCATAGGTGGGAGTTGTTTGATGGTTTAGGCGCTAGTTTGAACCTAGACAAAAGTGAGATACCACCCGTTGAAAGTTGTATCACTAATTTTCTTTGGAAAAAACAGCGTCAGGTAGGTAGTTTGGCTGGGGCGGCACCCTGCTGAAAAGATATCAGTAGGGCCCAAAGATCAGCTCAAGGAGTTTAGAAATCTCCTGTGGAGTGCAAGAGCAAAAGCTGGTCTGACTGTGTCCCGAATAATAAGGAATGCAGGAAGGAAACTTTGGTCTAGCGAACCCTTATGTCCTCCTTGATGGGGGCTAAGTATGACAGAAAAGCTATCCCGGGGATAGTCTTCCAAGAATTTGTTTCCAACGGACAAATCAGCGAGAAAGTTATTTAAATACATAAATTTAATTAACGTTATGAAACCTGAAATAGCATTTATATTGGGTGCATTAGCTGATGGTTCATTATCGAAAAGAGAAGAAAAAGGAGAATATTGTATTGATTTTGAACAAAGTAATAAATATTGGTTAGAGAATTTAGCAAAGAATTTTGAAAGATGTTTTGATAAAGATTTTAAAGTAACTGAAAAGAAAAAAGGCATTTATCGATTGAGAATTTTTTCAAAATATATTTTTGAGATAATTGTAGATTATAAATATAAACTTAACCAAATACTCTTCGAAAAAACAGATGTTAAAAAGAATTTTTTATCTGGGGTTTATGATGCAGAATCGAGTGTACATAAATCTAGATATGCTATAGCTTTTTACAATAAAGACAAAAATTTAATAAAAATCTCTAAAAAATTATTATTAGATTTTGGAATTAATACCGGTAAAATATATAATGATAAAAGGAATAATGTTCAATCATTTTCAATTTATGGAAAAGAAAATTTATTAAAATTTAGAAATAAAATAGGATTTACTCATCCTGATAAAAAACAAAAGTTGGATAATTTATTGATTCTTGGAAGGCCCCTAGAACAGAGTTGTCGCGCCTAAGAGTTCAAATCGACGGCGCGGTTTGCTACATCGATGTCGGCTCGTCGCAACCAGATGTGTAAGTTAAATCTTTACATCATTGTAATGGCTGTGCAGAATATCGGTGGGTAAACAAAGTAACTAAGGTCTTATATTCTCTAATATTTAAATAGATTAGAGAGTGCTATTTTAGTTGAAATGTTTACTCATTGAACTGTAGGCAGCCAAGGGTGGAGGTGTTCACTCATCAAAGCGGCTCGTGAGCTGGGTTCAGAACGTTGTGAAACAGTTTGTTCGATATCTACTTGAGGTGTTGATGTCTGAGAAGAAGGACTTTTTAGTACGAGAGGAACAAAGGTTCGAGACCTCTGGTGTATCGGTTGTCTAGCAAGGCAGGCCGAGCAGCTACGTCTTAAGTCATAACTCCTGAATGCATCTAAGGAGGAAAGATACTTCGAAAAGAGACATCAGAAGTTCTCTTAAAAGAAGAGTTTGATAGGATTGTGGTGTAAGTATCGAGGCAACGAGATATTCAGCCAGCAATTACTAATTACTTCGTTTTATATACATGTCTGTCTATGTTTACTTTTTTAATTATTTTTAAATAAAAATTTTACAAAAAACTTAAAAGAAACATTTATAAAAGAAAATTTTCTATTAAATTATGTAGGCAATCAATCCAACTATCGGTTTTAAACTGAGGAAAGTCCGTCCACTGCTTTACCTTTTTTTACTGGTTAAATTCCAGGAAAAGGGAGCCAATAGTCATAGACTATCTTCAGAAATGGAGGGCAACCGCTCAGAAACGACACGGCCTTTGAAGAGGATGATATTTGCGAAGGTTTTTGCGAAAAAACTGAGATAACCAATGGACGTTTTTAAAGGATACGTTGAAACGGCGAGTCCTGGTTGGTGCAAGTTTGTATAACGCTAAGTAGAATGTTGGAACAATCCTTCCTTTATAAGGGGATTGACAGAAGACGGCTTATTGTTTGCCTACAACTTTCTTATATATTTTCTACATTCTTTTATTATGCTGTTTCTGTATGTTTTATTAAAATCGTAACCTATTTTTTCTTTAAAATTTAATGTGATGTAAACACCTTTTGTTTTAGATGTTTGATAATTTTCCACCTCAATCTCTATTCTATTATATTCTACAAAAGGTTTTAATCTATTTTTTAAGAAATCTTCAATTACCTTTGCTAATCCAGATTTTTTGGTCTTTATGAGCTTTTCAATTGTAACCATATTAATTGCAAATCAGAAAAGGTTATAAAGGCTTTTTTGGTTTTAATTTTCATGAGAGAACCTGTTGTGAGTGGTAGTTTCTATGAGGATAATTTTGATAATCTAAGTAAACAGATTGAAAATTGCTTTGAAAAGGGACCTGGGACATTGCCAATAAAGAGAAAGGATGTTGAAATTAAAGGAGTAATAAGCCCACATGCTGGTTATTTTTTTTCTGGAAAATGTATGGCTTGGGTTTACAAAGAAATTGGTGAAAGTAAATTTCCAAGTGTTTACGTAATTATAGGAACAAATCATTATAATAATGAAACTTTAGTTAATTTAGATGATTGGAAAACCCCTTTTGGGATTATTAGGAATTATGGTGATGATTTGGGTTTAGAAAAAAGTAAGATGGATGGGGAACATTCTATAGAAGTTCAATTACCATTTTTACAGTTTGTTAGTAAAGATAGATTAAAGGAAGTAAAGATATTACCGATTGTAACTTCTTCTTATAATAAAGATGTTGTTGAAAAAATAAGAAAAATAAAAAATAAAGTTGTTATTGCAAGTTCTGATTTTACACATTATGGGGATAATTATAATTATAAACCATTTATTTATAATAAGAAAGAAAATTTATATTTAGAAGATAAAAAAGCTATTGATTTTATATTAAAATTAGATGTTAAAGGTTTTTTAGATTATAGTAAAAATAAAACAATTTGTGGGAAGGGGGCTATTGCAATGGTAATGGATTTGTGCAAAGATAGTAAAACTAGATTAGTTGATTATTATACTTCTGGCGATGTTGTGAATAATTATGATAATGCAGTTGGTTATGGGGGTGTTGTATTTGTATGAAATAATAAATAATAATATACTAATAGCTGATAAAGTTAAATATTGTAAGAATTTTGTGTCAAAGTTTAGGGGATTGATGTTTTCTAAACCTTTAAAAAAGGGAGAAGCTTTAATATTAGAAGCAGATAATGAAGGAATATTAGAAACAACCATACACATGATGTTTGTATTTTTTTGTATTGATGTTTTATGGTTAAATAGCGGTAAAATGGTCGTTGATATTAAAAAAAATGTTAAGGCATTTACACCATGGATAATTCCTAAAACAGAAGCTAAATACATTATTGAATTACCAAAAAATACAGCAAAACATATTAATATTGGAGATGTAATAGAATTTAGAAAAAAATGAAAATATATACTATTGGCGGTTATAGTGAAGTTGGAAAGAATATGACTGCTATTGAAGTTGGTGGAGAAATTATTATTATTGATATGGGATTGTATTTACCTCCTTTATTAAATTACGAAGAGGGAGATCCTAGGGATTTAGATACAAAACAATTAATGAAGATAGGGGCCATTCCTAATGATCAAGTTTTGGATGGTAAAAGAAATAAAGTTAAGGCAATTACTTTTGGGCATTGTCATTTAGATCATATTGGTGCTGCTCCTTATTTAGCTCCACATTATAATTGTGATTTAATTGGAACAAGATATACTTTAGAAATTTTAAAAACATTGTTAGATGATAAGAAGATAAAGTTAGATAACAGATTAAGGGTTTTAAATTGTAATTCTAAATTTAAGGTTAATGATAATTTTACTATTGAATTTATTAATATGACCCATTCTACTTTACAAGTTGTTTTAATAGCTGTTCATACTAAAGAAGGAATTGTTTTATATGCTAATGATTTTAAATTTGATAATCATCCTGTTATTGGTAAAAAACCTGATTATGATAGATTAATTGAGTTGGGTAAAACGGGTGTTAAGGCTTTAATATTAGATTCTTTGAATTCTAAAGAAGAAATGAAAACACCTAGTGAAAAAGTTGCTAAAGAACTTTTGAAAGATGTTTTATTGGGTGTGAATAATAAAGGGAAAGGTGTTGTTGTAACAACTTTTGCAAGCCATATTGCAAGATTAAAAACTATTGTTGAACTTGGAAGAAGTATGAATAGGAAAGTTGTTTTGTTAGGTCGCAGTATGTTGAAGTATGTTGGAGCAGCTGCTAATATTAATTTAATAACTTTTGATAAAGATATTGAACTAGTGGGTTATAGAGATTTAATTAAGAAGAAATTACAAAAAATTGATAAAAATAAAGGGGATTATTTGATTGTATGTACTGGCAATCAGGGTGAACCAGAAGCTGTTTTATCAAGAATGGCAAAAGGAGAATTTCCTTTTAATTTTACAAGTGATGATAATGTTATATTTTCTTGTAGGACAATTCCTACTGCTGAAACTGAGAGAAATAGGGCTATTTTAGAGAAGAGATTAAAAAGTAAGGGGGTTAGGCTTTTTAAGAATATTCATGTTTCTGGACATGCTTCACGTGAAGATCATAGAGATTTAATAAATATGACAAAACCCAAACATTTATTTCCTGCTCATGGAGATATTAGCATGATTACTGGAATGGTGGATCTTGCTAGTGAGATGGGTTATAAGTTAGGAAAGAATGTTCATATATTAGGTGATAATAGAGATATTACTGTTTGAAATTTAAAATTGATTCATATTGTTCTGAAATAATTTCTTTTTTTATTGCATCTATTTTTACATTTAATACCTTGAATGTTGAAGTTATTAATGTAATGTTCCAAAGGTATGGTTGAAGAATTACTATTGTTTTTACGAAATTATCTTTTGTTTTTATTAATTTTAATGCTTCTTTTAAAGTTATTTTTATTTTGTTTAAGTCTA
>Ga0180009_10006234_pt1 | contig 12575 bp, 13 predicted proteins | sample OS_PC_MetaG_FD_123537 | JGI IMG/M metagenome (GOLD analysis project Ga0180009, IMG submission 123537) | Groundwater microbial communities from the Aspo Hard Rock Laboratory (HRL) deep subsurface site, Sweden - OS_PC_MetaG | ecosystem: Environmental > Aquatic > Deep subsurface > Groundwater...
CAACTTTTTCAGTCAAGGATGCATAGTATTTTCTCAAGATAACCAGAACTTCTTCTCGGCCAAAGTGATCAACCACTTCCTCGTTGTTGGACAGTGCGTGACGCAGTTTGGTTCCGGAAAGAATAACCCTGTCATCTTTACCATGGGGGCATGTTCTCATGGAGGCCATGCCGTCACATTTTTTGCAGTAGAATGTCCAGTCAATTTTTAAGGGTTCGCAAACCAATGCTTTGCCGGGTTCTGACGGTGTTGGAATGGTGTCGAAAATTTCCTGTGCTTCAAACAGAGTATAAAAGTCACCAACGCCTGCATGGTCACGACCGATGATCATTCTGTTAACGCCATAGTTCTGACGGAAAGTAGCATGGAGAAGACCTTCTCTTGGGCCTGCATATCTCATGTCAAGCGGATATCCGCCGTTGACAACATGCTGGGGAACAAAGAAGCCTTTGATCAATGTATCAATACATTCGATACGAACTTCTGCAGGGATATCACCGGGTTTCAAGTTACCAATCAAAGAATGGATCAGAACGCCGTCACATACGTCGAGCGCAATTTTGCAAAGGTGTTCATGGGATCTGTGCATCGGGTTTCTCAGCTGCATGGAAGCAACATTTGCCCAGCCTCTTTCATCAAAGATAGCGCGGGTTTCTTTTGGTGTCAGATAAACGCCTTTAAATTTTTCAGGGAATTCACCTTCTGAAAGAACTTTTACAGGACCTGCAAGGCAGAATTCTTTTCTGGCCATAACCATCTGAACACCTGGATGATCTTTCATGGCAATTTTCCAGAAAACATCATCTGCAGATTCTTCGCCATGACCTTTATAAACTTTTTCACATTCCCATTTTTTTTCGTCTTCGGTCACTTCAAATTTTTCTTGGATTTTCATGGTGGCATAGATTTCACCATTTCTTTGAAGGGCAATTTCATCACCAACCTTGATTTCTGCGGCATCTGCCTTGGAAGCATCCAGCATTACAGGCACCGGCCAGAACGTACCGTCAGCCAGAAGGAAATCTGAGCAAACGCCTTTCCAGTCCGCTTTGGTCATAAACCCGTTCAGCGGGCTGAATCCACCGATACCCAGCATGATCAGATCGCCTTTAACCTGGGAAGAAATTTCAATTTTTTTGAGACCTGCGGCTTTTTTAAGTTCTGCTTCAAGTTCTGCGCCTTCAAGCTTACAAATAACAAGACCTTTTCCACCGTGAGGTGCAACTAATTTAGACATATACTTCATTCTCCTTGTTTATGTTTAACCTATTAATAAATGTTTACCCAAACATTTATCCTGAATTTTTAAAATAAAAATCTCGTAAGATTTAATGATGATTGACAAATTTGTCAAGAATTTTATTAATTTATCTGTAAAATCTTGGCAATGGCATCCATTGAATCCACATTAAAATCAGCTTTCAACCCGGGATTTTTAAATGCCACAAACCCTGTTTGAGCGCTGACAGCGGCTTGCCTGTCATACTCTGAGTCCCCGATAAAAAGAACCTCATAAGGTTTTAGATTAAATTTTTCCATTATAAGCAACAATTGCTCGGGATCAGGTTTTGGATTTTTTACTGTTGCTGCCGTCACGATGACTTCAAAATAGTCTTCCAGGCCAAAATCTGTGATCACCTTTTCCATGGTATTGGTCCGATTGGTTCCAATCCCCCTGATATACCCATTATCTTTCAGTTTTATGAGAAGTTCTTTTAAGCCCTGTTCCATGTTCATATATTTGATGAATTTATGATACCCGATATGCTTAAGGCAGTCGTATATGCTTGAAAGATCATTTTTTTCCGGAAAAAGATAGGCAATGGCCGCTTTTACCGTCATCATGTGGACATTGTTAAACTGCTCTTCATTTAAAAAAGGCTTGCCAAAGGTCTGCAACACTTCGTCATAATATTTTCTATTGGCCCTGGCCGTGTCAAACATGACGCCGTCACAGTCAAACACCACTGCTTTTATTTTTGAAATATCCATTATTAAATTTTAAAGTAACTTATCTTGTGTACTATGATTTAGGTTGCGGCTTTTCTATAAAGATAGCGTACACCCTTATGGTTAATGTCGGCTTATACGGGCTGTCGGTTTTAAGCGTCAATACGTCAAACAGATCGTCTGGTTTATCAGAATGGCTTTTAATCTCAATCTGCCAGGATTTCTTATCCCCTGTGGGCTCAATCAGTCTGGCTTGAATCTGGGTATTAATTTTTTGTTCCATTCCTAAAATTGAAAACATATATTTTTCTGACGGGGTAATGGTAACCACCGCTTTCAGATTCTCACCCGGGCTTCCGTCCAGGTAGACGGATTCAGGAGTTATTTTCACAACGCCTTCAACCGGTCCTGTGACAACCAGATCAAATTTCTTTTTTTCAGGATCATCGGTCTTGACAATGATGGTTTTTTTCATGGTCTTTCCACCATATCCGCTGGTTTTAAAACTTAACTTAATTTTGCCTTCCCCTCCCGGGGGAATTTCTCTGTCAAAAGAATGCTTGTCACAGCCTCAGGGCGGCAGAACATTCTCTATATGCAGAAGGGTCACTCCTGTGTTCTTTATAATAAATTCATGGGAAACATGGACCCCTTCCGGCACTGCTTCAAACGTAAAAATAGGATCATCAATCAAAGCTTTGGGTTGTGCCATCCCGTAATAGGGCAGGCAGAACAGAACAAATAAAATGGTGATGAGGATCGTTTTCTTTTTCATAGTATGTCGCTTTATAGTAAACAATTAATATTCAAACCTTGTAAATAAAGTATATTGATTCTCATTTAATTTCAAGTTTGTCATTGATCAGTCTTTTTTAAACAACCCTTTTAAGCCTTTGGTTGCCGATTTTACGCCTTCCGTGGCAGTGGTGGCAGCTTTTTGGGCAGCATCACCGCCTGTTTGAAGCCCGGATGCGCCAAGATCTTTCAGATTTCCAAGCTGTTTTAACCCGTCATTGAAAACCTGTGTCACGGAATCTGCACTGATGCTGTTGTAAAGGGAAGAAAAAATCTGTTCAAATGCATCAGCAGGCGTTGCACCATTTTTTTCTTTTCCAATGTCTTTTAAATGGATATCAGGCAATGGTGCTGTAATCTCTTTTCCGCCAAGGGCTGCCATGGTCAGGTTTACCTTGCCGTCTTTGACAATCACATTATTGATGACGATTTTTTTACCTTGTTTTTCTCCATCTGAACTTGTCTGGTCTTTGGCTTTTTCTTCTGCTTTCTTGCTTCCCTGCACATTTTTCAACAAGGTCTGAATATTATCAGATCCTGATATTTTCTCATAAGTAATTTCAGGTGCAACAATTTCAATTTTATTGATAATGATTGGATTTTTTGTAATGGAGCTTTCATCAATATCCACAAAAATCGATCCCACTTTCATGGCCTGGCCGGATTTAAACCCTTTGGGATTGCCCAGAAAAAATCCTTTGATGTTGGCTTCACCTGAAAAAAAAGACAGGCTCACATCAGCAACTGTCACATCGGTCTTGGTAATTTTGGGTCCAAGCGTATTCACTGTTTTTTTTACCAGCGGCCCCAAATTTGAAAGGGTTAAAAAAACAACCGCTGCCACGGCTACAAGGAGAACACCACCTGCAATGATAAATTTTTTCATGATTTGACTCCTCTATCTGATTTTTTTTCAGATTCACACTTTAAAAAGCTGTTCATTGATCATGGAACAAACTCTTTTCTTATGTTCTACTTTTTTTCCGTCAATGGTCAAGACATTAACTGCGCCCATTAGTGAATTGGTTAAAATTATATCAGGATATGAATAAAATTCTTCTTTGGAAATCCTTTTTTTTTGAACATCATACCCTTTTTCCGACAGTATGGTCAATACAGATGTCATTGCCACGCCGTCAAGAACATGGTCGGATTCAGGAATCATAACGGTTTTATCTTTTATGGCAAGGAGATTTGCCGTATTTGTTTCCGACACAGTAACATCAGGGTTCAGGATAATGGCTTCATCCGCCTGATGTTCTCTGGCAAACCGTCCTGCTTGATCATAATAAAGATAATTCAAGGTTTTATGATCTGCCAGGGGCGACTGCCGGGGATACGGGTATGTGACAAGATCCAGCCCCTTTTTATTCAACATTTCAAGCCTGTGGGTATACGGCCTTGCAAAAGCTGCCAGAAATACCTTTTTGCCATTCTCCTGCTCATCTATTGATACCAATAGTTTAACAGCAAGCAATTTGTCTTGAAAATTATTTTCTCTTATTAAAGAATGGATCACCTGTTCCCAGGTAATATCAGGCGGGGGGCTGCAAAAAAGGCGTTCCCATGCCCTGTTCAACCGTGATACATGATCTGCCAGGCGAAAGATGACACCCTTTTCCACGCGAATCGTCTCAAAAAGACCGGCTCCATATTGAAACCCCATGCTTGTGGCAGATACCTTTGCCAGATCCTGGTCAATGATCTTGCCATCCACCCAGGCTTTCTTTTTGATGTTCCGGGTCCTGTTTAAAGTACCGGATAAGGACTCCATCAAGGTTTTTCCCTTATCAAGGGTTTCCTGGAATTCTTTTTGAGGATCTGAGTCATATACGATCCCGCCGCCGACAGAAAAGAAAACCGTTTGATCGGCAATGGTTGCGGTCCTGATGGCAATGGAAAGGTCCATGGTGTCATGGAAACTGATATAGCCTATGGAGCCGGTATAAACATGACGTTTTACCGGTTCCAGTTCATCAATAATTTCCATGGAACGGATCTTGGGACAGCCGGTGATGGATCCCCCCGGGAATGTGGCTTTTAAAAGATCAACACTGGTTTTATCCGCCTCAAGCTCCCCTTCCACAATGGAAACCAGGTGAAACACATTTTCATAAGATTCAAGGCGTTTGTGCTCTTTGACAATAACTGATCCATGCCGGGTCACACGGGAAAGGTCGTTTCGCATCAGATCCACGATCATGGTCAGTTCGGCATCATCTTTGCAGCTTTGGGTGAGAAGACGCCCGTTTTCCATGTCCTGTTCTTTTGTCCTGCCCCGTGCAATAGTTCCTTTTATGGGTCTGGTTTCAACCCGCCTTCCCTGCTGTTTGATAAAGCGTTCAGGGGAAGTGGACACAATTTTATGATCTTTGGCATGGATATAAGAAAAAAAAGAAGCCGGATTTCTTTCAAACAAATCCAGGAACAACGAATAGGTGTCACCTGAAAAACCGGCCTCAAACCGCTGGGAAAGATTGGCCTGGTAAATATCACCCGCCCTTAAGTATTCAATGATTTTTTTTACCGAAGCCATATACTCAGGCTTTGTAAAGCTGGATTTGAATCCATCACTGACTATGGAAAACGGCTTCCTTTCAACTTTTTGTCTGATTTTGTCAAAAAAGAATTCTTTAATATTCCGGATGCTGTCCTCGGAACTTTCAGCCGGGTCCCGATGGGTCAGCACAGGGATAAAAAGTCTGGTTTTATTTGTTGTTTTATCCTGAATAAGAAGGAGGGACGGTGCATACAGACAAAGATCCGGAAGGCTGGTATCCATGCAGGTTCTGGGTAATTTTTCAATCCGATCTTTTAAATCATAGGAAAAATATCCAAACAGGCCTGAATGGATCGGAAGGTCAAAACTGGTATCCTTTAATTTGAACTGATTTAAGAGTTCTTCAATGACTGAAAACGGATCCTGTTGTATAGAAAATTCATTTCCCTGAACCCTTAAGGACACGGTTTTATTTTTACTTGTCACTTCAAGCCAGGGTTTTACGGCAAGAATATTATATCTTGAGCAATCAAGGTGTAAGCCGGATAACAGCAGCACGGTCCCGGTATCCTCAGCAAAGGATGCTGCGATCTGTTCAAAGGGCCGGTCCAGCTCAATCGTTTCCTGATAAACATCTTTTATAAGCGGCAGATGTTTTAGCAGTCCATTGATCTTAAGGCCATTCATCTCAAGAAAGGATTCATTCTCTTTTCATTGCCAATGGTTGTTTCCGGGCCATGGCCGGTATACACGATGGTATCTTCATCAAGGCCTAAAAGTTTTTCTTTAATACTTGAAATCAATGTGTCATAATCGCCCCCCGGCAGATCAGTCCGGCCGATGGACCCTGCAAACAAGGTATCCCCTGCAAAAAGATGACCCTTGGTATAAAGACAGATACCGCCTTTTGAATGACCCGGGGTGTGCATCACCTGAAGGGTTATGTCCCCAAAGCTGATTTCATCCCCGTTTTTTAAAAGAATATCTGCCGGTGGTGAATTCTGGGCCGACAGCCCGAACATTAGAGCAGACCTTGACAGTTCAGCCAGCATCGGCTCATCATCCGGATGAATGGCAAGCTGTGCCCCGGTAACTTCTTTCATTCTTTTATTGGCACCCACATGGTCGAAATGGCCATGGGTATTGATCAGATATTTTACTATTAACCCGGCTTTTGACAGCTCCATCAGGATCCGGTCTGCATCATCACCCGGATCAATTACAACCGCTTCTTTTGTTGATTCACACCCTAATATAAAACAATTGGCCATAATCGGGCCAACTTCAAGTTTTTTTATTATCAAAACAACCTCCAAAAAATTTCTGGTTATTTACAATTCTTCAAGGGATTTGATACGGTCCAGCACACCATTGATAAAAGGCCCTGAGTCCCTTGTACCATATTTTTTTCCAATTTCAACCGCTTCATTGATGGTGACACTGGAAGGTATATCCCTGCATTTTAACAATTCAAATGTTGCGATTCTCATAATATTTCTGTCCACCACAGGCATTCTGGAAAGTTTCCAGTTTTTTGAGCATGTGTTTAACAGGTCATCAATTTGAGACTTGTTTTCGGTTACCCCATTTACCAAATCCAAAAAAAAGGGTTTGATCCCTTGTGTAAGCAGTTGTTCATTGTTGGCACAAAATGCTTCAAGGCTCTGATCTGGACCGGATTTATCCATATCAAAGAAAAAAAGTGCCTGAAGGGCAAGTTCCCTTGCCTGTCTGCGGTCACCCATAATCTTATTCAGCCTTTTTCAGACTGGAGGAAAGATTTGCCATCTCAACGGCACCAAGGGCCACATCAAACCCTTTATTGCCGGCCTTTGTGCCGGCTCTTTCAATGGCCTGCTCAATGGTTTCCGTGGTCAGAATCCCAAACATCACCGGAACATCGGTGGCAAGACTGACAGATGCAATCCCTTTGGATACTTCTGCACACACATAATCATAATGGGTAGTGGCTCCACGGATGACGGCGCCAAGGCAGATAATGGCATCATAGGTGCCATATTGCAGCATTTTTTGTGCTGCCAGCGGAATTTCAAAGGCACCGGGAACTTTTAAAACCGTAATATCCTTATCTTCCGCTCCACTTCTGATGAGTGCATCAAGAGCACCCTCCACGAGTCTGCCGGTAATAAAATCATTAAACCTTGAGGCAATGATTCCAAACTTTTTACCCTTGGCCTGTAAACCTGCTTCGATAATTTTTGGCATTTTTCTATCCTTATCGTATACTGAAAAATTAAAATTTAGGCGTTACATGTGGAGCAAATGTCCCATCTTGGCCTGTTTGCATTTTAAATATCCCTGGTTGTGGCAGTTGGCATCAACTTCAATGGGAACCTGTTCAACAACGCTTAATCCATACCCTTCCAGGCCGATCATTTTTTTGGGGTTATTGGTCAGAAGCCGCATTTTCCTGACACCCAGATCAACCAGCATCTGGGCTCCCACACCATAATCTCTCATGTCTGCCTTAAAGCCGAGTTTTTCATTGGCTTCAACCGTGCCCAGACCCTGGCGCTGATATTCATAGGCTTTGAGTTTATTCACAAGCCCTATACCCCGGCCTTCCTGGCGAAGGTACAGCAGCACCCCGCTTCCTTCTTCTTCCATCATGGCCATGGCCCTGTGGAGCTGATCCTGACAGTCGCATCTAAGGGAAGAAAAAATATCGCCTGTCATACATTCCGAATGAACCCTTACAAGAATTTCTTTTTCAGGGTCAATCTCTCCTTTTACCAGGGCAATGTGGGTCAGTTCATCCAGATCATTTTCATAGGCAATGATCTTAAACTCACCGCCAACCCTTGTGGGGATGACGGTCTGGGCGGCTTTTTTGACAAAGCTTTCCGTTTTTAGCCTGTATTTTACAAGATCCGCTACCGTACAGATGCCGATTCCATGTTTTTTTGCAAATTTTTCAAGGGAAGGCATTCTTGCCATGGTGCCGTCATCATCCATGATTTCACAAATCACGCCCGCAGGTTTCATCCCGGCAAGACGGGCCAGATCAACAGATCCTTCTGTCTGGCCAATCCTTACCATGACCCCGCCATCCCTTGCCCGCAAGGGGAAAATATGCCCGGGTCTTGCAATATCGTTGGGTGTGGTGGTGTCTGCCACAGCCGTAAGGATGGTTGTGGCCCTGTCTGCGGCCGAGATCCCTGTGGTAACGCCTCTTTTAGCTTCAATGGAAACAGTAAATCCAGTCCCGTACTGGGAGGTGTTATTGTCCACCATCATGGGCAGGTCCAGCCGGTCTGCAATTGTGGAATCAAGGGAAAGACAGATCAACCCCCTTCCATGGGTGGCCATAAAATTTATGGCTTCCGGCGTCGCCGCTTCTGCAGCCATGGTCAGATCACCTTCATTCTCACGATCTTCATCATCCACGAGGATGACCATCTTACCGTTTTTAATATCTTCAATAGCCTGTTCAATCGTTAAATGCGGCATATTTTTATCCTTAAAATTTATAAAAATCCGTTCCTTGCGAGAAGTTCCATGCTGATATCTTTTTTCCCATGGGGAAAAGCATCATTTTTTGAAGAACTTCCCATTAATATTTTTTTTACATATTTCCCGATCATATCGGTTTCAATATTGACCTTATCACCCACCTGTTTCAACCCGATGGTTGTGATATCTGCCGTATGAGGAATAATGCTGACCTGAAAATTTTTATCTGAACATTCATTGATGGTCAGGCTGATACCGTCAATGGCAACAGACCCTTTTTCTATCATATCTGAAGCAAGCTTTGACGGGACATCAATGGTAATAATCACGGCATTGCTGTTCTTTTTAATTGAAGAAATGGTGCCGGTTCCGTCAATATGCCCTGAGACAAGATGGCCGTCAATTCTATCTGACAGTTTTAACGCCCGCTCGATATTGACCCTGGAACCTGCCGTCAATTTCTTAAAGGTTGTCCTTTCAACGGTTTCAGGCGCCATATCCACCTTAAAGGACTGTTTTTCAAGGCGGATCGCAGTAAGGCAGGCACCATTTACAGCAATGGAATCTCCGATTTTGCTCTCGGACAGATCCAGATCACACTGAATGTGGAGCACCTTTCCCTGTCCATTGGATTCGATTCGTTTTATGGTTCCAAAACTCTCAATGATTCCTGTAAACACTTGACTTTCTTTCCTAACCTTTTTTTGATCTTTTGTCTTTACCACCAGCGTGTTGCTGTTTATTATATCAAATACCCCTGCACAAGGATATCTGAGTCAAAGGGTTTAACCGTCACATTTTTAAGCTCAAACGCATCCTTTATCAATGCAGGTCCCGTGCCTTCAAACACGGGAATGCCGTCACTGCCGCCTAAAAATTTTGGGGCCAGAAAAAACAGCACCTTATTGACAATCCCGGCCTTGAGAGCTGATCCTGCCACAACGCTGCCGCCTTCAATCAAAAGGCTTAATATCGACATCTGACCTAACTTAATCATCAGTTTATTTAAATCAAGCCTTTGTCCTTTTAATGGTACTTCAAGAATTTGAACTCCATGGCGTTCAATCTTGGCTTTTTTTTCTTTTGAAACACCAGAAGATGTAACAATAATGGTTCCGGCAGTTGATGCCTGGGTAAGGATCTTTGCATCCGGCTTAATACTTAAATGGGTATCTAAAATAATTCTTACAGGATCCTTTGTTTGAACGCCGCAAATTCTTGATGTAAGAGACGGGTCGTCTGCATTCACGGTTCCTGATCCCACCAGAATTGCATCCACTTCATGCCGGATCTGATGGACATAGCCCCGTGATTTCTCATTGGTGATCCATTTTGAATCCCCTGTAGCGGTTGCAATTCTTCCATCCAGTGTGGACGCGCATTTCAATATCACAAAGGGTTTTTTATTATTTTGAACATACCATATAAATTCTTCGATCAGGGTGGCGGCTTCTTTTTCAAGAACGCCTGAGATAACTTTGATTCCGTTTTCTTCCAGAAAATTGATACCGCCGCCGCAAACATTGGGATTGGGATCCTTACACCCGACAACCACCTTTTTTATTCCGGCATTAATGATTTTATGAGTGCAGGGCGGGGTCTTTCCAAAATGGTTGCATGGTTCCAGGGTGACATAAAGGGTTGCATCTTTTGCCTTTGGGCCTGCATCATCAATGGCTTCTACTTCAGCATGGGCAAGCCCTGCCGCCCTGTGAAACCCTTTTCCGACAATTATTTTATCCTTAACAACAACAGCGCCGACACAAGGGTTCGGTGACACAAATCCCTTTGCTTTTTGTGCAAGGGACAGGGCCTCTCGCATATAGTCATGATCGGTCATCAGCCTTATCCGAAAACGCTTCAAATTCAATTGGCAGGCAATCTTTGGGAAGCAGCCCTTTTAACTCCTGGATAAAATCAGCCACATCCTTGAATTCCCTGTAAACAGATGCAAACCTGACATAGGCGACATCATCGATTTGTTTTAAGGCCTCAATAATTTTTTCGCCCACAACCTTTGAAGGGATTTCCTGCTCATTGCTTTCTCTTAAATCCCGCTCAATATTATCCACGGTTTCTTCAATCTGGTGAATACTGATGGCCCTTTTTTCACAGGCTTTTTTAATACCGGTAAGCACTTTTTCCCGGTTGAACTCCTCCCTGCGGCTGTCTTTTTTCACAATCGTAATGGGGATCTGTTCAACCCTTTCATAGGTTGTAAACCGCTGGGTACAGACCAGGCATTCTCTTCGACGGCGAACTTCAAACTCAATTTTGCCCGGCCGCGAATCAACAACTTTTGTATTGGGTTTTCCGCAAAATGGGCAGTTCATTTCAGCCTCTTTAGGTTAGGTTCCAAGCCGGACAAGCGCAACTTCGGCCTGATCAAACATATCCAGGGTCAAAGGGTCGTCATATCCGTCTTTATAATATACGGTTTTAATTCCCGCATTGATAATCATTTTTGCGCAGATGGAACAGGGCTGATTGGTGCAGTAAAGATCAGATCCGTTCACCCCGATGCCGTGAAACGCTGCCTGGATAATGGCATTCTGCTCTGCATGAACGCCTCGGCACAATTCATGTTTTTCTCCGGACGGTACATTTAATTGCGCTCTTAAGCATCCGGTCTCCCTGCAATGGGGAACATTTGCCGGTGCACCATTATATCCTGAACAAAGAATTCTTTTTTCCTTTACCAGGACTGCCCCTACTTTTCTTCTTGTGCAGGTGGAGCGGCTGGAGACCAGATCACAGATGCCCATAAAATATTCATGCCAGGAGGGTCTGTCAGATGAAAGCGCTGTCAAAAGTCTATTCCCCGGGATATAACGGATATTGGATGCACAGATCTTTTACTTTTTCACCGGTACCTTCAATACTGGATTCATCATCCAGGACATCACAGATAAACCCGGCAATTTTCTTGCCCGCATCCTCATCCATCCCCCTGGACGTAACAAGGGGAAGACCGATCCTGATACCACTGGTGACAAAAGGACCGCGTTTTTCATTGGGAACCGTATTTTTATTGACCGTGATGCCGGCCCGGCCCAGTCTTTCTTCAGCCTCTTTACCGGAAATATCTTTTTTGCTGAAATCAACCAGTACCATGTGATTGTCCGTACCATCCGAAACCAGCTTGTACCCTCTTTCCATCATCGTCTCTGCAAGGGCAGACGTATTTTTTATCACCTGTTTCTGATAGGTTTTAAAGGATTCGCCAAGCGCTTCTTTAAAGGCAACTGCTTTTGCCGCGATCACATGCATTAACGGCCCGCCCTGGATCCCGGGAAAGATCTGGCTGCCGATGGCTTTTGCAAATTTGGATGAAGACAGGATCAAACCGCCGCGAGGCCCTCGAAGGGTTTTATGGGTGGTGGATGTAATCACGTCTGCAAACCCGACAGGGCTTGGATGGACACCGGCTGCAACAAGCCCTGCAATATGGGCCATATCTACCATGAAAAGGGCACCCACAGATTTGGCAATTTCAGAAAAGCCTTTAAAGTCGATAATTCTGGGGTAAGCACTGGCACCTGCCACAATCAATTTCGGCTGATGTTTTTTTGCAAGGGTCTCCACCTGATCCATGTCAATCCTCTCGGTTTCAGGCGACAGTCCATAATGGGCAAAATCATATAATTTACCTGAAAAACTGACCCCAGCCCCATGGGTTAGATGACCGCCATGGGAAAGGTCCATGGCAAGAATCCGATCTCCGGGTGTTAACAGGGCAAAATAAACCGCCATGTTTGCCCCTGAACCTGAGTGGGGCTGGACATTTGCATATTCAACATTAAACAGTTTTTTAACCCGCTCAATGGCCAGATCTTCTACCTGGTCCACAAACTCA
>Ga0180009_10006236_pt1 | contig 12573 bp, 7 predicted proteins | sample OS_PC_MetaG_FD_123537 | JGI IMG/M metagenome (GOLD analysis project Ga0180009, IMG submission 123537) | Groundwater microbial communities from the Aspo Hard Rock Laboratory (HRL) deep subsurface site, Sweden - OS_PC_MetaG | ecosystem: Environmental > Aquatic > Deep subsurface > Groundwater...
GGCCGATCTTTGCCTTGAAAGCCGGGGGGTAGGACTTGCGTCTCTTTGTCTCACTCATTCTTCTGCTCCTCAAACCTCGGAACGTAGCTTAAACTACTGTCCAGAATCTGGGGTCCACTTTAATGACCGCGCTGGAGCGGCTCGAGGTAGCCATCCGTGCCATTATCTCGAATCACATGGCCTCTACACATGGGGCGCATTGGTATCTGGAACGCAGTCGCTTCAAGGACAATTACAGGCACCATGAACTAATCAATACACTGCAGACCCAACTCAATCGGGAGCGGCAAAAGTTCTCACGCGAATGCCAACACATCAAGAAAAGCAGTGCTTGCCCGGAAAGGCAGGCACGTCAAATTGACGGACGCAAACGCGACAACTATTTGCGCTTTTATGCAGAAACCTATGACAAGCCAGCATTGCCCCCTTCTTGGGCCATGACCGAGGAATTGAGCTTGGGCAGAATTTCCCATCTTTACAGCGGCTTGGCTCGGGACCGTGACCGGAAGCAAATCGCACACTATTTTGATTTGCCGCAAAACGTGTTAGGCAGCTGGCTCCATACTCTGACCTTTGTTCGCAACATCTGCGCACACCATGCCCGACTTTGGAATCGCGAGCTTGCCGTGCCACCACGCTGGCATGAAAAACTGCCAAAACCTGACGGCACCAACAGAACGCAGCCGCCCCGCCGCTACATCACAATCGCGGCAATGTTGTGCTATCTGTGCAAACAGATAGCGCCAGATAGTGGCTGGCTGGCCAAGCTGGTTGACCTCACCGGCGAATACCCGTCAATTCCGCACGTACACATGGGATTCATGCACGATTGGCAGGATCAACTTCTGCTCTATGAACAGCCAACGCCGCCATAGAAAACGGTTATTCTGGCAACGTGCAACAAGCGCGTAAATTCTGTCACCAACATCACCGGGCTAAACACAGCAACATGAATCAGACCAGCAAACAAGACTCCGACCTGGCCTACGCCGATCAACTCTGGAAGGCCGCCGATACGTTGCGCGGACAGATTGATGCCGCCGAGTACAAGCACGTGGTGCTCGGCCTGCTGTTTCTGAAGTACATCTCCGACTCTTTCGAAGCCCGTAAAGACGAACTCAAGGCCGAGCTGGAAGCCGACGGCATCACCGGCCCCCAGCTCGAAGGCCTGCTGGAGAACCGCGACGAGTACACCGCCGAGCGGGTCTTCTGGGTGCCGCCCGAGTCCCGCTGGCAGAACCTGCAGAACCAGGCCGCGCGGCCCGACATCGCCACGTTGATCGACGACGCGATCATTGCCGTCGAGCGCGACAATCCGAGCCTCAAGGGCAAGCTGCCGCGCGACTACGCCCGGCGCAGCATCGCACCGGAAAAGATGAAGGGCCTCATCGACCTGATCGCCGACATCGGCTTCAAGGGCGATCGCGCCAAGGCCCGCGACACGCTCGGCCGGGTCTACGAGTACTTCCTCGGCAAGTTTGCCCAGGCCGAGGGCAAGCTCGGCGGCGAGTTCTTCACGCCGCGCTGCATCGTCCGTCTGCTGGTCGAGATGCTCGAACCCTACGAGGGCCGCGTCTACGACCCCTGCTGCGGCTCGGCGGGCATGTTCGTGCAGTCGGAGCGCTTCGTCGAGGCCCACGGCGGGCAGACGACCGACATCTCGATCTTCGGCCAGGAGTCGAACCCCACCACCTGGCGGCTGGCGCACATGAACCTCGCCATCCGCGGCATCGAGGCCAACCTCGGATCGCAGCCCGCCGACAGCTTCCTGCGCAACCTGCATCCTGACCTCAAGGCCGACTACATCCTCGCCAATCCGCCGTTCAATATCTCGGACTGGTCGGGCAAGCTGCTGGCCGACGACGTGCGTTGGCAGTACGGCCCGCCGCCCGTCGGCAATGCCAACTACGCTTGGATCCAGCACTTTATCCACCACCTGGCTCCCCCCAACGGCCACGGCGGCGGGGTGGCCGGCTTTGTCATGGCCAACGGCTCACTCTCCAGTGGCTCCGGCGGCGAGGGCGAGATCCGTCAGCGCATCGTCGAGGCCGACCTGGTCGATTGCATCGTCGCGCTACCGGCCCAGCTCTTCCTCACCACCGGCATCCCCGCCTGCCTCTGGTTCCTCACTCGCGACAAGACGGGCAAGAACCTCAAGCATGGCGGGCGCGATCGCAAAGGCGAGACCCTGTTCATCGACGCGCGCAAGCTGGGCGCCATGCAGACCCGGACGCTGCGGGTGCTCACTGGCGGCGACGATGGGGAGAGCATGTTGGCCGACGGCATGGGCGACCCGAACTTCGATTCCGACCTCGGCCGCATCGTCTACGCCTTCCGCCAGTGGCGCGGCGAACCCGCGCCCGACTGGTGGAGCGAGGCCGAACACGGCAAATGGGAATACCGCGACATCCCCGGCTTCTGCAAGAGCGAGACGATCGAGGGCATCGGCAAGCACGGCTTCGTGCTCACGCCCGGGCGCTACGTCGGCGCCGAGGCGCAGGATGACGACGGCGAGCCGTTCGAGGAGAAGTACCCGCGTTTGCTGGCGGAGTTAGAGGAATGCTTTGGCGAGGGGGAGCGGTTGATGGCTCTGGTGCGGGAGCGGATGGGGAGACTCAGACATGACGAGTGATCGAGTCGAAAGACTTCTCGGTGAGGTGTACGACTTTCGTTCTGGACTTTCAAAGCCTGCATCCGCTTTCGGATCGGGTCATCCATTTCTCACGTTCAAGGACGTTTTTTATAACTTCTTCGTTCCCGATGAGCTTGGCAATCTAGTCAACTCGACGGAAGCGGAACGTGAATCCTGCGACATAAAGCGTGGCGATGTTTTCCTGGCGCGAACTAGCGAGACGATGGATGAGCTTGGAATGAGTTGCGTTGCCCTTCGAGACATCCCGTTTGCCACATTCAATGGCTTTTCCAAACGATTACGCCCGAAGTCCGATGCGGAGATTGTCCCTGAGTACGCGGGCTACTTCTTTCGGAGCCCACTATTCAGACGCGATGTGACTGCAATGTCGTCCATGTCTACGAGGGCAAGCCTGAACAATGACATGCTCAATCAGTTGAAAATTACGTTGCCGCATATCGCAACTCAGTCGGCAATCGGAAACACGTTAAAAGCTCTCGACGACAAAATCGAGCAGAACCGGCGAACGGCGCGGGTGCTGGAGAGGCTGGCACGAGCAATTTTTCGCGCGTGGTTCGTGGACTTCTTGCCTGTCAAGGCCAAGGCCGCCGGTGCCACCGCCTTCCCCTCCATGCTCCAGCCCGTCTTCGACGCCCTGCCCACCCGCTTCGTCGATTCCGACATCGGCCCAGTGCCGGCGGGGTGGGAGGTGAAGGCGATCGGCGACGTTGTCACAGCGAAGGGCGGGGGCACCCCGAGCACGAAGAACCCGGATTACTGGGACGGTGGCGAGCATTGCTGGGCGACGCCGAAGGACATGTCTCGTCTCTCCCATCCGGTGCTGCTGGACACGGAGCGCCGCATCACCGACGCAGGAGTCAACTCGATCAGCTCCGGCATCCTCCCAGTTAGCACGGTTCTGATGTCATCACGCGCCCCAGTGGGTTACTTGGCGATTGCTGGCGTGCCGACCGCGGTCAACCAGGGCTTCATTGCGATGGTCTGTGACGGCCCGCTGCCGCCGACCTATGTCTTTAACTGGGCGTTCACCTCAATGGACACTATCAAAGCCCACGCTAGCGGCACCACTTTCGCCGAGATTAGCAAGAAGAACTTCCGTCCGTTGCCTGTGGTTTTGCCGACTACCAATGTTGTCGCCGCCTATCAGGAAGCTGCTGATCCCCTCTTCGATGTGTTGACGGCTTGCGTCAAGGAAAACGGACAGCTCGCCGAGTTGCGCGATTACCTGCTGCCCAAGCTGTTGAGTGGCGACGTCCGCGTGGAGGTCGCCAATGGCTGACCCCCCCATGGTGCAAGCTCGATTCCAGATGGCCGGCTCCAGAGCCGCGATGCTCGAAGGGCCAACCCCGGAAATCATTGAGCAGCAGATTCAAGCATTGGAGGACGCTATTGAGCGGGTGCCTGACTTTGCGTTCGATCTTGCCAAAACTCTGGTCGAAACCATCTGCAAGACGATTCTCGAGGACATAGGCCGCCCTGCGGATCCGAGCTGGGATGCCCCGAAGATCATGCGGGAGACCACGGCCTATCTGTCGTTGATTCCTCGCAACCATCCGGATCCTTCAAAGACGCGAGACTCAATCACAAAGACTTTGAACGGTCTCCATACCACGGTGCAGGGACTTTGCGAGCTTCGGAACAACTATGGCATCGCATCACACGGCCGCGACGGATTCTCTGCCCGGCTCGATCAGCGACAAGCGACGCTGGCGGCACAAGCAGCGGATACGATCGTTTCGTTTCTCTACCGCATCCATCGTGACGCGCTGACCCAGACGCCAGGGGCACGGGTCTACTATGACGACCATGCCGACTTCAACGAGGCGTTTGACCGCGACAATGAGGTAATTCGGCTTGGAGACCTGGAACTATTGCCCAGCCGGGTGCTCTTCCACACAGACCGTGAGGCATACAAGGCAGCACTGAACGACCACACCGCCGAGCGCGACGGAGACGACAATGGGACGCCTGCCGCGGCGGCGGATGAAGCACAGGAGGAGGCGGAATGACGATGTCCTCGCCCACCGAACAGCTCGTTGAGGACGTCGCCGTTGTCTATTTCGGTGCGATCGGCGCTGCCACCAAGCGCGGCGTTGTGATCGACGACGCCGGGGAACGTGGCGGTGCAACCGATGTCGTGCTGACTGGCCGTCTCGGTACCGCGCTGCATCGCCTCAATCCGGATCTGCCGCACGACACGGTCGAGGAGGTGGTGCGCTTGCTGTCGCGCCCGCCGCATCCGACGCTGATTCAGAACAACCGCTGGTTCCATGCGCTGCTTACGGATGGCATCGAGGTCGAATACCGCGACCAAAAGACCGACGAGACCCGCGGCGGCCGCGCGCGCCTGATCGATTTTGACAACCCGGCGGCAAACGACCTGCTGGTGGTGCGCCAGCTCAGCGTCGCCGGAGCATCGGGCAAGATCATCCGGCCCGATCTGACAGTGTTCCTGAACGGGCTGCCGATTGCGGTGATCGAGCTGAAAGACCCAACCGACACCCAGTCCGATCTCGGCGTCGCCATCGATCAACTCGACCGCTATCAGCAGGCGGCACCCGATCTGTTTGGGCCGAATGTCTTGCGGGTGGTTTCAGACGGCATGCTGACAAGGGTCGGCTCGCTGACTGCCGGACGCAGCCGCTTTATGCCCTGGCGGCCGCTGACTGACGAAGACGGCGGCGCGCCGACGCTGGAGGCGCTGATTCGCGGACTGTTCGAGCCACGGACGCTGCTGGACTATCTGCGTAGCTGCGTCACCTTTGAAGAGGACGAGCGCGGCGAGATCATCAAGAAGATTGCCGGCTATCACCAGTTCCGTGCCGTACGCAAGGCGCGGGAGAGCGTTCTCAAGGCGTTGAGAACAAGCCACCCTCACCCCGGCCCTCTCACCGGGGAAGAGGGAGAAAACGCAGGCGACGGACGCGGTGGTGTGATCTGGCACACCCAGGGCTCCGGTAAGTCACTGACCATGATGATGCTGGCTGGCGCGCTGATTCGCGAACCAAAGATGGCCAATCCCACTGTGGTGATGATCACCGACCGGAACGATCTGGACGACCAGTTGTTCGAGACCTTCGCTGCTGGCCGGGCGCTGTTGCGTCAGTTGCCGGTGCAGGCTGAAAGCCGCGACAAGTTGAAGCTATTATTGGACCGGGCGGCCGGTGGTGTGGTGTTTACGACGATTCAGAAATTCACCGAGGCGCATGGGACGATTTCGCAACGTCACAACATCGTTGTGATGGCTGATGAGGCGCATCGCAGCCAGTATGGCTTTGTCGAAGGCGGCGCACGCTGGATGCGCGAGGCGCTGCCGAATGCCACCTTCGTCGGCTTCACCGGCACACCATTGGAGCTGGATGACAAAAGCACGATGGCGGTGTTTGGTGATTATGCTGACATCTACGATATCCGCCAGGCTGTCGAGGATGGTGCCACCCGACCACTCTACTATGAATCTCGCATCGTCAAACTGAACGTCAACGACGAGGGTGCTCGCGTTGCTGAGGAGAAGCTTGATTATGCCGTGCAGGCCAATCTTTCTGGCGCACAGACAGACGACACCATCCGCATTCCTCTGGAGTCACTGGTTGGTGCACAGGAGCGCATCGAACGGGTGGCAGCGTTTGTCGTCGAGCACTGGGAAAAGCGGCGCGCCGCAATGGAAGGCAAGGCCATGGTGGTGACCATGAGTCGTGATATCGCTGCGCGCTTGTACGAGGCCATCAAGGCATTGCGGCCCCACTGGCACGACGACGACGATGCACTGGGCCAGATGAAGGTCATCGTTACCGGCAGCGACGTGGATCCGCAACCACTGCGCCAGCACGTGCGCAGCAAGTTCGCGCGCAAACGCCTGGCCGGGCGATTCAAGGATCCGGCAGACGATTTGCGGCTGGCCATTGTCTGCGACATGTGGCTGACCGGTTTCGATTGTCCACCGGCGCACACCATGTATCTGGACAAACCGCTGGGTGGGCACAATCTTATGCAGGCCATTGCTCGCGTGAACCGCGTATATGGTGACAAGCCGGGCGGGCTGATCGTCGATCTGCTCGGCCTGGCCGATAGGCTGGCCGATGCCCTGGCCACCTACACCAAGGCTGGTGGCAGCGGCGAGGCCGTGCGGAATATACAGGACGAGGCGGTGCCGGCGATGCAATCGGCTTTTGAGAAACTGCAAGGCTTCATGCACGGTTGTGATTATCAACAGGGCTTGAACGCGGATGCAAGCGGGGTTCTGCCCGTCTACCTAAAGGCGATTGACCATGTGCTGGGACAAAACGATGGCTGGCATAGATTTCGGACGCTGGTGAAGGAGCTGTCCACCGCTTTTGCGCTTTCCGTGCCCAGAGCTGAAACCGAGCTCATTAGCCCGTATCTGGCGTTTTTTCAGCGTGTTCAGGCGATGATTCGCAAGCGACTGGCCGATGACAACGATCAACCTGCTGTCAATGCTCGTCAACGTGACATCGATGCTGCAGTGCGTCAGGTGATCGGCGGCGCAGTGAATGCCGACCAGGTGGTTGATCTGTTTGCCGTGGCCGGACTGGACGAGGCCAGACTGGACATACTCAGCGACGAATTCCTGGAGCGCGTGGCGGCGCTGGAACAGAAAAACCTGGCTCTGGAAACGCTGCGCAAGCTGCTCAACGATCAGATTCGCGTCACCGAGCGCTCCAATCTCGTGCAGAGCAAGAAGTTTCGGGAAGCACTCGAAGACGCCATGCTGAGCTATACCAACAAGGCAATCACTACCGCCGAGATGATCACGCGCCTGATTGATCTGGCCAAAAGCATGCGCGAGGCGCAGCGACGCGGAGATGACATGGGCCTGAGCGGCGATGAAATCGCCTTCTATGATGCTCTGGCCGAGAGTGAATCTGCCCGTGAGGCCATGCAAATCGACACGTTAAGATTGATGGCACGTGAATTGACCGAAATGGTCAAGAAGATGCCGAAACTGGATTGGACCCAGCGTGAATCGGTGCGCGCCAATCTGCGACGCAGCGTGCGGCGTATGCTGGCCAAGTACGGCTATCCACCCGATCTGGCAGAAGGCGCCACCCAACTGGTGCTGCGACAGGCTGAGCTATCGACCAACAACCAATTGTAAAAAGCTTATGATTCTATGGTAAAGTTTAGTTACGTTACTTTCTGCAACTTAATGAATTCTTGCAAATCCAAAGTTCAGTGATGCAACCCATCTGAGTGAATGCAATGAAATCTGGATACAAAGCCAACTATTCTGACCAAGTCCGAAAAATACTGAAGGATCCAGCTAAGTCAACAGCTTTGGTCAACGCGATCGAGCAGATCCGCAACAGTCCAAACTCACGCTCAGCACAATCTGGCGGAATACGCGTGTACACCGACCCGCCCAAGAAAGCATCTGCTGCCACCGGCTGATCACCATCAGGGGGCGCTAGAATGGGGATTGGATTGACGGGGATTGCAGTGATTTTCATTGCACTACCCGGCATTCTGATGACAGTCTTTGCCAGACTGGGAAAAGAGGAATCTGGGCTACCTGTCATCATGGATGCAGGCTGGAAAGTGCTGGCTACAGCGACAACCGGTGCTTTTCTGATTCACTTCTTAACATATTTCATTGCCCAGTCGGCTGCTGGCATATTGTCCACGCCACGCCCAGATATCGTTGTCGCAGGTATCCTTGTCGGGATTGAAGATTCCTCATTGCAACTCAAAGCACTGAAAAACATACAACATCACCTATACGCTCTAGGCTTGTATCAGGCAACAGCCATAGGACTGTCTGCTTTTTTTGCACAGCTTATCAATAAGATAAAGACCGAAAAAAACTGGCTGGCAAGCAAAGTGGATGAATTGTTGACCAAAGACAAACCAGTGGTGCTGTGGACGACTGTCGCGATGGAGTTTGATGGCAAAACCTGGTTGTTCGCTGGAATCTACGAGAAACACATCAACAATAAGGCGGGTGAGCCTGAATACATCGTGCTGCAGTTCGCACGACGTCGCCGATTGGCAGATGACGGCAAGGAAAACGCATGGATCAGCATTCCAGGCGAATCATTGATTTTGCATCTGGATGGCTGGCACAGTGTGAATCTGGATGCGATGTATCCGCTGGAAGAGCAAGAACCTGACGACGATATTGCCGCTCAGGAACAACCTCGCACGCCCAGTCCCGCGCAACCGGCCTGAATCCAGTTCCGGTTAAGCCGCAGACCACCTCATAACCTGCCCAAACGACCTCCCGCCGCAGACCGATGCAAGCACAGTCATGCCGGTGTAGAGTAATGCATTGAAATTGATTGCAAACCACCACGATGCTGAGACAGACCATGCACAAACCCACCTCCAAGTCACTGCCAGCGCTGCTGGCCTGCTGTGTAGCCCTGCTGCTGAGCGCTGCGCTGTGCGCCCAGGACGACAAACCCGATCCGGCCTCAATCTATGCCGGCCTGGCCATTCGTGACCTCGGCCCGGCAGTGACCTCCGGGCGCATCAGCGATTTCGCCATGCATCCGGACGGCTGGCAAGTGTATTACGCGGCCACCGCCTCGGGCGGGCTGTGGAAAACCGTCAACGGCGGCATCACTTTCACGCCGATTTTTGACCAGGAAGGTTCCTACTCCATCGGTGTGGTGGAGCTTGATCCGAACAACCCGGACACGGTCTGGGTCGGCAGTGGCGAAAACAACGCACAGCGTTCGGTGGCCTACGGTGACGGCGTGTACAAGTCGCTGGACGGTGGCCGCAGCTGGAGCAACATGGGTCTGCCGACCTCCGAGCACATCGGCAGCATTGTCATCGACCCGCGCGATTCCGATGTCGTCTACGTGGCTGCCCAGGGACCGTTGTGGAGTGCCGGCGGCGAGCGCGGCGTGTACAAGACCAGTGACGGCGGCGCCAGCTGGGAAGCGGTGCTGACAGTGGACGAATACACCGGTGCCAACGAGCTGCTGATGCATCCGCACAATCCCGATCTGCTGCTGGCCTCAACCTGGCAGCGACATCGGCAGGTCTGGACCCTGATCGACGGCGGCCCGGGCAGCGGCGTGCACCGCTCCAGCGATGGCGGTGCCAGCTGGAGCAAAATCACCGCCGGCCTGCCTGGCGGCGACATGGGTCGCATCGGGCTGGCGTTTGCACCATCGTCGCCTGACACGGTGTACGCGATCATCGAGGCCGATGGCAAAAGCCAGGGCCTGTACCGTTCCACCGACTTCGGCGTCAGTTGGGAAAAGCGCTCCGACCATGTCGCCGGCAGCCCGCAGTATTACAACGAGTTGATTGTTGATCCGCACAACCCCGACCGGCTGTACTCCATGGACACCTTTATGCAGGTGTCCGAGGATGGCGGCAAGACCTGGAACATGGTGGGCGTCGAGCACAAACATGTGGATGAGCACGCACTGTGGATCGATCCGGCCAACACCGACCATCTGATCACCGGCAACGACGGTGGTATCTACGAAAGCTGGGATCGCGGCGCCAACTGGCGGCACGTGCGCAATCTGCCGATCACCCAGTTTTACCGCGCCACCCCGGACAACGCGCTGCCGTTCTACAACGTCTATGGCGGCACGCAGGACAATTCCAGCCTTGGCGCACCGGCGCGCACCACCTTCAATTACGGCATCGCCAACCACGACTGGGTGATCACCCTGGGTGGCGACGGCTTCAAGACGCAGGTTGACCCGGAAAACCCGGACACCGTTTACTCGCAACTGCAACATGGCATGCTGGCACGGTTCGATCGCAGCAGCCACGAGCGCGTGCTGATCACGCCCATGCCGGGCGCTGACGAGGACAATTACAAGTGGAACTGGAATTCCGCCTTCATCATCAGCCCGCACGACCGTAAACGCTTGTATTTTGCCGCAGAAAAGCTTTTTCGCAGTGACGACGGCGGCAACAACTGGCGCGTGGTCAGCCCGGATCTGACCCGCCAGCTTGACCGCAACGCACTGCCGGTCATGGGCCGGGTATGGAGCGTGGATGCGATCGCCAAGAATGCCTCGACCTCGATGTACGGCAGCATCATCGGTCTGTCGGAAAGCCCGCTGCAGGAGGGCCTGCTGTATGTCGGCACCGACGACGGCCTGATTCAGGTCAGCGACGACAACGGTGCCAGTTGGCGCCGCAGTGAGCGCTTTGGCAAGGTTCCGGACATGACCTATGTCAGCGATGTGGAAGCCTCGCTGCACGATGTCGACACTGTCTATGCCGCCTTCGACAACCACAAGCGCGGCGATTACCGACCGTATGTTTATGTCAGCAGCGATCGCGGACGCAGCTGGAAGTCGATCAGCGGCAACCTGCCCGAACGCGGCAGCGCGCACACCATCGTGCAGGATCACGTGGATCCGCAGCTGCTGTTTGTCGGTACCGAATTCGGGGTGTTTGCTACCCAGAACGGCGGTCAGAACTGGTTCCGGCTACAGGGCAACATGCCCACCATTGCCGTGCGCGATCTGGAAATCCAGCGCCGCGAATCGGATCTGGTCATTGGCAGTTTTGGCCGCGGCATACGCATACTCGATGACTACAGCGCCCTGCGTACACCGGCCACAGAGCTGCAGGAAGCAGAGGCCACGCTGTTTGCCGTGCGCGATCCCTGGCTGTATGTGGAGGACGATGTCTGGGTCTACGGCAGCAAGGGTGCCCAGGGGGTGACTTACTTCACCGCCGACAACCCGCCGTTCGGTGCCGTGTTCACCTACCACCTGCGCGACGGCTACCAGAGCCTGCGCGAGCAGCGTCAGCAGGAGGAGAGCGAACGCAAAAAAGGCGGCGACGACAACCCCTACCCGAGCTGGGATGCATTGCGCGCAGAAGACCGCGAACAGGCACCGCAGCTGTGGTTTGAAATCAGCAATGCCAACGGTGAGGTGATCCGGCGCGTGTCCGGCAGCACCACCAAGGGTCTGCACCGGAGCAACTGGGATCTGCGTCTGCCGGCACCGGACCCGGTGTCACTCGGTGGCAGCGGCTTTCGCGCGCCATGGGAATCCGAACCCAGCGGCGTGCTGACAGCACCCGGCGAGTACTCCGTGCAGATGGTCAAGCTGGTACGCGGCGAGCGCACCGCGCTGGGCTCGCCGCAACGCTTCATCGTCAAGCCGCTGCAGCGCGGCCAGTTCCGTCCCGACTCATTGCAGGATCACCACCGTACCATGCAGGCGGCAGCCGATCTCAGTCGCGCTGTGCAGGGGGCTGGCAAGGCACTGGGCGAATTGCAGAATCGCGTCAGTCATCTGCGCGTGGCACTGCGCGACACCCCGGCACTGGACAACAGCCTGAGCACACAACTGCAGCAGATCGATGCCGGACTGCATGATGTCAACCTGCTGCTCAATGGCGATGCCGTCAAGGCAAGTGCCAGCGAGCCGCGTCCGATGGGGCTGGCTGAACGCGTCGGCATGTTCTCGTGGGCACACTGGAACGCGCTGGCTGCGGTCAGCGGCAACCAGCAGCAATCACTGGACATTGCCCGTGAGCAGTTCCAGCAGGTGCAGCAGGGACTCGATCAGGCCAACACCAGGCTGCAGGCGCTAGAGGCTGCCGTGGCCGGCGAGGCACCGTGGACCCCCGGTCGCATCCCGGTGCTGGACAACTGAGTCCTGATGCCACAACAAAGGCTGACCTGAGGCAGACCAGCCCCCACCCCAACCCTCCCCCCGCGCGGGGGAGGGAGCTTCCGAAGCGCTGTTCATGTCGAAATCACCACCGCAACACCGCGGCAAATGAATAGTATCGATGCTGGCCGTCTGATAATTCGATGCTGGATTGCTTGTGCCCATAACGTTGACGCTGCCTGTGAGCAGTCCCTTCCCCCGTTCGCGGGGGAAGGTTAGGATGGGGGCATGAGAACCCCCAACTCCACCACCAGGGCACGCCGTTTACGCACGCAGATGACCGATGCGGAGCAA
>Ga0180009_10006237_pt1 | contig 12571 bp, 11 predicted proteins | sample OS_PC_MetaG_FD_123537 | JGI IMG/M metagenome (GOLD analysis project Ga0180009, IMG submission 123537) | Groundwater microbial communities from the Aspo Hard Rock Laboratory (HRL) deep subsurface site, Sweden - OS_PC_MetaG | ecosystem: Environmental > Aquatic > Deep subsurface > Groundwater...
ACGGCAACGGACTGGGACCACCGGGCGAGGGGGCCTGGAGGGGACCCGCCTCATGGACCAGTCATTTCTTTGGAGGTCCCTAAGTCTGCATGCACCTGTTGGATTCGCGATTTGGTTGCGCCCCACGTTTGAGTGACGCATACCTGCGTGACCATCATGTTCCCGTTCCTCGCCTCCGCGTACCTCAGGACCTACCGCAACGGCGACCAGGTTGTGCTCGACCACGCCGCGACGGGGAGCCACGAGCCGCTGACTCCGCTCCAATGCGACGTACTTTCTGCCTACTGGCCGCCGGAGGCGGACATGGAGGCATGGGAGCGGGTGGTGGCGGAACACGGGAAGGATCCTGCCGAGCGCGCGGTCATGGACCTGGCCGGCCGTCAATGGCTCGTGCCCGATCGACGGACCGATGAATCCGCGTTGGACGCCGCGCTCAAGGAAGGATTGCGTCCGTTGCCGTTCGTCGACCAGGTCGAGCTGACGAATCACTGTCCCATGAAGTGCGGGTTCTGCCCAAGGGGGACCGAGGGGGGCATGACGCGCCCGAAGGGATTCATGGATGTCGGGCTGTTCGAATCGTTGATTGCGCAGCTTCCTCCCGAGCAGGGGACGAGCTGGAGGATGGAGCTGCACCACCTGGGCGAGTCGTTGTTGCATCCGAACGTGGTGCGATTCGTCGAGATCGCGGCGGGGCGGGGATTTCCCACGGAGATTTCCGCCAATCCTTCGCATCTTCGACCTGATCTTGCGCGTGCGCTGATCGATGCAGGCCTCGGCAGGATCGTGCTCTCCCTTGATGGAATGGATGGTCCGACGCTCGCGGGGGCGCGGGGCCCTGCCGCGCTGTTCGAGCGGGCTGTGCAGAACATCGAGCGGTTGTTCTCGATCCTGTCCGGCGTCGCGAATCCTCCCCAGGTGATCATTCAGATGCTTCGACTCCACCGGAACCGCGCCCAGCACGACGCGTTCCTGGCGAGGTTTGGGAACGTTGGGTTGCCGACGGTGCAGGCCGTTCTCAAGGACCTGGAAGGACCTGACCCCGACCTGGGTGAACCGACCTGTGAACCGCCCTCTTACTTATGTGTCAGCCCCTGGCGATCGGTGGTGGTGCTTTGGGATGGACGGGTCGTTCCTTGCTGTCGAGATGCGGATGCAATGGTCGTGCTCGGCGATCTACGACACCAGAGTTTGGAGGACATCTGGCACGGTCCGGCCGCCGCACGGCTTCGATCCCTGCACTGCGCCGGCGGTTCGATTCCACACGGCCATCTCTGCTCCGGATGTCATTGGAGTCGGGCGACGTTCGCAGCAGACGCCCCGTCGCGACACCCGAGTCATGCCCGTTCTGATCCCTACGCGTGGTGACGCCTACAAGCAGGTGATCGGTCCTCCGCCGCACAACCGTTCACGTCTCGAGCGCACGCGCTCCGACCGGGCGACAGTTCCGTTCCACAGTGTCGCAAGGGACTCGGCCATGATGTTCCCGAGCACGGGACCGTGGAAGCTCTCGACGTGAACGTCGCCGTTTGGCTCGATGCATGCCTGTTCCCAGGGCGTACGGCAGGGATGGATCTCACTTCGATTCGCGAACTGGTCGGCTTCCAGGAACGAAGCCATCGCCGGGGATTCGTGCAGCTTGCACCGCCAGACCCGCGGCGGACTCGTGTGATCGACGACCACCAATCCTCGTTTCGTGCCGCTCCTCACCGCCGCTTCGATGGCGTCGCGCACGCCTGGCGCGTGCTCGTCGAGCATCATGCCGCGAGCTTGTTCCGTGCTTGGTACGAGCTCTTCGAGCTTGAGCCAATCCACGCCCAAGTTGGCTGCGAGCTCGGCCATGGCCTCCAGCTCGTGCAAGTTCTCACTGGTCACGACGCAGGAGATCCCCAGGCGGAGGTCGGCGCCTCGCACAGCGCGCATGGTGACGGCAGCCCGCAAGTGTTCCACGATCTTGTCGAGCTTCGAGCCGACGCGAATGGCGTCGTTGGTTTTGGGGGTCGCGCCGTCCAGCGAGACAGACAGGGAACGAACCCCGGCGTCGATGAGCCGACCGGTGTTTCGTGGGGTGAGCAGCATGCCGTTGGACAGCAGATGGATGATCGTCGGCGCGCTGGCTCGGGCGAACCGGATCGCGTCGAGCACGTCGAACAACATGGGCGTGATCAGCGATTCGCCGCCGTGGACGAACCCGAAGTAGGAGGCGTGACAGAAGTCCTCGCGCAGCCGGTCGAGCACGGCGTGGGTGAGGGAGCGCGCCGATCGTTGGAAGGTCCGCTCCGGTGAGTGGTTGATGCAGTGGCGGCATCGCAGATTGCATCGCTCCGTGAGCGAGAAGTCGATGCGCGTCGGTCGCGAAGGGACTTGCGGTGCGCCCGCGGCGAATGCCTCGTCCCGGACCTGCCGTTGCATGCGCGCGCGAGGCTCCTCCACGCCCGGTTTCCGAGGACGCCGTCGACGTTGCGCCAACAGGCCGGCGTTGGGGCCCAAAGCGATCGATTGGCCTCGCGTTCGCACCTCGCCTGCCGTGGCGATGGGTTCGAGCAGGTCGAGCCAGTCGTCATCGAGGTCCAACTCGACCGGGAGGTCCGAAGCATTGATCACGATGTCGATCACGTCTTGATCGCAGCTCCGGCGCGCAACCAGCAGACGGTCTTCGGCGAACATGATCTGAAGGTCGCCGCGGCAGAGGGCAGGGTGGAGCCGGCGCGCCTCGAGGAGCGCGCGCGTCAATGTTCGAATGGCCGATTGCTGTTCCGACCAGACCCATGGCATGGGCGACCGATCTTCCCAAACGCCCTCAGGCCGCAAACTGGCCAGCTCGGCGGCCAGGCCCAACTCCTCTCCGTACACGAGCATAGGCACGCCCGGTGCAGCCGCCAGCATCAGCATCCCCAACGCCGTGCGTTCCGGAGCTCCTCGCACGGAAGAGAGGGTCGCGAACCGGTTGTGATCGTGCGTGGACAAGAATCGAACACTTCTCGCGCCGGGTAACGCCCCCGATGGCAGCGAAGACCCCAGTCCTTCGGCAGCCCGGCCGGCATCGATCGACCGCTCCGCCACGAACGACGTCGCCATGCGATGGAAAGAGAAGTCCGTGGCCGCATCCACCACGCCGCTCTCGTGCCATCGCCAGGCGTGCTCCGGCACGACCTCGCCGTACACCAGGCCTTCGGGAACGTGTTCGCGAAGCGTATCTCGAATGCGCTTGCCCAACGACACGGGGATCTGCGCAGCCGCATCGAGTCGGAACCCATCGATTCCGAGCTTCGCCCAGTACGCTGCGGTTCGAACGACCAGGTCCTGGACTTCAGGATATTCGAGGTCGAGCAGCGGCGCGTCGCGCCGTCCGCCGTACTGCGCGAGAACCTGCTTGCCGTTCTTGGTCTTCCACCGGAACCAAGAAGCATATGGAGAGTCGGCCCCGTGTCGCCGCACGTCCTCGTGCGCAGCAAAACCCCGTCCGACGTGAACGAAGGAAAAGTCGAGCAACACGCGGAGCCCACGGTCGTGCGCGGCTTCCAGCAGTCTTTGAAACGCCGGGTCGCCTCCGAGCGCGGGATCGACGCCGATGGGCTCGGACACGTCGTAGCGATGACAGCTGTCGGCGCGGTGGATGGGCGTCAGATGCAGCACCTTGATACCCAGATCGGCGAGGGCGTCGAGCGATCGGGTCACGCCGTCGAGGTGTCCTCCCGCGGGGCGATCCGGGCCCGGGTCCTGCGTCCAATCAGGCCGGTCCGAGGCCGGGCGAAAGCGATCGACGAGGATGGTGTAGACCACGCCATCCGTCCACCACGCTGGAAGAGGACTTGGTGCAGGGGGGCAGGAGAAATGGGCGCCGAGCGATTGCTGTCCCACCAGGGTCCCATCGACGAGGAGAAATCGAAACGTGGCGTTCGCGGTGGAGGTGGGCAAGTGAAGCCTAAAAACCAGGTGTTCGCGTTCCTCGCCCACGAGCGGCATGGGTGAAACGGAATCCGTATCCGGACGATCTTCGCGCCAGGCGACGCGGATGCCACGGCCGTGCCCTTTGCGGAGCAGCACCGTGAGAACGACGCCGCCGCGAGGGTGATGGTAGAAGAACGGCAAGCCAGGGGCGAAGAGCAGCGGCTCGGGCGTGCCGTCAACAACGAGCACGTTGTTGGGGTCGCCGCCGGGGCAGCGCGTGCGTGGATTGCTGGGGTCGAGCATCCAGCGTCCATCGACGCGGAACTTGTAGGCGTAGACACCTGGAGGGAGCTTGAGCTCGCAGCGGAAGGCGAGGCGATCGGCACCGGCGGGCTGCGGGGAGAGCGCGCGCCCGGTGGCCCAATCGTCGATTTCCCCTCGTAGTTCTACGACTCGGGGGCGAGGTTCGACGGGGAGGGTGAGCTCCAATCGGGTGTGGGTCGGCAAAGAATCCTCAGAAATATTGGTGTTTACTGTGATTGGAAACGCGTGGTCGATTTTGCGTTGCACATGCTTAGCTCATGTCGTACAAGGTGGTCAGTGACTCACTGATGAGTTACTGGTAGTCCGAAGCGAACCGACAGACCAGGGGTCTGTTTCCGACCCCGACGAATCGACGTCCCGGCAGTGTCCGAAGGGCGAGCGGCTGGTTGCGGCCTGCGACGGCCGAACGCGAGGAGCCTCGACAATGTTGAACGTGAAAGTCCGCAAGATCGGAATCATGGTGGCAGGCGCCACCAGCATCTTTGCCTTGGGGCAGTCCACGCTGGGTTGTGCGTTTGATAGCGCCCAGGACGTCAAGGAGGAAGGCCGTGAGTCCACGGCCCATCAGAGCCAGGCCGTCGAACCCGGCTCTGCCACCCTCGTGGCTCAGATTCGCTCCTGGGGCGATCGGGAAGTCGGATTGACCGTCGCAAACGCGACCACCGATGAGTTCATCCGCGTCGGCGAATCGCTTTCGGTCGACGTTCGGGCGGCGGACTTCTGGTGGTTGGCGCACCCCGACGGCGGCGACGGTTACGACGACATGAACAGGCTGAAGAAGCTGAATGTCCAAGTGACCGCGTATTTCTACCACAACGGCGATCTGTCGAGCAGCACGACCGTGGGCATCGCGTCCTGGTCCAATGCGACGAATACGTACGAGTTGCTGGGTACGACGGCAGCGTTCGTCGTGCCGAATGACGCGGACGTGATCCAATTCGCGTACGTGGTCACGGACGCCGACGATGCGGGCGTGAACGTGCAGATTCCGGCGGACCAGTCGGAGAGCGTGGTGGTGTTCGGCGCGCGTACGGAGAAGCATGTCGTTTTCGACAATGACTACGCCGAGCTGCGGGAGCGCGTGATTGAGGACGGTGGCCTGCCGCGCGGCCGGGACATTCTGGTCGGCTACACCGATCACCGCGCCAACACGGTGGTCGACTCTGGGTCAATCAATACCGAGATTGGAACACAGAAGAACTACGGCCGATTCGGGTCTGACATCATTCCCATTCACGGTGTGGTGGAGCACGAAGTCACGCTGGGTGTCCAGTTCGACGGCGTGTGGGGGCAGGAAGCGCCGATGGTCCAGCGCCTCGACTCGGCCATGGTCCCCCGCAGCCAGCCGTGGAACCGGCGATTCGCCTTCGAGCGCCGCGTGGCCATCCCGACGAGCGCCGGCCATGTCGCCATGTACTTCCACGTGAAGACCTATTTGAAGGTTGATTACAGCCGATATCCGAACGCCATCGACCGGCACTACAACGATGGCGACAGGATCCTCGTTCGTGAGATCTGGGACAACAACGGCGGCTCGGGCATCGACTATCACTTTGATACCGAGCAGTCGTCACTGCCCCCGGTCGAAGCGCGCCAGCCCGACGTGCGTCGCACGGTCATCTTCGTCCGCGGCGAGACGAGCCCGGGCCAGGACATGTTCGTGCGCGGCGGACTGGATCACACAATCGCCCAGCTGCTCCTCGGCAAGTCTTGCACGGACGCCCAGGGTAACCCCGACTACAGTTGCTCGGTTCCGATCACGAACTTGAATCGTCGGAACGCCTACAACGATCCCTGGAAGACCGAGGACAGCTTCCTGGATTGGTACGGGGCCGAGTCCGGACAGACCGGAACCGTCAATGGACAGGGGGCCAACGGAACCGCCGCGGACTGGACGACGAACTACTGGCCGTCGGAGTGGGGCACGGAGAAGACCGTGGCGAACGACGGATACGGGCTCGACGACCTGAACCGGTACTGCGGAATGCACTGCTGGATGGTCGACGTGGAGATGGACTGTTCGAAGGCGTACCACTCGCCCGATGGGACCCCTTGGTTCGAGATCAAGTCCTTCATTTCGAACGGGCCCGGGTGGGAGTCTGACGCGAGCCAGGGCGTCGATCCCTACTACAGCTACGTGGACGCGCCCTACGCGTCGAAGAATCACATCGGCAAGTGCGGCATGGTGAACGTGTTCCACCGCGGTGATTCATCAGCTGAGTTCCATCGTTTCAGCGAATTCGAGGATTGAGCCCGGCTCCAGATCCCGCACCCCTCTCGTTGAGATTGGCCGACCCATCCGGTCAATCTGTTTCACCCATTCGAAACGTCCGGTACGCTGCCGCCATGTGGTACGGGCGGGCTCTCGCGATGGCTTTGGCGCTGGCGACCTTCGGATTCTCGGAATCCGCCGAAGCCTGTTCCTGCGGGCTGGGTCCTGCCCGATTCGTCATACCGGACGACGCCATCCTGCCCGCGAATGGACGTGCCCTCGCCTGGTGGTCCGGCGGAATTCGCTGGGATGTCTGCCCGGAGGGCGAAACCTGCACGGAAACGAGTGGCATCAACCTTCCCCCATCCGCAAACGAGTTTCGTATCGAGCGGCTCGAAGGCAGCCGAGCCGTCGCCGTGCCCCATCACATCGAGCTCGTCGTTCGTGATGACCCCGATCGCCCCTGGGGAAAGAGCAGCACCGGGCTGCTCGTGGTGGCCACGGAAGGGCTTGAAGCGGGCGCGCGATACCGGTTCCACACCGGCGAGTACGGGCTCGATTCGACCACGGTGTCCGTTGGGCGTGACAGGCTCTACGGAGCTGAGGGACGGATCGTCGCAGACGAGCTCGCTGTAGACCGGCTCGAGCTCAGCGCGGGGTTGTCATGCACGGCGACCGTGACCGCCGTCGTGCGATCCATTCGGTTCGAGCTTCCCGAGCGGGCTCAGCCGTTCGCGTCGGCGCTCGTCTACACCACCACGGTCGACGGTGCGGATTGGAGACCGTCCCACAGCATGTGCACGCCTCCACCGCCTGGTCGAAGTTGGACAGGGCAGGGGAAGGACCTGCTCTACTCGGTATGCGACTATCAGCAAACGGCGCGCGAGCTTCTCGAAGTCACCCCGCTCAGCGAGTCGTACGGGCATTGGGTGACCATGCGCGCGGAGCTACCGGGCACGGACGTCGTGTTCACGGCGCCGTCGCTGGAGGTCGATTTCGTTTGCCCACGGGCTTCGGTGCCCGCCCCCGCGGTGTCCGCAAGCGATGGCGGATTCAACCGCGCGCGGGTCGAGAAAATGATGCGCTGCGATGGTTGTTCTGTTGGGCGCCCTGCTCGAGGCATCGAGCTCCTGTCAGTGCTTGGGCTTGGTCTGTTGCTCGCGATGCGTCGACGCGCTTGAGTCGAGCACTGCCGTCACTTGCTCGACCACGGTTCGGCGGTCGGGGGCGAACGTGTTGTCGAACACGGCCGTGCCGATGGTGAACGCGTCGCATCCGGCCGATGCGAGGTTCTTGAGCTGACTGGCGTTGTTCACGCTACCCGCGCACACCAAGCGGCCCGTCGTGCCGAGTCCGGCTCGAGCCGCGCGAACGAGGTCCAAGGGGTTCGCTTCAACGGCGCGGTAGGCCAGCAGGTCGACGCCCTCGCATCCGAGCGCGAGACAGGTCCGACAGTCAGCCTCGATTCTGGCCGGATCGCCCCGCAGATCCGTCGGATGCCCCTCGGGGATACCCACAAAAGGATAGTAGCGCACGGATGAGCCTCGCAGCACGCGCGAGATCTGCTGCACGTGCACGCCGCCGAGCAGCACATCGACGCCGAGCTCACCGGCGGTGGTCGCCCCTTGCATTTCGGCATCGAGCTCGAGCGCGACCATCTCGAGGTAGGTCGTCGCCCCTTGGTGCCGAGCTTCGTCGTGCAACGCCCGCATCACCTCGACCGTCGAGCCGACGTCCTTCCAACCGACGTGGCGCAGGCCCGTTCCGCGAAGGGTCCGAAGGGTTTCAACCGCGTTTGGGATCGTGCGGTCGTCCCGGGTCAGCATGAAGACGAAGTCCATGGCTTTGGATGCCCTCGGGCCCAGTCAACCCCGTCGTCGCCTGCGCAGTACGAGCGAGAGAGCAAGCGCGGCGGCCGCCAGCATCAGTCCTTCTCGCTGCGATCCGTTCGCGATCGAGCACCCGCCACTCTCCTCGGAGGCCGTTGCCGGAGCGGGCTCGTCGGCCGCCAAACCCGGGTCGTCGACCTTTCCGAAGCAGAGCAGGTGCGCTGAGGTGCACGTGGGAATCCCTTCGGTCACGTTGACGGCGGCGGCGGCAGGAAGTTCGAGCGTGGACTCGGAACAGAGATCCATCGCTGTGCCGGAGAAGAACGCATCGACGAGGGCGGAAGACACGATATCGCTGTCCCAGCGGCGATCGATGCCGTCCCACGACTTCGATTCAGCCAGGAAGTTGCAGAGCTCCCAGGGGGCGGGCAGCACCACCTGGCTGCACGGGTCCAGGGAGGATTCAGCGTCTTGGTCGACCGGGCAGGCGTTGCTGTTGAGCAGCTTGACGAGAGCCGCGTCGTTCAGCGACAGGGCGAGCTCGGCGAAGAAGTCCTCTGTCATTGCGCGCGCTTCTTCTTCCGCGCCCGGCCGAAAGTCCGGCGAGCTCTTGGTGCCCTCGCAGAAGTCGGCCAGCGAATACCATCCGTGCTGTTGGTTCGTCACACCCTGATGGGCGAAGTTGTCCTGCAGCGTATGCAGTGCGCGGCCAAGCGCGGCGGCTGCCACGCCCGCATGTTCCTCCCGCTCAACCCACGATGTCGTGGAAGAGAGCGCCGCGAGGCTCGTGCGGTACTCTTCGCCGAGATCGCGAAGGCGCACAACGATCTCGTTGGCGGCATCGCACATCGGCAGCTCGCCAGACATTTGCGCGTGAGCACGCATGTCCTTCCACTCGTGCGCGTCGGTATTCTCCGCCTCCATGGCAATGCGACGGCACAGCGACGATGGGAGTCCAGCGGCCGTGCAGGCCGCGCGGGTCATCGAGTTGTGGACCGTGCCCGTAAACGCTTCCGCGGAGGTCGGGATGCACACGATGCAGGTGAAAGCCACGGAGCCCAAGAAGCAAAGCGGGAGACGCAGCGCGCCATGATCGAACATTCGAGGAAGCTACGCTGGAAAAGTTCACCCCACAAGCGATTGCTTTAGGAAAGCGGTAAGCATGGAATCTGTCCGAGGTGGATATTGATGCTATAAGTCAGCCTGAGCTCCTTGCCTGGAGATCGCTGAACGAAAGATCGCCATCGTGTCGCAATCGTCGAATGCCCTGCTTGGTTGGCTGCGATTCGCGTGAACTACCAAGAAACCGCGAACACGCCATTCTTGCCCGTGTGGAACTATGGCGATGGTACGGGCCGCTGGGGTCATCACGCGCTCGGCGGCGGTATGAACGAGTGGGTTCGAGACGAGTTCGCGTTGTCGTGGTACTCGCAGGGAGGGGCCTCCTGCGACAACTGCGCGAATCTGACAGACATCAACACACCCGTGCTTCGCGGCGGCTCCTGGCGGACCACGGAGGCGACGGTTCGTGGGGTTTATCGCAACGGCGCTTCCGCGACCCTGCGAGAGAGAGACTACGGCTTCCGTTGCGCGCGTTCCCTCTGAGTCGGGGCAATCGACGAACACCTGTCCTGCAACAACCATCAAGCAGCTGAGACAGAGCTTCTCGGATTGCACAAAGGTCACCTGGACGGCTCGGCAGGGTGCGACGCGGCTGCATCCCGTGCGCCGTGAGGAAGCACGCCTGTCCCCGAGGCCAGCGCTTGAACTGCGAATACCGCAGCAAACACTGCGGCGCTGGCGAATCCGAACGCGAGCGGACGTTCCCACCATGCCCACGGTCGTGTCGGTTCTTCTCCGACCACTTCTCGCAATACCGCTCTTCTGAGTCGCGCTCGCGCGGATGGTGAGGGACGCTCCACGGCGGCTGCCGTCTCGATTTCGGTTTTGATCTCGAAGTACTCGCGGAGGCATGCGGGGCAACCGACCAGGTGCGCCTCCACCTCCCGCCTCGCGTCGTCCGATACGGTGCCGAAGTGAAACGCCACCAATTCCGGGCGGATTTTCTCGCAGTTCATGGCAACATCTCCTCGCGCAGAAGGCTGACCATCCGGTGCATGCGGGACTTGACCGTGCCGACCGGAATCGCGAGCACTTCCGCGAGCTCGTCGTAAGACATGCCCCCCGCCCGCAGCTGGTAGAGCTCCGCCAGGGCCGTGGGCAACCGGGAGATCGCTCGTTCGAGCGATTCGGCGGCCTGGTGCTCCACCAAAGCTCGCTCCGGGTGCTCCGCTGGTTCAGACGGCGCCCGAGCCACGCTCTCGAAAGCCCGCGCGGCACGTCGACGCGTTCGTTGTCGATTCAAGCACAGGTTGCGAGCCACCTGGAAGAGCCAGGCGCGGAAGCTCGTCGCTGATCGCCCGCGATCCCGTTCACGCAGGACCGCCATGAAAGCCTCGTGCAGAACGTCTTCTGCCTCATACCTGTCGCCAACGTGCCGGAGGATGAAGCCGAACAGGTGGCGTTCGTGTCGCTCGTAGAGCTCATCGAACGCGCCGATGTCGCCTTGCACGAGCCGCTCGAACAACGCTTCGTCGGATGCCATGGTGCCCCTCCGCCTACGGCGTGACGCCGCTTGGGGACTTCGCGAAGCCGGCACGCAGCGCAGCGAGTGTTACGATCAAGCCCGCGAGCACGACGATGATGAGCGCCAGCACCAGGTTGTTCAAGGACTCAGCGCAGCCGAGCATGGCGATCTCGAACTGATCGACCTTCGGTACCTGCGGCAAGTAGTGGAACGTTTTCACCATGCCCACCGACGTGCCCAGCAGGCCGCTCGCGAACGTCACGGCACCCAGCGTTGCGACCAAGGGCACCCAGCGCCGCTCGGGCCGGAGTACGAACAGAAATGCGGCTGCGACGAGCACGAATCCGAACATCGTGGTCGGGTACATGCCCCAACCGCCGTCATGGAAGAACGTTGACCACATTGCTGGTTCCTTTCGTTGGGAAGCGTCGTTCTCACTTCGCATGGGTTAAGGAACCGGTGTGGGCCGAAGGTTCACAGAAATCTGCGCAGCGCCGAGAAGCGTCAAAAAATACGCGTCCGCAGCGGCAAATCGGTGCCTTTACGACGCGCCGCGGCGCCCGGTACGGGCGCCCTACCGATCTGTCGCCGTGGGCGTCCACCCGCGCGTCACAGCTCGGACCAAGGTTCGTCGACGTTGCCCAGCTTCCCCCGTCTCGACGAGGGCGACGAGGTGTGCTCGGTCAAGTTGGGGCGCCGGCTCGAGGGGGCGAGGAACTGCTCGACCTCGTCGCGAACACGTATGACTTCGAGCAGGATCTGCTGCGTTTGAAGGTTGATCGATGTGGTCAGGGCGAACGAGTCGTCGGGCGTGAGTGGCTCGATGTCGAACGAGAAGATCGCGAGCTTCCAGGACATGACAACGTGCAACACCTCCTGGACCTGGAGCGCGAGCGTTGCTTGCAGCTGGTGCGCGGTGACCCATCCGCAAGCCAGCAACACGTGGCCGAGAGGCGGTCGCATCGGATCGGCTCGTTGGGCTTCCAGCGCCGCCCGCAGGCCGACCTCATCCAAAACTCCCCGATCGATGAGGTACGCCCCGATGGGACGTCCTTCGTTGCGCCAGGCGCGAAGGATGGTCCCTTCATGCAGCAAAATCCCCGCTGACAGCTCCCCCTGCTCGACGGTCAGACGGCCGGTCTTGTGGGTCTGCGCGACGAACTGGATCACCTCCAGGATTCCGAAGTCGGCAACTTTCCCGATCAGAGCATGCATGGTGACCCCCTATTGCTGCACACATGGTGCAGCGCTTTCCCCTCAGCGAATGGTTCCCGAAGAATACAACGGGACGACGAAGGAGCAAGTGGGATGGAGGCACAACTCGGCTAGTCGAGTCGAAGACGTGTCATCGGCCCGCCCCACGAGGCACAGACCCTGGGTGTCCCTCGCGGCCTGTCGCACCGCGACTGCACGTACACGTCCGAACAGCTCCTTCCCGTCCACCTCTGCCACGGTACCGCTCTCCCACGAAGGATCGATCGGGGGGCCGACTTTGGCATCGGTCACCATCCCCCAAGCGGATACGTCGATCCGCACCTTCACGGATCCGGTACACGCGGGGCGCCGCCATTGCCGACGACAAGCAGGCGCTTGCCGGAGTCGTACGCGAGCGTTTGCGAGTGGCCCGTGATCCAGAGCGTGAGAGGGTGTTTGGCAAAGATACGCCGGCAGCGGCCAATTTGATCAGGTGAACCCCCGGCTGTGCCGGGGAGGCTTTCGAAGTTTGACGGC
>Ga0180009_10006238_pt1 | contig 12571 bp, 9 predicted proteins | sample OS_PC_MetaG_FD_123537 | JGI IMG/M metagenome (GOLD analysis project Ga0180009, IMG submission 123537) | Groundwater microbial communities from the Aspo Hard Rock Laboratory (HRL) deep subsurface site, Sweden - OS_PC_MetaG | ecosystem: Environmental > Aquatic > Deep subsurface > Groundwater...
GGAAATAGACAACAAACTCAACTTGAAAAATATCAAACCAACCGCAATGCGACAGTTGGTTTTACAAGTTCTGACAGAACAAAAAACGGCTATTAGTTTGCCTGAATTAGAACAAAAATTTGAAAAAGCTGATAAAGCAACGTTATATAGAACTTTAAAAACTTTCCAGGAACATCAACTCATTCATTCAATTGAAGATGGCTCTGGCTCTTTAAGATACGCACTTTGCGAAGATTTTTGCACTTGCGAACCAGAACATTTACATGTTCATTTTTTATGCAACAAATGCGGAAAAACGTATTGTATGAAAGATTTACCTGTTCCCCAGCCAGACTTACCCAATGGATTTGAATTTTCCAGTGCAAACTTTGTTGTCAAAGGTATTTGTTCAAATTGCAAAAAGTAAGTTTGCAACTCGGTTGCACGAACTATATAGTATTTTTGTAGTTGTAATTATTAGAAATAAGAATTTGCAGATGAAATATATAGCAGTAATATTATCAGTGTATGTAATGGTTTTAACAGCCATACCTTGCAATGATGTACATGCTGGCACAAATTCTGCTACCTTGGAATTGGCGGAACAAAGCCAAAATCACACAAGTGATGTTGATTTATGTTCCCCTTTTTGTTTTTGTCATTGTTGCCAAACACTTTCTTTCCCATCATTTTTTAATGGTTTATTGTCCAATGTTGAAGTGGTTGCTTTGAATATTACTTTCAAAGAATCAAGATTTTCAAATCATTTTTCTTCTATCTGGCAACCTCCCAAAATATAATCGTTTCATCTTAACAATTTGCTCATATCATTTTTTTGATGTGATGCATTAAATAAAAGGTTGTCCAAGAGTAGTCTCTTGGAGTGAAAACACCTTGAAATTGATTTATATCCAAATAATAATTCATAATATTCAAATGATAAACAAAATAATATCTTTTTCAATAAAGAATAAGGCACTTATCGGGCTGATGACCATTGGCCTGATTATCGGTGGAATATATTCCATGACCAAAGTGCCGCTTGATGCCATGCCCGATATTACAAACAATCAGGTTTTGGTTATCACAACAGCACCCAATTTAGGCACCGAAGACATTGAACAGTTTGTAACCTATCAGGTTGAACTGGCAGTGGCAAACCTTCCAGATGTGACTGAAATCAGAAGTGTATCACGCTTTGGACTTTCGGTAGTTACCATTGTTTTTAAAGAAAGTGCCGGAACATATTTACCCCGGCAATTAGTAAGCGAAGCCTTAGCAGAAGTAAAAGAAAAAATCCCACAGGGATTTGGAGAGCCGTTCATGGCACCCATCAGCACCGGGCTGGGTGAAATATATCAATACACGCTTGAAGTACAACCCGGTTTCGATACTATTTATGACGATATGGAACTTCGCACCATGCAGGAATGGATTGTAAAACGGCAAATGGCCATGCTGCCCGGAGTGGTGGAAGTAAACTCTTTTGGTGGAAGGGGAAAACAGTACGAAGTAGCTGTTAATCCAGATAAACTTAGGAGTATGGGCTTGGCCATTTCTGATATTTTTGAAGCCCTTGAAGACAACAATCAGAATACAGGTGGGGCATATATCGAAAAAAACTTTCAGGCCAACTTTATCAGAGGCGAAGGATTAATGAGGTCTATTAATGATATTAAAAACACCTTAGTTACAAACGTTGACGGACAACCCATTTTCATCAGGGATGTGGCAGAAGTTAAATACGGAAGTTTTGTCCGTTATGGTGCTTTTACCAAAGATGGAAAGGGCGAGGCTGTCGGCGGTATCGTGATGATGTTGAAGGGCGAAAACTCAAATGATGTGATTAAAGATGTTAAAGAGCGGATGGCTTTAATACAAAAATCATTGCCCGATGGTGTTGTAATAAAACCTTTTCTCGACCGCAGCAAACTGATTAAAAGCACCACATCTACAGTTGCCGAAAATCTTTCATTGGGTGCGTTAATAGTAATATTTATCCTTGTAATATTCTTGGGAAACCTTAGGGGCGGGTTAATCGTGGCATCAACCATTCCTTTGGCATTGCTGTTTGCCTTTATCATGATGAACTTGTTTGGGGTGTGGGCAAACCTAATGAGTTTGGGGGCGCTCGATTTCGGGATATTGGTTGATGGTGCGGTTATTATTGTTGAAAGTATGATTTTTTACTTACACCGAAAAAACCTGATAGGAACAAAGCTTGACCAGACGAAACGAAACGAAATTGCTTATAATTCGGCAAGCAAAATGATGAACTCGGCATTTTTTGGGCAGTTGATTATTCTGATTGTCTTTATACCTGTTTTAGCTTTGCAAGGAGTAGAAGGCAAAATGTTTATCCCCATGGCTATGACTTTTGGTTTTGCCGTTTTGGGCGTGGTAATATTGTGCCTTACCTATATTCCAATGATGGCAGCCTTATTTCTTCAACCACCAAAAACAGATAAAAAAACATGGGGCGATAAAATTATTGGTAAGCTTGAAAAAATTTATACCCCGGTAATCGGATGGTCGCTTAAAAGAAGTTGGATTGTAATCACAATAGCATTTGTGCTGTTAGTTTCCGGCGGTTTTCTGTTTACACGGATGGGAGCCGAATTTATTCCAAAACTTGATGAAGGCGATTTTGCTTTTCAGGCATTTTTAAAGCCGGGAACTTCATTAACCGAAGTAACAAAAACTTCCACCCGACTGGAACAAATTGTCTTGGAAAACTTTCCTGATGAAGTAGAAAGTATTCAAAGCAGGATTGGTGTGGCAGATTTACCCATGGACCCAATGCCTTTGGACATTGCAGATATATTTGTGATATTGACACCAAAAGACCAGTGGACACAAGCCGAATCGAAAGCCGAATTAATTGAAAAAGTAAGGGAAAAAGTAAGTGTTTTGCCGGGTATAAATTTTGAATTTACCCAGCCTGTTGAAATGCGTTTCAATGAATTGCTGACTGGTATCCGTGAAGATGTTGCCGTTAAACTTTATGGCGATGATTTGGATATACTGGCTGCCAAAGCCGCTGAAATTGCCGGGCTGATTTCAGGGATTAATGGTGTAGCAGGTGTAAAAGCGGAGGCAACAAGTGGTTTGCCCCAGATTACCGTTCATTACGACCGTAACAAGCTTGGACGTTACAACCTGAAAATTAATGAACTCAATACGATTGTTGAATCCGCTTTTAGTGGTGGCGTTGCCGGAAGCATTTACGAAGGCGAGCGGATGTTTGACCTTGCTGTGCGATTGGACGAAGAACACCGCACAAGTATTGACGATATCAGGAATTTATTTGTTAATCTTCCCGATGGTAATCAAATTCCCTTAAAAGAAGTAGCTGAAATAAGTTATCAGCCGGGGCCAATGCAAATCAGCCGCGACAATACCAACCGGCGAACTTATGTAGGGATTAATGTTTCGGGTAGGGATGTAAAATCACTTGTGGAAGAAATTCAAACCACCTTAGATGAAAAGCTGGATTTACCTACGGGCTATTATATCCGCTACGGCGGCGCTTTCGAAAACCTCGAACGGGCATCAAAACGCTTGTCGCTGGTTGTTCCGCTTGCTTTGGCATTAATATTCATGTTGGTTTTCTTCGCTGTAAAGTCGTTTAAACAAACGCTAATGATTTATGTGGCTGTGCCGTTTGCCGCTGTTGGGGGTATATTTTCGCTCTATTTGCGTGATATGCCTTTTAGTATTTCGGCTGGCGTAGGTTTTATCGTCCTGTTTGGCGTTGCGGTACTTAACGGTTTAGTGTTGATTAGCGGTTTTAATGAATTGAAAGAAGAAGGCAAACTCCATATAAACGACATTATTAAAAAAGGTTCAATCCGGCGTATCCGTCCAATTTTATTAACAGCTTCAACCGATATTCTGGGCTTTCTGCCTATGGCGGTTTCCACGTCGGCAGGAGCAGAAGTTCAACGCCCTTTGGCTACTGTGGTGATTGGAGGAATGTTGACATCAACCTTGTTGACGCTTATTGTGCTACCTATTCTCTATAAATTTGTTGAAAGTGGCGTTAAAAAAATAAAAATGCCAAAAACAGCTTTAGGGATGTTTACCGTTCTTGTTGTGATTGCAGGTTTGGGAATTTCAGGAAATGCCAATGCGCAGGATTCTTCCCTAACATTGCCACAAGCCATTGAAAGGGCAAAAGAAAACTATCCGGCAATTAAGGCAGCCAAATTGGAAGTTGACAAACAGGAAGCATTAAAAGCTACGGCATACGAACTGGGAACGACTTCGATTTATACCGGGAAAGAAGAAGTAGGCAACAACGCACCGGGTATTCAAAACAAAATCGGGATTGGACAAACAGACATTGACCTGTTCGGCATACCGGCTAAAAGCAAGCTTGCAAACAGCCGTACAAAACAAGCTTTATCCGGTCAGGAACTTACCGAATATTCGTTGGCTCGTGATGTTAGTCTTGCCTGGTACAATGCAGTCCATGCCAAACAGCAATGGCAACTATTTAAAGACCTTGACACCTTGTACACCGATTTTCAGAAAGCTGCGGAGTTGCGTTACAATACACAGGCAACTTCAAAAATCGAATATCTTTCGGCATCGGCCAAATACAAAGAATTGCAGGTGAATTTAAGGAAAGCCGAAAGTAACTATTTGGCAAGCTTGCAAATCCTTAACCAATACCTGCTATATCCGGGGGCTGTTGATGTGAATACTCAGGATTTAGGACAATATGTTTTTGAACTTGTTTCAGGAACTGATTCTTTGGGTGCAAGCCCTTTACTTGATTACTATTCAACCGGAATTGATGTAGCAGAATCGGCGTGGAAAGCTGAAAAGGCCAATTTCCTTCCAAAGTTAGACTTGGGTTATAAATGGCAATCGGTTGACGGCAATTCAGGATTTTATGGATGGGAAGCAGGTATTTCTGTCCCGCTGGCTTTCTTTTCACAATCGGGCAAAACCAAAGCTTCAAAAATTGACTTCCAAATTGCAAACCAACAGTACGAGCAAAAAGAACTGGAACTGAAAGCCGGGTACAACCAGCAAATCAGCCGTTACCTTACTTTGCAACAGGTTATCAACTATTATCAAAAAGAAGCTTTACCTCTGGCAGACGAACAAATTCAGGCTTCCAACCTGGCGTACCGCTTAGGCAGTATCGACTATGTCCAGTTTATTCAGAACACAGAAGCAGCCATACGGACAAAACAAGACTTTTTAATGCAACAGGCAGAGTACTTCGAATTGTCTGCCCAATTAAAATTCATAACAGGTAAATAATCAACAAAATAGAGTAACGATGAAAACAAAAATAATTATAGCATTGATGGCAATCGCCACATTAATGTCGTGCAACACAAAAAACAAAACAGCCGGAGAAGGCGAAGAACACGAAGAACATGGCCCCGAAGGTGTTGTGGTATTAAATGAGAACCAACGGGAAGCCCTGAATTTAAAATTAGGCGCTTTTCAAATGCGCAACCTAAGCACGGTAGTAAAGTCAAACGGGCAACTGGAAGTGCCCCCCGCTAACAGTGCCGATATTACAGCGGTTATTGGCGGGAATGTAAAAGAGATAAAAGTATTTCATGGCGATAAAGTGACCAAAGGACAAATACTGGCAGTTCTCGAACATCCTGATTACATTACTATACAGGAAGATTTCGCCACAACTGCAAACCGCCTTGAGTTTCTGGAACAGGAATTTGAACGCCAGAAAGAGCTTTTTGAAAATAATGTCGGCGCAGGCCGCGAATTTCAACAGGCAAAATCGGAATACAATACGGCAAAAGCAAAATACGAAGGATTAAAATCACGCCTGCAATTGCTGAACCTTTCTCCCGAAAAAATAATGCAGGGCAATATTTCAAATACCATAAACATCAATTCACCAATAAACGGTTTTGTAAATGAAGTTAATATAAAAGTAGGCTCTTATGTTGATGCCAAAGACGTCATTCTTGAAATAACCGACAATAGCGCTATTCATGCCGATTTTATGGTTTACGAAAAAGACGTGCATTTGGTAAAAGAAGGCCAGAAAGTGCATTTTACAGTTTCAAACCGCCCGGAGGAAGAACTAACCGCAATAATTTTTGCCATTGGTAAAGAGTTTGAGGCCAATTCGAGGGCTGTTCATGTACATGCTAAAATCAATGAACAAGTATCTGGCCTTATTCCGGGCATGTACATTTCGGGGCATTTACACACCGATGAAAAATACACAAGGGCTTTGCCCAATGATGCCATTGTTACCGAGGGAACAAAATCCTTCATTTTTATACTCGACAACCAGGCTCTTGAAGAACGAGAAAAGGACGAACCTGCAAATGAAGAAATCCATACCGACAATGAAGATAATGCAGAAGAAAATAGTATGGCTTTCCGAATGGTCGAAGTTATTCCCGGACTGAAAGACGATGGATATACGGAAATACATTTGATAAATTCGTTGCCTGATAACACACAGGTAGTTTTGAATACTGCCTACTATTTATTGGCTGATATGAAGAAAGAAGAAACCGGAGATGATGATTAATGGCATTAAGTTTTGTACATAAAATTGAATATTATGAAAGAAATAAAAGCGTTTATAAGACCGAACAAGGTGAACGACATAGTTCATCATTTGAAAGATGCAGGTTTTGAAAACATGACCATTTCATCGGCAGAAGGTACCGGAAAATTGCAGGATGAGAATGCCTTTGTGTCCCAGAAATTTTCCATTACCGACAGCGAAGTGGCCAAACTGGAACTTGTGGTCAATAAAAATGATGTGGACAAAGTGGTACAAATTATCTCGGAATACGGAAAAACCCTGAACCCCGGCGATGGGTTGATTTATGTTTCCGATGTTGAAAAAGCGTACCGGGTAAAAACGGGTTTGGAGAATGGGGAATAACTTTAATTATTTAAGCTATGTTACGCCTTAAAGAGATGCGATCAATCGCACAGCAAAGAGGTGGGAAATGTCTATCAAAACAATACGTCAACAGCAAACAAAAATTGCTTTGGGAATGCAGCAAAGGTCATATTTGGGAAGCTACTCCTTTTAGCATAATAGTACGCAAAAGTTGGTGTCCGGTTTGTGCTGGCAATCAACCCCTGGGGATGGATGCTATGCACAAACTTGCTAAAATAAATGAAGGAAAATGTCTTTCCAATATTTATAAGAATTGTAAGACTAAGATGTTGTGGCAATGTAAAAATGGTCATGAGTTTAAATTAACACCTGATAATATAAAACAAGGTAGGTGGTGCCCTATATGCTATAAAATAAACAAGAAAACTTAAAAAGTGTAGATGGCTCCAAATGAAAACTAAATCAGTATTTATAGTATTAATATCTTTGATTCCAATAACTGGAATTTGCATGACCGAAAACTCAAAAGTTTCAATTTTGACTTCTGAGCCCGGAAGTGAACTTTATACACTCTTTGGACATACTGCAATAAGAATAAATGATAGTTCAATTGGTATTGACAAGGTATACAATTTTGGCACTTTTGATTTTAGTTCCCCATTTTTCTATGCAAGATTTCTAAAAGGAAACCTGGACTATTTTCTTTCTGTAAATGATTATGCTGGTTTTATTCACAATTCACAATTGGAAGGTCGGAGGGTTTACGAACAAATACTCAATCTAAATTTCAGTGAAAAATCAAATTTGTTTTATAATCTTGAGAGGCAATATAATTCAGACTACAGATTCTACAAATATGATTTCTTCTACGACAACTGTGCAACCAGGGTAAGAGATGCAATTTTTAACGCATATAATAAACCCATCGAATACGATACGAACAGCTATTGTTGTCAAACTTTCAGGCAATTGTTAAAACCATACATTTCTAAAAATTATTGGATCGATTTTGTTGTAAACCTATCTCTGGGTAAAAACGCTGATAAAGTTGCAAGGCCCAATGATTTTATGTTTTTGCCTTTTTACATTAAAAATATTCTACAAGATGCCCATATTGTTGAAAAGGAAAGACTTGTTATTGATGCACCAATTTCCGGTAAAACCGTGTCCAATTTTTCATATTTATCACCATGGCTTATTGCTTCACTCATAATACTTGCATCATTTCTCACAAAGTACCGGAAACTCATATCTTATTTTTTCTTCTCTTTGGTTGGATTAACCGGATTGATCCTGTTAATTATAAGTCTGGTTTCTGACAATCCTGCTTTTTCCGGTAATCTAAACATTTATTGGACGATGCCTTCAATTATAATTTTACTTTTTCGCAACAGGAAGATAAAAAATATTGTTGCGCTGTCTTATCTCATTACCCTGATCTCGTTGCTTCTATTCTGGAATATATTATCCCAGGAATTTTCTATAACAATTATACCGTGGATCACGACATTGATGATACTACTATTAATGGATTTGCAATGGTTTAATCATATTAGCAGGATTAGAACGGCTACTGTTCTTAATGATGAATTAGCACCTTTTTTAGTTAAACGAATAAAAAAATAAAATGAAAATACGAATATTACTTTTCCTGATTGTTTTGCTCACCTTCTACTTCCCTTCAAGGGGACAGGTCCCTGATACCACCAAAAACTTATCATCAGAATCAGCTAAATTAGAAGAGCTTAAGAGGATGTCAGATATCTCAGCCATAATTAATATCCTGGATATTCAAAATCAAACTATTGAGAATATTAATCAAATGATTGAATTAATGAATGATAAACATGAAATATCAAGAACGAAGATTGATACTATATTAAAAAGTTTAAACATTGCATACAGCACGGCTCCATCTCTTCAAAAAAATAATCTTACAGCGCAAGAATTGCGGAATGCAGATACTTATTTTTCGATTAAAAGGGCTTTGCAATCGCCCTCGTCAGTATTCAAACTTGATCTATCAAAAAATGCGTTAACGGAGTTCCCAAATGAAATAAAACAATTCACAAATCTTCATAAATTAATTCTGTCCGATAACCAGATTGAAGAAATCCCTGATTGGATAGGCCAATTTACAATGCTGCAATACATTTATTTAGATAACAACCGGTTTGAAGAATTTCCTAAATCCTTAACTGAAATAAATAGTATGATTTTGATTGATTTATCGTGCAATCCTATTTGGTACGGTACATTAGGTATAAAAAGAGGGGCAAATTTGAGAGTGCTGAACCTGCATGATACGAAAATAAATTACAAAGAAATGCAACGTCTGGAAAGAAGACTGGGTGATATTATTATTAAATGATCCATTGTATCAACTATTAATTTATTTAAAAAATTGAACTAACAGATATCAAAGAAAAGACATAAAAAGGATAAATCATGAAAAAATATAAATTAAAAAACTTGAATTGTGCTTCCTGTGCTGCAATGGTGGAGGAAGGTGTTGGGAAACTGGAAGAAGTAAAATTTGTGAGCGTCAATTTCGCCACTGCTTCAATGACAATAGATACCGATGACCTTGAAAAAGTAAAAAGCAAAATAAAAGAGATAGAACCGGAAGTTGAAATTGAAGATAATAAGAATGGAAAAACAATTGTTTCGTCAAGTGAACTTGCTGAAAACAAATGGACAATTATTAAAGCAATATCAGGTGTCCTTCTCCTGGCAGCAGGGCTGATTTTTGAAGAGGAGCTCCACAATACGCCTTTTCACATTGCCGAATATGCTGTATTCGTGACGGGCTACCTCATTGTGGGCTGGAATGTTCTTGCATCGGCTGTTAAAAATATCATCCGGGGACAGGTTTTTAACGAGCATTTTTTAATGTCGGTTGCAACCCTAGGCGCTTTCGCAATACATGAAATGCCCGAAGCCGTTGCTGTTATGTTGTTTTATGTTGTTGGGGAACTGTTCCAGGATATTGCAGTTGACCGTTCCCGCAGTTCAATAAAATCGCTTCTTGAAATTAAACCTGATTATGCCAATCTGAAAGACGGTGAGGATATAATAAAGGTTTCACCGGAAGATGTGAATCTTGGAGATGAAATAATAGTTAGGGCTGGTGAAAAAGTTCCGTTGGATGGATTGGTAATTGAGGGGAAATCATTTGTTGATACTTCAGCGCTTACAGGTGAAAGTGTCCCGCGAAAAATAAATCCAAACGATGAGGTATTAGCGGGCATGATAAATCAATCCGGTTTAATTACTGTCAAAGTCTCCAGGCTTTTTGAGGATTCTTCTATTTCAAAAATTCTTGAGATGGTTGAAAACGCCACATCCAAAAAAGCGGATACCGAAAAATTCATTACCACATTCGCCAAATATTATACTCCTGTAGTAGTATTTGGAGCCCTTTTGATTGCTGTTGTACCTCCGTTTTTAATAAGCAGTGCTACCTTCAGCGAATGGATTTACCGGGCGCTGGTCGTTCTGGTCATTTCATGTCCCTGCGCACTGGTAATCAGTATTCCGCTTGGATATTTCGGAGGAATAGGCGGCGCTTCCCGCAAGGGCATTTTAGTGAAAGGTTCTAACTTTTTAGATGCACTTACCCAGGTTAAAACTGTGGTGTTTGATAAAACAGGCACACTTACAAGAGGCGAATTCAAAGTAACAGAAATAGTTACCTCAAATGGCTTTTCAAAAGAAAAAATATCAGAATACGCGGCGTATGCCGAATATAATTCCAATCACCCGATTGCAAAGTCCATACTCGAATCACATAAGTTGGATATTGACAATTCGAGAATCGGGAAAGTGGAAGAAATATCCGGGCATGGAGTCCGTGCAATTATTGATAAGAAAGTTGTATTTGTTGGCAATGACAAGCTCCTTCATAAAGAAAACATAGCGCATGACAAATGTGAAATTGAAGGTACGGTTGTGCATGTTGTGGTTGACAGGAAGTACGCTGGCTACATTGTTATATCAGATAGTTTGAAAGAGGATTCCATTGAAGCCATCGGGCGTTTAAATAAGAAAGGCATTAAAACAGTAATGCTCACGGGCGACAGCAAATATGCCGCAGGTATATTTGCCAGGAAACTTGGCATTAAAGAGTATTATTCAGAGCTATTACCTGAAAACAAAGTTGAGCATATTGAAAAAATGCTGAATAAAAACAGCAAAGTTGCTTTTGTGGGCGATGGGATAAATGATGCTCCGGTTCTTGCACGCTCCGATATTGGTATTGCAATGGGAGCACTCGGTTCTGATGCCGCAATTGAGACCGCCGATGTGGTATTGATGACCGATTCACCTTCGAAAGTAGCTGTTGCCATTGATGTTGCCAGAAAAACCAGGAATATCGTTTGGCAAAACATCATTTTTGCCCTAGTGGTTAAAGCAGCCTTTATAGTACTGGGTATATTCGGGATTGCCACCATGTGGGAAGCGGTTTTTGGCGATATGGGCGTAGCTTTGATAGCCGTGTTTAATGCCATGAGAGTGATGAGAAATTAACTGAAAATTAAACGAATAAGCATACTTTCAATTGATATCAAGCTATTAAAGATGAACACTTCCATAAAAAACATATTACAAAACAATGATTTCTCTAAAGATGATATAATTGAACTATTATATGCAAATCAATCCGAAGCAAAATTTTTATATCAAAAGGCAAAAGAAGTAAAATCAGGTCAAGTAGGAGATAAAGTCTATTTAAGAGGATTGATAGAATTCTCGAATTTGTGTGTAAAAGATTGTCTTTATTGTGGGATAAGAAAAAGCAATAAGAACGTTCAAAGATATTCTTTATCAGACCGGGAAATAATCCAGGCTGCTAAATTCGCTTTTGATGAGCATTATGGTTCCATTGTATTGCAGTCGGGCGAAGTTAAATCCAGGGAGTTTGAAAACCGTGTGGATAGATTACTCAAACAAATCCGTAAGATTACAGGAGACAACTTTGGAATCACCCTGTCCTGTGGAGAACAAGATGAATCAACGTATTCAAGATGGTTTGAAAGTGGCGCAAACCGATATTTGCTAAGATTTGAAACCTCAAGTAAAGAACTGTATAATAAAATTCACCCGCATGATTCTTTCCACATTTTTGAAAAAAGAATAGAATCTCTCCGGGTATTAAAAAAAACAGGTTATCAGGTTGGTACAGGGTTTATGGTAGGGTTACCCGGGCAAAACTTAAGCCATATTGCAGATGATATTCTGTTTATGAAAGCTATTGATATTGATATGTGTGGCATTGGCCCCTATATCGAACACAATGAAACACCACTCTTTGAGCGACGTACTACATTAATGCCTTTGAACGCCCGATTTGAGTTAACTTTAAAAGTATTGGCAATATTAAGGATTATGATGAAAGACATAAACATTGCCGCATCAACGGCGCTGCAATCAATAGATAAATTAGGCAGGGAAAAAGCCATTCAGGTAGCGGCAAATGTTTTTATGCCGAATATAACCCCACAATCATACCGAAAAAATTACAATTTATATGATAATAAACCCTGTATTGCCGAAAGTCCGGTTGAATGTCAAAGTTGTACAATAGCCAGAATAAACCTTGCAAATGGTAAAGTTGCATTTGGAGAAACAGGTGATTCTAAGCATTATATAACCAGAAAAATGATTGTCTAACCCGAATGCTATCTCTCTCTTAAATATTTACTGTTATGGAAAACAATGAAATCGACAAAA
>Ga0180009_10006239_pt1 | contig 12571 bp, 16 predicted proteins | sample OS_PC_MetaG_FD_123537 | JGI IMG/M metagenome (GOLD analysis project Ga0180009, IMG submission 123537) | Groundwater microbial communities from the Aspo Hard Rock Laboratory (HRL) deep subsurface site, Sweden - OS_PC_MetaG | ecosystem: Environmental > Aquatic > Deep subsurface > Groundwater...
ATTAGTGCGCAGTTTCGTCCGCAGATACTTCTGCGGCGAAGCAGCGTAAAAAAGTTTTCTAAAAGAATACGACCTAAAGGTCGGGGAATTAAACCCAATGGCTCGCTAAACGCTCGCCATTAATCATCCAATCATTATCTCATCAACCATTCTTTTAATCACAACAATTTTTTTAAAGTAAATGATTCTTACAAAAATTAGTAAGGGGATTTGTATGAATTACACAGAAGATGAAAAGAAAGTTCTAAACTATTATTTTACAAACTTAGACAAAGAAATTTTTGCCACGAAACATTTTCATCCTGAGGTGTGGGCGTTAATGCAAGCAAGATACAGCCGCTCAAATCTAGGACTCAGAGAGAGTTTTCTAAAACTGCTAAAGGAAGATCCCAAAAATTTTGAAAAGCTTAAAAAAGAAATAGAAAAAACAGAAGGGGGACTCGAAACAGAACATGCAGCTAAAAAAGCAATACAGTTTATGGAAAAATGGGTTCTTGGATTTGGGCATAGCTCAGTAGCTGAAGGAGCAGTTGTAGGTCTTGGACTTGAAGGAGTAAGCATTTTAGCAACAAAAGTAATTGAAGATAACCGATTATCCTCATTCATTGAGAAATCAACAAGATACGTATCATTTAATAACAGTTCATTCTATATTGACAAGGATTTGAAAGAATCAGAGTTTTATGAAGAAATTGTTGAACTGCTTGATTTTCTCTTCAAAACATACAGTGAACTTCACGAACCAGTATTAAAACACATAATGAGAATTGCACCTTTAAAAGAGGGAACAACAGAAGTAGCTTGGAAAAGAGCGTGTGAAGCAAGAAGATTTGATGCAGTCAGATATTTATTGCCTACATGTACAAAAACAAGTTTAGGATGGACTGTTAATGCAAGACAACTAGCACATGCAATAAGTAAATTATTATCACATCCACTAAAAGAGATGAATGAAGTCGGTGAAATGGTAAAAGAAGAAGCGATGAAAGTGCTTCCATCACTATTGAGATTTGCAGATAAGAATGAATATCTGTCAAAAACAGATGAAGAAATGAGAGAATTAGCAAAAGAAATTATAGTTGAAGATTCAAAACAAGAATCCGTAGCACTTGTCAAAGGACCGGAGAATCCTGATGAAATGATATTATCAGCGATAATCTACAAATATAAGAACCAACCGTTCAATAAAATATTTGAAAAAGTAAAAGCGATGACAAGAGAAGAGAAAGAGCAAATATTTGATAATTACCTGAAAAACATGGGAAAATTTGATTACCCGATGAGGGAACTTGAACATGAACAATTCACATTTGATGTAGTGATGGATTATGGCGCATTTAGAGACCTTCAAAGACACAGAATATGCACCCAAACAAACCAAGTGTTGACAACTAATCTGTGTTACGATACTCCAAAAGATATCAAAGAAGCAGGTGTGAAAAAGAAATACACCAAAGCAATGGAGAAAGCAAAAGAACTCTATGAACAAATCAGAGAAAAATATCCACTGCAATCTCAATATATCCTGCCATTAGGCTTTAGGAAAAGATTCTTAATAACCATGAACCTTCGGGAATTATATCACTTCATAAAGCTTAGGACAGTGCCGTTTGCACATGAATCATATCGAAAGACAGCCTACAATTTTTACGAAATTATGAAAAAAGAATATCCGTTGCTTTCAAAATATATTGTGTGCAACTACGCAGAAGAAGAACTTGGAAGGCTGAAATCAGAAGAGCAAACTGAAAAACTTGAAACAGTTGGACCGTTATGATTATAATAATAGCAGCAGTTGCAAAAAACGGCGTCATCGGAAAAGACAACTCACTTCCATAGTATATAAAAAGAGACCTTGAAAGATTCAGAAAACTAACAAGGATACATAAAGACTTTGAAGGAGACACATACTTTCAAAAAATAAATTTTGATGAATGGAGATTAGTCAAAAAAGAAGATAAGGTTGATGAAAAACATGGACCATACTCATTTTTAACCTACAAAAGAAAATAAAATAAAAAATGATTGAACAAATAAAAATAACCGATCCACAAGTTTATGAAGCAATAAAAAAAGAACTTCAAAGACAAAGAGAAACTGCAGAGTTAATTGCTTCTGAAAATTTTGTAAGCCCTGCTGTACTTCAAGCGGCTGGCAGTTGGCTAACCAACAAGTATTCAGAAGGATATCCTGATAAAAGATACTACGGCGGAAATGAATTCATTGATGTTACAGAAAAATTAGCAATTGAGAGAGCAAAAAAACTTTTTGATGCAGAACATGCAAATGTACAACCACACGCAGGTTCACAAGCAAACATGGAGGCTTACTTTGCATTACTAGAACTTAAAGATAAAATTCTTGGAATGAGCCTTGATCATGGAGGACATCTGACTCACGGCTCTAAAGTCAACTTCTCAGGAAAATTCTACAACTTCACATCATACGGAGTTGATAAAGAAACTGGAAGAATAGATATGGATGAAGTAAGAAAAATAGCATTAAGAGAAAAACCAAAATTAATACTTGCAGGTTACAGCGCATATTCAAGAAACTTGGATTTTAGAGAATTTAGGAAAATAGCAGATGAAGTAAACGCATACCTAATGGCTGACGTTGCACACTTCGCAGGAATGATTGCTGCAAGAAAACACATGATGCCATTTCCACACTGTGACGTTGTGACCACCACGACCCATAAAACACTGCGAGGCCCAAGGGGTGCAATAATACTATGCCAAAAAGAAGACAGACTAAAAGAAATCTACCACAAAGACTCAAAGAAAAACCTTGCAGGAATGATTGATTCAGCAGTCTTTCCAGGAATGCAAGGAGGACCACTAGAACATGTAATTGCAGCAAAAGCAGTTGCGTTTGGAGAAGCGCTAAAGCCAGAGTTTAAGACTTACATAGAACAAGTATTGAAAAACGCAAAAGTGTTGGCTGAAGAATTGATGGGTTATGGATTCAAACTTGTAAGCGACGGCACAGACAACCACTTGGTGTTAGTAGACCTAACAAACAAAGGCGTGACAGGCAAAGAAGCAGAAACAGCTTTGGACAAAGCAGGGATAACATGCAACAAGAACATGGTGCCATTTGACACCAGAGGTCCATTTGACCCTTCAGGCATAAGACTTGGAACACCAGCACTAACCACAAGAGGATTTAAAGAAAGTGATATAAGAGAAGTTGCAAGTGCGATAAACAAAGTGATTTCAAACATAAAAGACGAAGCAATAAAAAAGATGGTGAGACAGGATATAGCGGAACTATGCAAAAAACATCCATTATATCCAGAGGTCAAACTATAATGAGAAATCATGAATTAAACAACAACAATTTTTACATTGCAATATCTGGAAATATTGCAAGCGGAAAGACAACATTAACAAAAGCACTCTCAAAAGAGCTCAACATAAAGATGTACGAAGAGCCAGTTCTTGAGAACCCTTTTCTAGAACCATACTACAAGTACCTTGATCTGCACAACAAAGATCCAGGCAACAAGGAAATACTACAAAAAGCACAAAAATGGGGATACGCACTGCAAGAATTCTTCCTGTTAAACAGAGTAATAGACCACAAGAAGATAATGATGTTTAACGAACCAATAATACAAGACAGATCAATCTATGAAGATAAAGAGATATTCGCCAGAAACTCATATGATTTAAATCTCATATCTGAAGAAGACTTCCAAAAATACCTGTTATTGTACAACATATTAGCAAGCAACTTAAAAGCTCCAGACATACTAATATACTTGGAAACATCTGTGCCCACACTTAAATCAAGAGTTAAAAAAAGAATAGAAGAAGAACCAACAAGAGAAAACGGAAAAGAACTTGCAGAAGAAAAAGATTATTATCTAAAAAACCTAAACCATCGATACAAACTATGGATCAATAATTATGACAAGGGACCAAAACTAATAATGAACACTGATGAAAAAAACTTTGAAGAAAACCCAAGACATTTAGAAGTACTCGTAGAAGAAATGAAAAGAATAACTAACATTTCAGCGATTCTAAAATGACAAGGCTAAAGAAAACGATTGCAGTCACAGGAAACATCGGCTCTGGAAAGACACTAGTAGCAAAGATAACAAAAATTCGACGATAGTCGGCTATCCCCAACCTGAAGGTTGGGGTATTACGCTCGACTATCTTAAAAGTCGAATTTTTGGAACACAGCAACAAAGTTGCTGGTTCGAGAAATGCAAAAACATTTCTCTGAATTAAAAATCTCTGTTGAGATTTTTAATAAAAACAACTTTAGAATTAATAGAGAAAAGCCTGCGATAAAAAAATCAAGACATAATCATTTTATATATCTCAACTGCTTGTCTTTTAGTCTCAGGAATTGAGATTCCAGCATTAAGATACTTAACAACAGTTCCCTGTTTCTCAAACAAATTTTTCAAATCAGATGATTCATAAAACGGTTTTAACTTTAGTTGAAAGTCAATCTTTTCAAACTGACAATTATCATCCTTATCCCTACCATCAAGTCTCTTCATAACTTCATTAACATTCATAATAGTCGGAATAATGAACATATCAGGAGCATTCTTTAAAGCATAAGCATTCCCTTCTAAAGATAAAATATCACTTACACTCAAAGGAGTTTCTCCTTGTAAAGTAGACTGAAGCGGCTGATACACAACAGACGTTGAAAAGCTTCTCGACTGAACAACAATTTTTCCAGCTTGCAACGCAGGCATTATAACCCTATTATATAATATCAGTCGATCCATAGAGTAAGCATGAGCAGTAAACAATGCAGAATATTTTCTTCCATTATTCGCAATTATCTCCTCCCTTATAGCTTTTCCAATTCCAACATATGTTGGTTCAGCAGAATTTAAAACATCAAAATCTGAAAGATTCTTATAATACTGATTAATCTTACCATTAAAATTTTTATTGTGAAAATCAGGGTGGTCATGACTAGCTTTCCAAAAATCATGAAGATCAAAAACCCTCAAACCCTTGCTTGACAAATCATCAACAACTGCATCAAGAACAACACCCTTTCCAATTCCATCAAGGCCATCAATAACAATGAATTTTCCTTTCAAACCATGAGTCATAAAAAATCCCCTGAAAACTGGAGAAATCATCCTAGTTTATATTTATTACTGTAATTCAAATCATTAATCACAACAAATTTTTTAAATAAGCACAGCCTTAAAACTTTTGGGGGATGAAATTGAACAAATTCATTGCATTAGTTGGGATGACTGGTTCAGGAAAATCAGTGATAGCAGATGAGCTAATAAGAAAAGGATATGAATTCTTTAGGTTTGGTCAGATAACACTTGATATTGTAAAAGAAAGAGGAATACCACCAACAGAAGAAAATGAAAAGCCAATTAGAGAAGAAGTAAGAAAAAAACATGGCATGGGAGCATATGCAATTCTAAATATTCCAAAAATAGATGCTCTTTTACAAAAAGGAAATGTTGTTGGAGACGGCCTTTATAGCTGGTCAGAATATAAAATTCTTAAAGATAAATATGGCACACAATTAACAGTTATAGCAATTTATGCACCTCCAAAACTCAGATATAAAAGACTAACAGAAAGAATGCTCAAAAAAAGTGATACTGATTTGAGAAACAGACCAGTAACCAAAGAACAAGCGATAAAAAGAGACTTTGCAGAAATAGAAAACATAGAAAAAGGCGGACCAATTGCAATGGCTGATTATACTATTATTAACACAAGAACAGTTGATGAATTATTAGCACAACTTGATAAAACACTAAAAGAAAAAGGTGAATAAAAATGGATAAAAAAAATGATAATGAAGAATCAAAACAAGAAAAATATGTCAGGCCGACGTGGGATGAATACTTCATGGAAGTTGCAAGAACAATTGCAAAAAGAGCAACTTGTGACAGAGGAAGAAGCGGATGTGTTATAGCAAAAAACAAGCAACTGTTAGTTACAGGATATGTTGGCTCGCCAATCGGCTTGCCACATTGTGACGAAGCAGGACATTTGATAAAAAAAGTAGTACACGAAGACAACACAGAGTCAAGCCACTGTGTAAGGACAGTTCATGCAGAGCAAAACGCTATATGCCAAGCAGCGAAACTAGGAGTTCCAATTGAAGGTGCAACACTCTACTGCAAGATGACACCCTGCAGAACTTGCGCTATGATAATAATAAACTGCGGCATAAAAAAAGTTGTTTGCGAAAAGAAATATCATCAAGGGAGAGAAAGCGAAGAAATGTTTAAAGCAGCAGGAGTCACAATTGAGTACTTCAAAGAAGAACTTGAAAGTTATGAAAATCAATAAACTTGCAAAACTTTTTCCTTACTCTTCAACCCTAGTTTTATCCTGACTTTCTTCTTCAACAACTTTGAAAAAAACTTGACAACTTCAAGGTTTGCCTTGTTGTCTTCTGGTGGCGCTGCAACCTCAACCCTTAAAGCTGATCTTGGTTCATCAAAACCAACAATCTTTGTTTTTTTAGAGTTTGGCTTAACCAAAATTTTAAGAGTATTATTTTTTATATATTGGTCTATGTTCATTTTTCTTTCACCATGCATACTTGTAAGGTTTGTAGTACTTCCAGCCCATAACTGCAAACTCCAAAGCAGACTTAAGGCTTGGAGCATAAGAGATAAGCTTAAACAACTCTCTCTTCTGAGTTATCTCTTCAAAAGTTATTTTTTCAAAAAACTTATCAAAGTCACCTTTTTTTAAGGATTTAAGAAACATTTTTTGAACATCTAAGCTAATTTTCATAGCAGGACCAAAGACGCTTTGTTCCCATTCAGATTGATATCTTGACAAGTCAAAAGAATTCTTTTCTAATTCTTCAACAGCCACTCTTGCAGCTAGCTGCCCGTCAAAGATAGCTGCGGGAATGCCACCGCCAGATACAGGGTTTGTGTGACCGGCTGCATCACCAACAAACATAATGTTATCATGATAAATCTTTTTTATCGGACCATGAAGTGGAATCAAGCCACCGTTGACTTCTAAGATTTTTCTTCTTTGAAGGCCAAGGTTTTTAACAAGCAAGTCAAGCTTAGTCTTTAGATTCACAGTGTTAAATGATCCAATACCAACATTGAGAGTGTTGTTCTTTGGAAAAATCCATCCCCAACCTTGCTCTACAACATTAAGACCAATATATGCATGAATCGAGTGAGAAAGATCACAAGAGCCATTCAACTCGTACTGCAAGCCAACCCCGTTCTTCACAGTTTCAGAGCCAACCATCCTTGCAACGCTTGAAAAAGGACCATCAGCAGCGATTAACAATTTAGTCTTTAACGATTGACCACTATTCAGTTTGACAACACAGTTATTCTTTTCTAGGCCAATAATCCTTGTGCCAACAAACAAGTCAGCTCCTTCACTTTGAGCCATCATCGCAAGGTCTAAGTCAAACTTCTTTCTGTCAAGAACATAACCCTTAGTTCCCGGACGCTTGATATAAATAGACCCCTTGCCTGGAGAAGAGCATAAAAAAGAGTCAATCTTATTTGAAACCCAATCATTCTTTACTTTCAATTTTAGAAAAGAAAAAGCTTCGTGATTGATTCCTTCAGCGCATTGCTTTGGAAAGCCAATCTTTTCCTTCTTATCAATCAAAGCAACCCTAAGGCCTGCCTTTGCAGCAACCATTGCAGCAGAACTACCAGCAGGACCAGCGCCAACAACAACCAAGTCATAAGCTTTCATGAAAAATTAAAAGAACGTCTGATTATAAAAAAGTTATTTTTTAGGCTCTCCTTTAACTTCAGGAAAAGGCTCATATGTTCCCCACCAAAACATGCAAGCCTCACAGTAATATCCCCACACACCAAGATTCTTACAAACCATTAGTTCCTTGCATTTTGGACACTTCTTTGGAACAAAAGTTATTTTGATATTCTCTAATTCTTCATCAGAAAATTCTTCATAATCAACATCAGCCATTTTTTAGCTATAATCTCTCCATGTGTATTTGCATTTCTCACACTTTAAAAACTTTGTTTCAGGCTCATCTCCAGCTCTTGTTTGGACAAGCCAGTAATAAGCCTTATCATGCTTGCACTTAGGACATGTGGCTTCTGCTAATGGCGGCATCTTATCTTCATCTTCTGATATAACTTCTACAATCTTCTCATCTTTAGAAACAATCTCTTTTATCTCAGCTAACCCAACATCTCTCTTTGTAAAGCCACAACTACAGTACAAAACCTTTTTTCCCTTCTCATCCTTTGGCCTCAAAAGAGAACCACACTTGGGGCAAAATAACATTTTAAGCTGATTTTTGATGACTAATTTAAAAAGGTTTTGGATTATCTTAACACGTCACCAACTTTCAAGCACCACATGTAAAGATCAAGCTCCGCAACAGACATCTTTGCTTTGTTTGCAACCTTCTTAAAATTCTGCTCCAACTCCAAATAATTTTTCTTGCTCAAGCTCTTTGGCTTTTGCTTTAAAAGATTATTTTCAACCATTAAGTTAAGGATGTGCCTGTCAAGTATAGCAACGTCTTTAAAACCAACATTTCTTAAGAAGTGAGAAGCCTCTTTGTAGCCTATTCCTTTGACATTTTCAACAAGCCACTCCCTAGCTCCGCTGCTGCCTTCCTCGTGAGCAACCCCTTGGATTATCCATTTCAAATCTAAAAATTCTCTAGCTTGAACAATGTACTTTGCCTTGTTATTATGAAACCGATGATTGTACTTTCTAATAACAGCGGTAACATCTTCCAAAGAATATTCACTAAAACCCTTAAATCCTAGTTCATCATAAATCTTAATAGCAGTACTAGCCTTTGAATTAGCAGTCAACAAACAAAAGCACAGCTCACAAAACCAGTCTTCAGAAGACCTTTTCTTGAAACTATCAAATTCTACTAATCGCTGTTCAACAACTTTTCCAACAGACGAATTCTTCAAGTCTATTACTTGCTTTATGAGATTATTCATCTACTGCTCACCACCTCAACCCTGTTGCAATAAATAATTATTGGACACTTGCTGCAATGAGGACTAATAGGGGTACATAAGTGCTGTCCAAAAGCAACAAGCATTGAATTATAATCAAGCCAATATTCTTTTGGCAGTTTCTTCCTCAAAGCCATCTCTGTTTCTAAAGGATTATTAGTCTTCACATAACCAAGCCTATTTGATATCCTGTGACAATGCGTATCAACACACATCGCAGGTTTTCCAAAGCCAACAGTGACCACTAAGTTTGCAGTCTTTCGACCAACACCAGGCAGCCTGATTAGCTCTTCAACAGTATCAGGGATTTTTCCACCGAATTCTTCATTCAAGACTTTGGGGAGTGCTTTTAAGAATCGTGCCTTGTTCTTGTAAAAGCCCACAGGAAATATCAATTTCTCAATTTCTCTTAGCGAAAGATTCTCAAGATCACTTGGCTTGTTGACTTTCAAAAACAACCTCTCACTAGCCTTAACTGTGATTTCATCCTTGGTACGCGCCGAGAGAATTGTTCCAAGGAGTACCTTGAAAGGGTCATTTGTCTGAAGCTTTATCAAATCAATAACTGGAACCTTGTATTTCTTGACTTCTCCTGCCAAGATTTTGTAAACCTCGTCAATATCTACTTTCATTTATAAGACTCACCTTACAAAGAGAGTTAGAAACTATTTAAAAACTTAGACTAATTTAGCAAGGCCAATCGCCTTAAGAATATCAACAAACCAAATCTTGACGTAACCTATAAACGGAATTCTAAGAACAGCTCTTCCAATGTAAGAATTCAAAGTCACATTAGTCTCATCTAACTCAGGAGCGTTTATCTGGTAAATGTTATGGTCTCCCTTAGTTTCAAACACTAGATTTTCATCAACAATCTTAATCTTTACAACTCTATGAATTATTGGATAAGTCTTGTTTCTTGCTTCAAAAACAATAACATCTCCAATTGTGATTTTTTCAGGTTCTGTTCCTAAAAGAATCATGATGTCACCCTTGTTAAACCCGTTCTTAAAAGAGTAACTCTTAAAATCATCTTTTGAAATGTTAAAATCTTGATAAAAATCGCTTTGAGAATTCCACCAGTTATCAAAAGAAGAATCATGCTCCATACTATTACTAACAACTGCAACAACAGGAAAAGAAGTTCCAAACAAAGCCCCAAGAACAGGATAAACTATGAATTTAATTATTATGAAAGCAAGAATTATATTTGCAATCCAACTCCAAATTGAATCCTCATACCAGATGAAATACCAGAATTTTCCAAGAGGAGTAGTTGGTTTATGCTTCATCATGTTTTGGGAATAATAATCATTTATAAGGTTATTGATTTAATTTTTCAACAAAGAAATCAACAATCAAGTTTATGCATTTCTCATAATCTTCCGTATTACTGAAGTGATGGTTTGCTTTTGGTAAGATGTGAAGTTTGCAATCCTTAATGTTTTCACAGCATTTTACACTCTGCTCAATTGGAACTGTAAAATCATTTCCTCCATGAACAATTATCGTCGGAGTCATTATTTTCTTTGCATTCTTATAACCATCAATCTTAGAAGCATCCTCAAAAAAAGAATAATTTAATCGAAGTTTCTCACCTGTCTCTGCACGCACATAATATGTAAAGCCTGTTTTCTTCCAATCTTCTATTCCCACCTCTGTGTATCTGGCAATCAAGTGCTTAAGATAATCAGAAACAGGCGCTCTAAGTCCTAATACTGACAAATGTTTAGACTTTGCAGCTGTAAGAAGAGCAGTCATTCCTCCAAAGCTTGAACCTATGAGTCCAAACTTGATGTGTTCTCTGCCTTTGAGAAACTTGATAGCACTAATAGTATCATCAACTGCTTCAGAAACTGTTATGTCTTCAAATTTTCCTTCACTCTCACCATGACCATAGAAATCGAATCGAAAGGTCGAAAATCCTTTATCATTAAACCTTTTTTCAAACAAGATATAGGTATTGCTGTCTTTGCTGCTACTAAATCCATGACAAAGAATTATCATCGGCTTTGATTTATCGCCTGTAACACTTGATAATACTCCACAAAGTTTATCTCCTTTGCTGTTTTTAAAATAAACTTTTTCTTCCATCAAAAATCTAAAAAAATCTCTTGTTTAATAAAATTATCTAAATTGCCTGAAAGAAATTCTGAAAACTATTTAAAGACACCAAACTTATGAAAAAATTATGAACTTTTGCCCTATATGTGGAAGAGACACGAAAGGAACGTTTTGCAAAGAACACAGACAAGTAACTTTTAACTATAAAGATGTAGTTGTAAGAGTATGTGACTGCAAAAAATATTTTTACAGAAACAGGTGGGTGAGTTTTACAAGCCTAAAGCAAGTGGCTGAGAAGATAGCAAAAGAAAGCATAAAAGACAATGTCAAAATAACCTCGCTAATTGATGAGAAGATAGAAAAAAAGAAGTTTGAGATAGAAGTTGTCAAAAACAATGAATTATTCATAATAGAAGGAAAACTAATAGTTGACAGGTGTCCCGTATGTTCAAAAAGAGGAACACCATACTTTGAATCAGTCATACAGATAAGACCAAAGAAAAAAGAACTTTACGACTTTATAAAAATACAAGCAGACAAAAACAAAGAAGTGTTTATAACAAAAATAGTGGAATTAAAAGATGGCTATGACTTTTACACCTCATCAAACAAGTTTGCACTTGGAATTGGAAAGAAACTATCAAAGAGCTTCAAAGGAGAACTAAAAACTTCAAGAAGACTATTTAGCTTTGACAAGATGAAAAGCAAGAATCTTTACCGGGCCACTGTTTTTTTCAAAGCAAATAATTAAGATGAGTGCTAAGCTATTAGTAATTGGAATAGATGCGGCTACCTGGACAGTCATAGATAAAAATATAGATTCTCTGCCAACTTTTAAAAAACTAAAAAAAGAAGCTAAAAACAAAGCACTGATTCTAGACCAAAAACCATACAGTGCGCCTTGTTGGACATCAATGTTTACTGGACTTAAAGAGGAAGAGCATAAACACCACGAATTCGTAGTAGATAATATTCTTCAGACTCGCGAAGATATAAACGCGAATTTTATATGGGACATCCTAACGAGAAGAAAGAAGAAGGTTAAAGCATTAAACATCCCTTTTATTGTTCCACCATACAACTTCAATATAGACTTCAAAGTCCCTGGTGCTGGAGTTGGAACAACAACAAAAGAATGGAATGGAGAAATCAAGGAAGTAACTAAAAAAAGTGTCGAGATACTAAGAAAAGAAGACTTGGACTTATTCATCGTGTGCTACACAATCCTAGATAAGATTCAACATCTGCACTGGGGAGAAGAAATAGTATTGGAATACTACAAAAAAATTGATTCTGCAATAAGAGAACTTACACCTCATGGAGAAAAACTAATAATAATATCAGACCACGGATTCTGCTCTTTTGGAGAAGCAAGAGTACAGACACTTCCAAGAAAAACAAAGACTGGAAAAGAGTTGAAAGGAGATCATCATGAAGAAGCAATTCTAATAACAAAAGGTATAAATACCAACATTAATAATCTGCGAGATGTCTTTAAAGCAATAAAAAATGAATTCAGAAATTAATCATTTAAGGGAA
>Ga0180009_10006240_pt1 | contig 12571 bp, 15 predicted proteins | sample OS_PC_MetaG_FD_123537 | JGI IMG/M metagenome (GOLD analysis project Ga0180009, IMG submission 123537) | Groundwater microbial communities from the Aspo Hard Rock Laboratory (HRL) deep subsurface site, Sweden - OS_PC_MetaG | ecosystem: Environmental > Aquatic > Deep subsurface > Groundwater...
GAAGTCCAGCACCTTGTGGCGCACGAACTCGTCGGGGAAGCGCAGGCCGTCCTCGTTGAGCACCTGGTAGTTGTCCAGGACCACGGCGTTGTCCAGGCTGCCGCCCAGGGCCAGGCCGTTTTCGTGCAGATAGCGCATGTCGCGCAAGAACCCGAAGGTGCGCGCCCGGCTTATCTCCTTGTCGTAGGCCCGCTCGTCCAAGACGAAGCCCATCTTCTGGCGGTGGATCAAGGGGTGGTCGAACTCTATGGTGAAGTCCACCTTGAGCTTTTTGTGCGGGGTCACCTTGATGGCCTTGCCGTTCTCCACCACCTCCACCTCGCGCTTGACCCGGTAATACTGGCGGGGTTTGCCCTGGGAGGTGAAACCGGCCCCGCGCATCAAGAACACGAAGGGCGCGGCCGAGCCGTCCATGATGGGGATTTCCGGCGCGTCCACCTCCACCAGCACGTTGTCCACCCCCAGGCCCGAGAGGGCCGAGAGCAGGTGCTCCACCGTGGAGATGGTCACCCCGTCCATGCCCACGGTGGTGGACAGTTCGGTGGAGACCACGTGATTGACGTCGGCGGGGATAAGGGGAGAGGCGGGCAGGTCGGAGCGCTTGAACATCACTCCGGTGTCCGTCTCGGCCGGGCGCAGGCAAAGGTTGACGGTTCTGCCGCTATGCAGTCCGATTCCGGTGCAAGATACAGGGCGCATTAATGTGCGCTGGTGTCGGTTCATTAAGTCGGCTCCTCGTGCGGACATACCTCTGGGCAGTTATAAAGCAACTTGCATGCCAAGGGGCGGCGGCGGCTGTCCGGCGGAGAAAAATACGGCTAATGTCTAAATATAGCAAGCTAAATTTGTTTGCCGTCCTAAATATTCCATATCCGGGCGGGGGCTCCGCCCAAGCCGTTGGGGGCTGAAACCCACACTATGCCCCGGCAGGTGTGTCAAAAAGCCCACGCTCGGCGGCTATGCGCTGGGCCCGCTCCAGGTCCTGGGGGAAGTTCACGTTGATGAAGCTCAGGTCCTCGGGGTCCACCTGGGCCACCTCCTCCCGGCTCATTATGTAGGCCTTCACATGCTGCAAAAGCTGGCGGGGCCGCCGCTCTCCGGCCTGGACCAGCTTTAGGGCCCAGGGCAGGCACTCGCGGCTATACCAGGCCATGAGCGGCTCGTGGCCCCCGGGCCCCAGGCATGCCACCGCCCGCTGCCCCGGCCTAAGCTCCAAAATGCGCCGGAGCAGGGCCGGGCGCATCAGGGGGGCGTCCACCGGCAAAAGCAGCACCGAGGTGGCCGGGGTGTCCAAAAACACCGTGGCCAGGGCGGCCAGGGGGCCCTGGCCCGGCCAGCGGTCGGCCACGATGGGGCAGGTCAGGTCGGCGAAATCGGCGCAGTCGGCGGCCGACACAACCACCTGGGGGCACAACTCCCGGGCCCGCTCCAGGGCCAGGTCCACCAGGCGGCGTCCGGCCAGGGTGCGCCAGGGCTTGCCTCCGCCCAGGCGGGTGCCCGGCCCGCCGGCCAGCACCACGGCGGTAAGCTGGGCCCGCATCACTTTTCCTGGTCGATGGGCGAGCCCCCCGCCGGTTCCAGGACCCGTTTGGCGGCAAACTCGCGGTTCAGGTACACGGCGCAGCGTTCACAGGGGCCGGGGCACAGGGTGTTGCCCTGCTGGCGGATCTCCCAACAGCCGCGGTGGGGATCGGTGTAGGCGGCGCAGGCCTCTTTGTCGAGGCAGGCGAAGATGTTCCAGCAGGGGGCCAGCACCATGAGGTTGCGCAGGCAGGCCAGAGTGAAGCCCCGCTCGTGGATGAGGTGGGTGATGCGCCTTATCTGTGACACCTCGAAATCGCTGTACAAACGGTTGTTGGTGTTGGCCTCGCGCTCGGGGAGGATGAAGCCCTCTTTTTCGTACTCGCGGATGCGCTTCTGGCTCAACCCAACCCTGCGGGAAACCTCGTTAATCAGGTACATTCCCTCGCTCCACGCCCTGGGGGTGTGTGGTGTAAACGAAATGCCGTACAGATAGGCGTCCACAGATAGCACAGCCCATGGGGAGGAGCAAGATCAATGTTGCCCACGATGGAGATTCAGGAATGGGACTGGGCGGTTACGCATAACATCACCCCTGGAGCCCGCCCCCACCCGCCGGTCCATGGGCGGCGGCAATGGCTGCCTGCCCGGGTCTTCGTCTAAACCTTGGCTTCCTTCTTCAGCAGCTCCAGGGCCTCGTCGCGGCGGGCGTAGAGGCGCTTGGGCTCGCGGCTGCCCACCGTCTCGGCCAAATAGCTGGTGATTATGGGCAGGGCGATGGTGGTGTCGGTGTAGCAGACCACGGTGTCGGGCAGGCCCTCGGGGTCAACTTTGCCCCAGCTCACCGCCTCCGAGGGGGTGGCTCCGGACAGGCCCCCGGTGTCGGGGCGGGCGTCGGTGATCTGCAAAAAGTAGTCGTGGCCCTTTTCGTCGATGCCCAGCACCTCCTGGAGGTGGGGCTCGGTTTGCAGGGTGAAGTTCTTGGGCGCGCCCCCGCCCATGATGGCCACCCCGGTCTTGCCCCCGCCGCGCTTGGCCATGAGCACCAGGGCGGCGGTTTCGTTGACGTCGCGGTTCACGTCCCAGGCGAAGGCCGAGCCGCTCAGGGCCAGGGCGGCGGCGTTCATGCCGATGCTGCTGTCGCCGGGGCTGGCCGCGTACACCGGCACTTCCATCTCAAAACAGGCGGCCAACAGGCTCTGATCGCCCAGGTTCAACACCCGCTGGCGTTCGGCCAGGTACTTTCCGGCCAGGTAGTGGAACTCGGCGGTGCCCATGGCGCGCTGGAACTCCGGGGCCTTGATCATCTCCCGGAAGAAGGCGTCGGTCTTTAGGAGCACCGTGTAGTCCATTACGATGTCGTAGATGCGCACCAGGCCCTGGTCGCGCAGGGCGGCGTCGTCGGCAAAGGGGCTGGAGCGGTGCAGCCCCAATCCCAGGGCGAAGTGGGCGTCGTGGTAGAGATTGGCCCCGGTGCTGACGATGAAGTCCACCAGGCCCCAGCGCACCAGGGGCACCAGGCAGGAGGCCCCCAGCCCGGCGGGGGTCAGGGCCCCGGTGAGGCTCATGGCCACGGTAACCTCGGGCCGGGCCATGCGCCGGGCCCAGAGCCGGCAGCCCTCGCGCAGCCGGGCGGCGTTGTAGGCCAGGAAGTAGTTGTCCACCAGTTGGGCGGTGGAAAGGCCCCGCTCCAGGGGGGCGGGGGCGATGGGCTCTCCGGCCATTTTTCGGCTCATTTGGCTCCTCTAAAGATAAGGCCCAAGGCCCGGTAGAGCAGGCGGGCGGCGGTGAAGTCCCAGGCGGTCTGGCCGGCCAGGGGGGCCAGCTCCACCATGTCCAGGCCCAGCACCTGGTGGCGGGCGCACACCGCATCCAGCCAGGCGGTGGCCTGCTGCCAGCTAAGGCCGCCGGGCTCGGGGGTGCCGGTGGCGGGCATGATGCCCGAGTCCAGGCCGTCGATGTCCAGGCTGAGGTAAACCGGCCCGCTGAGGCCATCCAGGGCCCGCTCCAGCCAATTGGGGTCGGCGTGGGTCTCGTGGGCCCACATGGGTTCTAGCCCCTGCCGGGCAACGAACTCGGCTTCTTCCCGGGAGCAGGAGCGCGCGCCCACCCAGCGCACCGCCAGGCCCATCTCCGTGGCCCGGCGCATCACCGTGGCGTGGCTGAGGCGCTCGCCCTCGTAATCCTGGCGCATGTCCAGGTGGGCGTCCATCACCAGCACCGTGAAATCGGTACCAAAACGCTCCTTCATGGCCCGGAGCGCCCCCACGGTGACGGTGTGCTCACCGCCCAGGACCACCGGCAGGCGCCCGGCGTCAAGCTCGGCGCTCACCGCCGCCTGGATGCGATCCAGGCAGGCCTCCACCGGGCCGGAGGTGTCCACCCGGTAGTGGGTGTAGATGCCCTGATCCACGGGCGAGGAGCCCAGCACCTCGTCGTAGAGCTCCATGTTGGCCGAGGCGCTCATGATGGCCAGAGGCCCCTGGGCCGCGCCCTCTCCGTAGGTGACGGTCACCTCCAGGGGCGCGGGGATGATTCCAGCCCGGCAGCGCTCCAGCTTGGGCTGGGGCACTCCGCCGAAGGTCAGGACTTTGCTCTCTAATAAAGACACGGGCCTCCCTCGAAGCTTTTTTTTGCAGTATAGCAGCCCCGGCCCGGCGCGCCATAATCCGGCAAGGGCAAAAAAGCCATCCAGGGTATTGACGAATCTCCACTTCACGGCCATAAGTGTAGCCTTACTGAGTTACAATGTTGCCTCATTAATCTAAGGAGGGCGCCATGCTGGTACCCAAGTACATCTATCTGACCAAGGGCAAGGGGGAACACAAGGAGAAGCTGGCCAGCTTCGAGTTGGCCCTGCGCGCTGCGGGTATCGCCAGTCAGAATCTGGTGCATGTGTCTTCCATTTTCCCTCCCGACTGCCAGCTCATAAACCGCCAGAAGGGCGAGTCCATGCTGGTGCCGGGGCAGATATTGTTCTGTGTGATGGCCCGCAACGAGACCAACGAGTCTCATCGGCTCATTTCCTCCTCCATCGGCTTGGCCCTGCCCACCGACCGCACCTTGCACGGCTACCTGAGCGAGCACAAGGGCTACGGCCAGTCGGCCAAGGTGTCCGGCGACTACGCCGAGGACCTGGCCGCCGAGATGCTGGCCTCCACCCTGGGCATCGACTTTGACGTGGACCAGAGCTGGGACGAGAAAAAGCAGGTGTTCCGCATGTCCGGCCGCATCGTCAAGACCAGCGAGATCACCCAGACCGCCGTGGGCCCCAAGGACGGCAAGTGGGTGACCGCGGTGGCCGCGGCGGTGATGATAATGGAGTGGCTGGAAGGCGAAGGCGACACCTAGTGATTGAAACCGGCGGCGAGCTGGGGGGCCGCCGCCTGGCCCCGGGGGAGCGCTTCCACTTCGCCTGCCTCCCCGGCCTGGCCTGTTTCAACACCTGCTGCCGCGACAAACGCCTGCCGCTGTTGCCCTATGACTTTCTGCGCCTGCGCCGGTGCCTGGAGCTTCCCGCCGCCCAGGTGCTGGCCCAGCATGCCGAGTTGGAGGCCGACCCGGTCTCAGGCTGGCCCACCCTGCGCATCAAGCTCACCGATGAGGGCGTTTGCCCCTTTGTCACTCCCCAGGGCTGTTCGGTGTACCCCCACCGGCCCACCTGTTGCCGGGTCTACCCCCTGGCCCGGGCGGTGCGCCCCGGCCCCGGCGGCGGCCCGCCCCAGGAGGTGTTCCTGCGCCAGGAAACCCCCGGCTGCCTGGGCTGGGACCAGCCCCAGGAGCTGGACGCGGCCGCCTGGGTGCGGCAGCAGGGTTTGGCCCCCTACCAGGCCGCCAACAACTATTGCCTACGTTTGTTCATGCACCCGGCCCGCCAAGGCCAGGTGAGCCTGGACGATCGCCAGACCCACGCCTTTATCAGCGCCCTGTACAACCTGGAGGCCTTCCGGCCCCTGGCCGCCTCGCCGGGGTTCGGGGAGCGCTTCGGCTTCGAGCCGGAGCGGGTGGAGCTGGCCCTGGCCGAGGAGCAAGAACTCTTGAAGCTGGGGGTTGATTGGCTGGCCGGGGTGCTGTTAGGGGGATAACCCGCCGGGCCGAGACTGAAAATTCCTGTTGACGGCGTGGCCCGGTTCCGGTGATGATAATCTTGAATTGGCTGCGAGAAGTAATTGGTTGGCCAAGGGCCCCGGAGCGATCCGGGGCCTGAGGTTTTTTTGGGGGGCTGGTTCAGCGGTGCGGCCGCCCGCCGTCTCAGTTCATAAAATACCCCAGCAGATACTTGCCCGCGGTGCCCAGCAGGATCAGCCCCAGCATGATCTTGATGTAGGCGGGCTTCACCCGCTTTTGCATGCGCGCCCCGCAGTACATGCCCGCCAGGCCGCCCAGGCCGAAGAGAAAACCCAGCAGCCAGTCCGGGGCCACGGCCATCTGGCCGGAGTAGAAGGGGGCGATGGCCTGGTAAAAGGCCACCCCGGCCACGCTGGTGACAAAGGTGCCCATGAGGGCGGCTCCGGCCACCGCGTGCACCGGCAGGCCGTACACCGCCACGAAGAAGGGGGCCACGATGGCCCCGCCGCCGATGCCGTAGACCCCGCCCACCATGCCCACGGCCAGGGACAAGGAGAATATGCCCGGCGTGGAGCAGGTGTAGTTTTGCCCCGCGAAGTCGAAGCTGAGTTGCCGCCAGGAAAAGGAGCGCAGCCGCACCACGAAGCCGCCGGGCCGGGCCGGGGGCGGGGTGCCGGCCTGGTTCCGGGCCGGCGCCTTGGCCCTGTCCCGCTCCTTGGCCAGGTCCAGGAACATGCGCGCCCCTATGTAGAGCAGCACGCAGCCCACGAAGACCTTGAAGGGGCCGGGCTCGGGCAGCCAGGTCAGGCGGATGAAGCCCCCGGCCACCACCCCGGGCAGGGTGCCGGCGATGACCACCCAGGTGAGGGGCCAGACCATACGGCCCTCGCGCAGATAGCGCCAGACTCCGCTGGGTATTGAGACGATGTTATAGACCAGGTTTGTGGGGCTCACCGCCGGGGAGGTGAAGCCCAGAAAGCTCATTTGAAACGGCAGCAGCAGAAAGGCCCCGCTCACCCCGCCCATGGAGGTGAAAAAGCTGACCACGAAGGCCACCAAGGGGGGCAGCCAGATGGGGCAGTCCACGCCGGAAACCGCAAAATGCACTGGAGCGCCTCGCTGAGGGGTTGCCGATTACCGGAGGATAGACCGCCCCGGATTGCAAAGCAAGGGGCTGGGTTTTATTGCCTGGGCCGGTACACCAGGCGGGCCCGGGAGTCGGGCCCCACGTTGTCGTAGTCGCAGGTGAGCAGGCAGGGACCCACCAACTCCCGGCGCGGCGAGCAGGAGAACAGGTAGTCGTCGCCCCAGGTGCTCACCTCCACCCGCACCCGCACCGAGCAGGAGGGGCCGCCCTCCTGGCCGGCAACCGATATTTGAAAAAGATAGTCCGGGCTGGCGGCCAGCTGGTCCTGGTCGAAGCCCTGGCCGAAGCGCCCCGATGCGCCGGGGGCCACGGTGGTTTCCTGGCCCCGGTTCACCTGGAAGACCAGGGGGGCGGCGGATTGGTTGACCACCCGCAGGTTGAAGGAGCCGAACTGCTCGGCCGAGGCGGGGGCCGCCCACAGGGCCAACAGGCCCAACAACGCCAACAGTCGCACCGAAATTCTCTTTTCCGCGGACCGAAAAAGGTTGAATCTGGCCTTGGCTGCAGCCTGGCTAGTGCACCGTGACCAAAACCCAGCAGACCTGGGCCTCGTTGTATACTTGCAGGGCGCAGCGCTGGTCGCTGGAGGCGGCGGAGCAGTAGGTGAGCACGCTGCCTGGCCGGCCGGCGTCGTTCACCGTCTTTATCTTGACCCGGCACCAGGGCTCGATGCCCTGGTCCACCCGGCTGATGTCCAGGGTGTGCTGGTATTCCAGGCGCTGGCCATCCAGGGCCGGGTCGCTCGTCTTCAGGGTGACCGAGTGCCCGGCGTCCAGGTAGCGGCGGCCGGGAGTGGTGACCGTGCCGTCAAGGTCCAAAAGGACCATCAGTTCGTTCTGGTTGACCACCGGGATTACCAGACGGGTGAACTTGGCTTCCTCACCGGCAAGGGCCGTCGCGGAAATCCACAACAGACTGGCAGTCAAAATAAATGCCCAAAATCTACCCATGCCCGCCCCACTTTCCGGTTTGGATCGCAGAACCTGCTCTCATATTAATATACACCAAGCGAGGGCGTATCCGCCGGCGAAGAGGCGTTTCGCTTCATGAATGACATTCACCCCCTTGCCGCCGGGATCTGGCCCATATCGGCCCCGGAGAAAAAATACTGGTCCAAGGTGGGATTTCCGCCCCCCGGGTGGTAGACTTCCGCTTCAACTGGGGATCGTTACAGCCCCTTTTGTTTAAAACCGCAAGCGTCTCGCCGCGATCCTCTAACCTCATTAATCTCGGAGACGCCGGCTAAATCAGGCCTCTAGGCCTGCGCTAGAGGACCGCCGCCCCCATTGTGGGGTGGCCGGACATAACAGATGTATAAAGCCAAAGTCGTGGGGGCCGGATCATATTCCCCCGAAACCATAGTAACCAATCGCGACCTGGAAAAGGTGGTGGACACCAGCGACGCCTGGATCACCCGCCGCACCGGCATCAAGGAGCGGCGCATCGCCACCGGCGGCCTGCTCACCAGCGATTTGGCCACCCGGGCCGCCCAGCAGGCCCTGGGGCAGGCCGGAATGGATGCCCAGGACCTGGACCTGGTGGTGGTGGGCACGGTGACCCCGGACCGCCAGTTCCCCTCCTGCGCCTGCCTGCTGCAGGAAAAGCTCGGGGCCCGCAAGGCGGCCAGCATGGACGTCTCCGCCGGCTGCTCGGGTTTCATCTACGCCCTTAGCGTGGCCAACAACGCCATCCGTTGCGGCGAGGCCCAACACGCCCTGGTGGTGGGGGCCGAGGTGCTCTCCGGAGTGACCAACTGGGCCGACCGGGGCACCTGCGTGCTCCTGGGCGACGGAGCCGGGGCGGTGGTCTTAAGCCGCACCGACGAGGACACCGGCATCAAGGCCATCCATCTGCGCTCCGACGGCTCCTTCGGCCACCTGCTGTACTCGGTGGACCAAAACGGAACCCCGCGCCAGGCCCTGGAGATAGTGCCCGGCGCGGGCGAACCCAAGCCCTTCTATCTGGTCATGGACGGCAAGCCGCTTTTCAAAAAGGCGGTTGAGTGCCTGGAGGAGATCACCCGCTGGACCCTGGACAAGGCCGGCGTGAAGGTGGAGGAGTTGGCCCTGATGGTGCCCCACCAGGCCAACATCCGCATCATAAACGCCCTGGCCCAGCGCCTGGGCTTGAGCGAGGACAAGGTCTACACCACCATCGAGCGCTACGGCAACACCTCCTCGGCCTCCATTCCCACCGCCTTGGCCGAGGCTGTGTCCATGGGCCGCTTGGCCCCCCGGGACAAGCTGTTGATGGTCACCTTCGGAGCCGGTCTCACCTGGGGAGCCTCACTGGTGGAGTGGTCCATATAGTGGAACGCATGGGCTTGGTGGAGCGCCTGGGTATGGCCGGGCTGCTTCTTTTCATCCTGGTGCAGACCATCATCTGGTCCACCATATCCATACTGTGGTTTTTGGTGGACTCCACGGGCAGCAAGGCCCACCGCTACGGAGCCCGGCCTTGGAGCCGTATTTTGCTTTGGGCCAGCCGGGTCAAGGTGGATGTCCAGGGCCTAGAAAACCTGGAGCGCGCCGGGAAGGGGCCCATGGTCCTGGTGTGCAATCACCAGAGCCTGTTCGACATCCTGGCCCTTTTGGCCAGCCTGCCGGTGGATTTCAAGTTCGTGGTCAAAAAGGAGCTTGGCAAGGTGCCCCTGTGGGGCTATGCCATGAAAAAAGCCGGTTACATCTTCGTGGATCGCGGCCAAAGCGGCCAAGCCGGCGAGTTGATGCGACAAGCGGTGGACAAAATCAAGCTGGGCAGCGCGGTGCTGTTTTTCGCCGAGGGCACCCGCAGCGCCGACGGCAAGTTGGGCCAGTTCAAGCGGGGAGCTTTCGTGCTGGCCACTCTGGCCCGGGCCGATGTGGCCCCGGTGGCCATCGCCGGTTCGGCCCAGGTGCTGCCTAAAAAGAGCTGGCGCATCAGGCCGGGCCACATCACGGTTTCGGTGCTGCCCACCATCAGCGACCCGGCGGTCAAGAAAAACTCCCGACTGCTCATGGAGGCGACCCACCGCATGCTGGCCCAGGCCCTTGATGAGCCCCGGCCTCCGGCAGGGTCCTAGGCGGGCGGGTCCTGCTCTACCTCGCCGCCTTCCACGTCCGGCTCTTCCTGAAAGTCCGGCTCATCCTTTAGTGCCTTTTTCTCCAATTTTTGTTGGCGCTTCATCTCTTTTTTCTTTTTCCTCTCCATCTCCTTCTGTCTTTTTTGGAACTGGAAGTTGGTTCTCGCCAAGTGGACACCTCCTCGCTGGGGGTTGAAAAATGTTTTGGCCGGCCGCTGTGGCCGGTTGGGGGTAAAAAAGTCCCCGAGGCCAGCATTCCGGAGGTTCGCCGGCCGGCGGGGACTTAAAAGGCTTGGGCCGGGAAAACCCGGCGCCGGGCCTAGTCAAACCAGGCCCGGCCTGGGATTACCAGCGGCGGGGGGGCCGGGAGTCGCGGTCCTCGCGGGGCTTGGCCTCGTTGACCTTCAGGTCCCGGCCGTCCAACTGGGCGCCGTTAAGGGCCTGGATGGCCGCTTGGGCCTCGTTATTGTTTTCCATCTCCACGAAACCAAAACCGCGGGAACGACCGGTCATCCGGTCGGTGATCACCCTGGCCGAAAGCACGGTGCCGTACTCGCTGAAGGCGTTGTTCAGAGAATCGTCGGTGGTGTCGTAGGACAGATTGCCCACATAGATATTACTGCTCATCTTGCAAAGACTCCTGTGAAAAAAGCGGCATGCCCCCCAACCAATAGGGAAGGCTTCTTTTGGCTCAACCAGCCTTAACTTTTTGCTGAGATCGCGGGGCGGAGCCTTGAAGATCTAGCGGAAAATTTAGACTTATTGGCCGGTATAGGACATAATGATTACCGGTTTGGCCCCATTTGTCAACTGGTATCCGCCTCTTAGGCCGCGCTGCGGGATTTGGCACCCCCCCGGGCCATAAAACTACGTTGCGCGCCGGCAGGCAAATTTCTATAATCCAGCCATGATTTATTATTTGCGCCTGTATTGGGGGCTCCTGGCCATCCCGTTGTTTTTGCTGGCCGCCTGCGCCTCGGGGCCCTCCAAGGACGCCGCTCCCACCGCCACGCCGGCGGCCGCCCCGTCCCGGGCGGCATCGCCCCAGCCCGCCCCCGCTTGGGCTTCCTTGCCCCAAAATCCGCCAGGCGACGCGGCAAGGGTGTGCTTGTGGGTCTTCTGGACCGACAACCAGACCCTGATGCGGGAGATGCGGGCCATGCTGGGCCAGGGCAAGCCCTTTCAAAGCGCGGCCCTGGACATGGCGCGCAACAACAAGGGTTACGTCACCACCCATGCCGACTGCCTGGCCAAAAGCGAACTTCCCGCCGCCATGACCAAGGCCATAAAGGGGTTGAGGCTGGGCCAAGTGAGTGGGGTCTTCGCGCTCAACGGCGGCCAGGCCCTGGCCATGCTCACCAGCGATGTCTTCCGCCGCCAGGCCCAGAAGCTCTACCAACAGGGCAAGTACCGCGAGGCCATGCAGCCACTCAGCCTGGACCTGGAGCTGCATCCCGCGGCGGCCGGCAGCTGGCACCTCATGGCCCTGTGCCGGGCGGCCACCGGGGACAAGCAAGGGGCCCTCAAGGCCTATGACCAGGCCCTGGAATGGACCCCCAATGACCCAGCGGTGCTCAACGACAAGGCCACCCTGTTCAGCACCATGGGCCAGGGCGGCCAGGCGGTGGTGTTGTTTCGCCGGGCCCTGGCCGCCGCGCCCGACAACCCGGTGTACATGAACAACCTGGCCTGGGCTCTGGTGAAAAACAAGCACGACCTGAACGAGGCCCTGACCCTGGCCCAAAAGGCGGCGCGCCTGGCCCCGGACAACCCGGCGGTGTGGGACACCTTGGGTTTGGTCCAGCAGGCCAGGGGGGACCACGCCGGTGCGGTGATGAGCTTCCACCACGCCCTGCGCCTGGACCCCCAGGCGGCCGGAGCCAAGAGCCGCATGACCGCCAGCCTGCTCAAGCTTTCGCCAGACCAGGTTACCCGTTTGGGCGTCAACGGGGTGAAGCTGCCGCCGGCCCCCGCGCCCCGGCCAAAGCCGGCGCTCAAGCCCAGGCCCAAATCGGCTCCCAAGCCCGAGCCGGTTCCCGCTCCCCAGGCAGCGCCTGCTCCCGAACCAAAGTCAGGGCCGGCCCCCGCGCCCGCGCCCGAGGCCAAGCCCGCGCCCCAGCCCAAGGCAATGGCTTCCACCGGCTGGAGCCAGCGCCCCGCGCCCGAGACTAAGCCGGCCCCGGCCGCCCGGCCCCAGCCTTCGCCCATCGCCGAGGCCAAACCCGCGCCCGCGCCGGCTCCCAAGCCCGCGCCCGTGGCCAAGGCCAAAGCCAAACCCGCGCCAGCGTCCCCGCCCAAGGCGGAGCCCAAGCCCGCGCCCCCGGCTGCCCAGCAGGCCGGCAAGCCGCCCCGGGGCTGGTACTTGCAGTTGTCCTCCAACCGCAACCCCAACCTGGCCCGGGCAGCCCGGAACCGCTGGGTGGCGGCGGGGCAACCGGCTCAGGTCTGGGATTGGAACTCGCCCAAAAGCGGCCTGTGGCACCGCGTGCTCTTGGGGCCCTTCCCCGGCAAGGCCCAGGCTTTGGCCGCCGGGCGGCGGTTCAAGGACGCGGGCAAGTTGCCGGGCTATGTATTGGTCAGAGTCCGCTAGGGTTCCCATAGGTAAACCACCAAATCTGTCCCATGGGCTCTGACGGGGAACAGCCAAGACTCTTGACTAGTTGGAGGGGTGATTATTCGGATGGTGCGTCAGGCACAGTGACTCTGCGCTTGTAATCCGGGACCACCAACTTGGTGAGCCCGGCAAGAAACCACTCCAAGCTGTACTTGGCTCC
>Ga0180009_10006241_pt1 | contig 12569 bp, 22 predicted proteins | sample OS_PC_MetaG_FD_123537 | JGI IMG/M metagenome (GOLD analysis project Ga0180009, IMG submission 123537) | Groundwater microbial communities from the Aspo Hard Rock Laboratory (HRL) deep subsurface site, Sweden - OS_PC_MetaG | ecosystem: Environmental > Aquatic > Deep subsurface > Groundwater...
GGTTACGCCTGATGGTATTCATAGGATGGCTGCGCCGATTGTGCCGATGCAGCTTGCTTTGCCGATGGGTGCTGCCGCCTTGTTTCTGCTTGCAACTATGGGTGGAAAACAGGAAAAGACGGAGTAGTCAAGAAAGCTTAAATTCATTCTTAACGAAAGTTATATCTTGGGAGAACCAAATGGGATGGGGCGTAATACTTTGACGGAACGTGTTACTCGTGTGGAGGAACGACAGGCTCGTCTACTTCAAGACTTTAATAAGCAACTGGAAAACTGCAAGGAAACACATGACCGAGTTGATAAACGCTTGGACGTTATTAATCGTGAACAAGGCGAAACTCGGGATGCCGTTAATGAACTGAAAGGATTGATTAACCAGAAAGTTTCTGCTCCTATAAGTGGACGTGACAGAGCAGTTCTCTACGGAACCGCTATAACCGCGATCTGCACGGCAGCAGGTCTTATCGCCCAAGCATACTTCACCTATCTCGGTTCACTAGGGTAAATTTTTTAAGTGTAAACAACGTTACTAGTTTCTCGATTAAAATGACTACCGAAACATTAGTAACTAAAATTGGCGTTATCATCGTGTCTGTTACAGCATTGCTTGTCGCGTATCAAGCGCTAACATTGGGGCAGGTATCTTCAACTCAGTTTATGATGATATTGTGGGCTGTTCTTGGTGCGTGGGGAGTATCCATAGTTGGCAACCGATTTGTTAACCTTGCTAAAGAAGCGGGAGTTGCGGAAGACCGCAAACTGTTTAGCATGCTCGCTATGCAGAAGCTCATGAAAGAAGCCAAAATAGGCGAAACGCCAAAAGAAGATGAAAAGAAATGAGTAACGAAGAACGCGAAAAAAAAATCGGTAAAGCCGCGATTCGACTTACTTCTCGAAGATTCTGAAGCACGAAGAGTCTGGACGGGTGAACTACCTTTCTACAAGTAGAAAAGCTTCCTGATTCATCAAGTCGAACTTGCCTCTTTCTCTCTCCTGAGAAGAAGTAGAGGTTAACTTTCGTTCAGGCGTATATTTGGGCAGTTCCTGCCCTATCCTCAAGATATTTTTTGAAGCGTTAAGATCTCTATCCATTTTTAAGCCACAATGAGGGCAGTCATGTATTCGTTGGGACAGATTTTTCTCAACTATTTCACCACATTGACTGCATAGTTGAGTTGTGTTCCTTGGGTTCACTTTGATGAGTTGCCCACCAGATTCCTCCTCTTTGTAGGCTATCATCTGCATGAATTTTCCCCAAGAAGCATCGCTTATCGATTTGGCTAGACAATGGTTTTTAACCATGTTTCTGATCTGCAAATCTTCGACGTACACGATTTCATAATTGTTGGCTATCTGATCTGAGGCTTTATGTAAGAAATCGATTCTTCGGTTCCGTATCTTCTCACATAATCTAGCGACTTTGACCTTTGCTTTATTCCTGTTGTGGCTTCCCTTCTTTTTTCGTGATAATTGTCTCTGAAGTCTCGAAAGTTTCTTCTCTGTTTCCCTATAATGTCTTGGATTTTTTATTCTGTTTCCATCGCTTAGAACCGCGAATGATGTTAACCCCACATCGATTCCAACATCCTTGATTGGCTTCTTCATTGGCTGTTCTTTAACTTTACATGAGAAAGAAGCGAACCATTTTCCCGAAGGCATCCGTTTAACAGTAAGGATCTTCACAACGCCTTTTATGGAACGATGAAGTTTAATATTGACTGAGCCTATCTTTGAAAGGTACAGCTTCTTTCTTTCAATCTTGAACCCACTTTGAGGATACGTAATTGATTTGTATCTTCCATACTTTTTGAATCTTGGGAGTCCTGCTTTAAGCCCCAATTTCTTTCTAGCAAGGAAATTATGATATGCATCTTTAATCCGTTTGCTGACATTCTGCAGCACTTGGCTATGAACATTGAAAAGTATTGGGCATTTAGCTTTTAATGGTTTTAATGCTAAATTCATATCATATTCGCTTAATGTTTTTCCTGTTTCTTCATACGTCCTCTTATGATTAGCTAATAAGATATTGTAGACATATCGACAATCTTCTAAGGTTTGTTCCAAATTTCGAATTTGAGCCTTGCTTGGATACAGCCTAAACCTAAAGATCCGAAGAATCATTTATCTAACCTTTTTTATGACAACTTCAACTTTATCTCCTTTCTTGATGCCTAAAGCTTCGCATATCGGTTTAGGAATGACTATTCTTCTAAGCTCTTGCACTTTCATTTGAAAGATAGATGTTACCATAATAGAAAATAGTATTGTAGAAGTATTTATTTTTTATGGAGCACTATTAGTATCATATCTTACGATAAGAAGCGGTAAGGCAAACTATTTAAGCGTTTATTGTCCGAGAGATTTAATGAGAGTCGTGAGAGGAGGTGAATTGCGAATGAGCGAGAAGAAAACTGGCAAATTCCGATTTGGCCGAAAGACAACTATTGGCGCTCTTGGTGGTGTCGTCGCCGCCATACTGTTGACATTGACTTTACTACTATTCCGAATAGCCGTCAACGTTATCGTTGCAGGAACCCTTCCAATAGGCTTTGAATTCCTAGGTTTGCCACTTGGATTTGCTGGCGGTGCACTAATCGCCATCGAAGAGTTCGGCGAATAGGAACATTAGTTCCCTGAAACCACTTTACCAAGCGTAGGTGGCAGGAAACCATTTTTCTCCCCCCCCATTTTTTTATTTCAGAAATAGTTATCATTTTTGCATCGACTGTAATACTATTTGCATAAACCCTTTTGGATCGATCCCTATTCAAGAAAGATAAGTTTATTAAATGCCTTTCCATAGTCTAAAGTATGTTGGCGGTTAAAGCGGTCAAACAGAATATTCAAACCTCAGAAATCAACAACCTTCTAGAAACTTTTCGTAAAATGGTCAATGAAGCCATACGAGTAGGATTGCAGAAAAATATCACTTCAAGATTCAGTCTCAGCAACGCTGTTTATAAACCGCTTCACAACGGTTTGCACACTTGGTATATTCTCTCGGCGATAGAGAAAGCATGTGCCATCCTCAAAAATTATCGCAAAGCAAAACGCAAAAAACAAAAAGTAAAGAAGCCATACGTTAAAAAACGATTCGCATCAATAGGAACCCTCGGTTATAAAATCGTAGATAACAAGCTTAGGTTAACAATCAAGCCGAAACAATACGTTTACATTTCACTCAATAAACACACTTTATCCGTTCTGTCAGAGCCGAATCTAAAGCTTGGCTCTATCACGTTGACCGCCAACACTGTCAGCATCAGCTTCTCGAAAGAGACCGCTGAAATAGACCCAAGCGGGTATATTGGCATCGACAGAAACCTGAACAATGTCACAACCATTTCAAGCAACAGCGAAGTCGCAGTCTACGATTTGTCAGAAGCCACTAGAATTAAAGAAACCTACAGAGAAGTGAAAAGTCACTTCAAAAGGAACGATGTGAGGATACGAAGACGGCTATTTCGAAAATACGGTGAGAAACAGAGAAACAAAGTTAACCAAATCCTCCACCGTGTTTCTAAAGCCATTGTGGAAAAAGCTAAGGAAAACAAGTTCGGGGTAGCCATGGAGAATCTGAAGGGAATTCGCAAGCTTTATCGTAAAGGAAATTGGCAAGGAAGATGGTTTAGAGGCAGATTAAACTCATGGAGCTTCTACGAGCTTCAGAGACAAATTGAGTATAAGGCTAGGTGGGAAGGAATTCCCGTAGTCTATGTTCCAGCTAGGAACACCTCAAAGAAGTGTTCGGTATGTGGGTTAAAAATGATGCCCGAAGAGAATCGAGTTTTGAGATGTCCCTCACATGGAATAGTAGATCGAGATGTGAATGCTGCTAGAAACGTTCTAGCAAGAGCCCTGAGGTTCGGGGCTGTCGGGCAACCAGTTGAAGCGATGGTCTCAGTTAAAAGATGAGAAGTCGATGGTTGTCAGGTAATCTATCGCGGCATAGACTGTAAAACAAGCTGCATAAACCGAACCGGATCCTGTTTTAACTGTTGAAGATAAGGGGATTTCGGGTTGAAGCAAAAGATTGGGATACCCTGTAACTGGGCATCTCTGTAATAGCCACATCTTTTTCTGCAGATAGTTGATGATACTTCCTCAGCAGCTTCAGCTTCATCCTGACCCTTCTCTCCCTGAGCATACTCGCAAACAATAAATACGGCCTTGCCCTGTTCCATATAGATTACGTGTGGCATGACAATCTTTTAGTACGTTGTAGCCTAATAATATTTTTGGAGAATCAACCGTGTCTCAACATAACGTTGCGATTGAAGATTCTATTGACGAAGTTTTGTCAGCGTATCAATTTTATTATGGGGTGGATCTTGGTTGTGGTAAAGGTGACTTAGGCCCTATTCTGAAAAATCATGTTGGTTGGCTTGTCGGCGTGGATGATCATATGGCTTTTCTACTTGCTGCAAGAAACAAAGGTTATGATGAACTTGTAGTTGCTGACGTGAGGAATTATAGGTTACCCCTTGAAGCAGACAGTTTTTTCATGTTTGAACTTCTTGAACATTTATCAATCGAAGATGGAAAAAAAATAGTTGATGAAACGAAACCTCACTTTCTACTGGTTTCAACCCCTTCACAATTCCATCCAAACATTGAACAAGACCCTCATATCAGTCTCTGGAGTCCTGACGACTTCTATTCTTTAGGGTTTAATGATGTTTGGCTTGTTCCAAATCCGAATTCGCCTATGGGCGACACAATATTAGCTGTTCGCGAGGCTTCACGATGAATTGGCTTCTGTTCATCGCAAACTCTATCGTTGGAGGATTCATCCAATATCAACACCAAACAAACAAAGTCTCTGACTCAAGTTATCCCGTGACTAGGCCTCCAGCAAAAGTATCGGTAATCATTCCCGCGTACAATGAGGAGTCATTCATCGCGAGAGCTCTTCTCTCTATTCAGTCTCAAAACGTTGTTTTAGCATATCCTGACTTGTTTGAAGTGATTGTGGTTGATGACGGTTCTACTGACCGCACTGCTGAAATCGCTTCTCAATACGCAAAAATGCTTTCTCTTGAAAAGCAACCTGGAATCTATTACGTGCGTCATGCTGGTATTGAAGCTGCCGAAGGAGAAATAATTGTTTTTGCTGATGCTGACATGATTTGGAAACCGAACTTTCTGAATTTACTACTTCGCCACTTTCATAACCCAGAAATAGTAGGGGTCTGTGGTGGTTTTTTCAATGTGGACGCTGACCCATTAACTCTTTTAATGCAGGCCAACTATAACGCACTGCAAAGCGTCATAATATCACATATCAACATGGGGGTCTGCGCTTTTCGTAAAGACGCATATTACGCGATGGGCGGATACGATTTTTCAATTGAACAGATGGCGCGAACCGATGAAAAAGAAATCGATTTCACTCGGAAACTAAAAAGTGTTGGGCGAGTTGTTTGGGATCTCGAAGCTAACGTTTGGGCGGAAGCCAGAATCCGATACTGCTTAACGCATCCTACTGATAAAACCTGTGATAGCCCATATTGTCGCTACTGTTTGGAGCGCATAGCTGGGAAACGATTCTAAAAAGTTATTAGCTTTGATGCTTAAAGAATGAAGTGGAGAACCAAGCTTTGGCTGAAATGACTAGGGAAGAACGAGAGGCGAGGACGAAGACGTTATTGAAACGTGCGGCTCGCCCTCCTGGTGCTCCTTGGGAGCAAAGAGCGGAGCCGGGTGTATGGATGCCTGAAAAAGAACGTTTTGGTACTTACGAGGAAATTGAACGCGAACACGCTGCATTATTGCCTGTAGAATATCAGCGGATGGATGAGCCAGTTCCTACACAAGAAGATGTTGAGCATGTTAGTGAGGTTCTCGAAAGGCTTCCCCAAAAAGTTTCTCCTGAAGAAATTGCTGAATTAAAAGAATTCGCTGAAAGGAAACAATTCAGGGTTCAAGAAATACCTAACAAAGCTAAACGGTTAGATGTTGAAGTATTCAGTGCCGATGGTGGACGAGCCGTCTGTCTTAGACGTCCAACCTTATATATCGTTCAAGAAAAGAAAAAAGCGGGTAAAACCATAAATTCTGTAGAAAAACTTTCGCCTAAACAATGCAGAACTTTTCCACGTTCAGAAATGAAATGTATCAACGAGAAGCGGGGGGCTGACGCTTGCGAACAGGTTGCGCAAGTATTCGACTGTGCTCGAAAGCATAGTGGCGAGCCTACTAGTACGGTTCATATTACTAATCTTTTAGGGCGAGACAGTGACGAGGTTAGTGGCTGTATTGATGACCTTGAGAGAAAAGGGGATGTTGAGGAAACTGGCGATGTTTTGGGCGAGAAAACATATTTCATGCCTCACCCCTTTGATTTTGGAGACAAAAAACTTGTATGGGAACCATCGACTCGTGAACGTCCGGGAAGATATGTGCTCAAATAACTTTTCGAGATGGGCTTCGCGAAAACCAAGGCAATGCAACGGGATTGCACGGTTCAACAATGCTAAGCGTCCCATCGTAATCACATTTCATTGAAAACAACGTATCTATGAGGTAGGGTGCGCCAATTTCTAGTTTGTATCGGTCATAGTCAATTCTTCGCGGATCATCACCTAGTTTTTCGCGTAGGTCAATCCGCGTTTCAACCGGGATTTTTTCGATAGAGTCCCCTACAGCTTTAACGTGAAATCCATGACGGGTTCTATCCATCGTAACTTTGCATTGGGGAAACACATATTTTAGCTCAAAAAATACTTTCTGAGGTTTCAAATTATCTTTCTCCTTCACAGAATCTATGTCTACTGAAATGCGGTGTCGTCTTTCGCTGAGACGATAAAAATCCTTGAGCGTGATTACTCTTTTGGAATCGTCCATTCTTTGGTTCCTCTTATTATGCCTCTAAAGTATAGCCCCCGCCCATCCGCTCCCGACTTGTCGATTACCTCCCATTGAACATTTTGGGGCTCAGTTAAATCACAAGCCTCAGTTTTTTCCGTTGCTTCATACCCGCGTGCTCCAGGAGGCCAGTTTCCGGAACGCCCTCTCGAATCCGTATCAAAAAGTGCCATGAGGACAACACCCACTCCCTCCCAATCTACTGACCCGCCTCTGGTTTTTAATACTTCCCACACGTCAACCCCCATTATTTCATTGAGGAACTCTATGATTTTGTTTTCATGTTTAGCAACATCACTTTCCGCCCAATCAGCAGGAAAAAGTAATGGAACTCTTACTTCAAATGCGCGGACATCGCTAGGCTGGGTATTCCTACGTTTATAGCTGTAATAGCGGGTAACTTCCCAAATTCGGCATTGAAGTTTCGTATAAACAGCAATAATTGAACCCTTTCCCTCAACGTATATGTGGGCTCGTCTTAACCCCATTTCTGAAATCCAAGGTATCTCAACTTTACCTGTCGCCTTCAAAAAGGGTTCTGTAATCTCATATCCTTCTTCGGGTTCGTAAAGAACCTCGTAAGGGCCTTTTTCAAGCGTAACTTTGAAAGGTAAATCATAAGAGTCGCCATCAAGCGTAATCCTACCTAAATCCCTTGATTTTTTCGTGTCCTCTATTGACTTTAACGCTACTATGGTTTCTTCTTCTAGTGGAGCTCGTATTTCCATTTGGTCTCGAATACGTGCAATTCTCAGGTCTAAATCGTACACTTCATATCTAAAACGGTCTGCAGAAGCGTAATCACCCATTATCTCAGCTGACGTTATACGTTCTCTCAAACGGTTTCGTTCAGCTGTTAACCCTCCTATCTGAGCTCTCAGCGATCTCCATTCGATGGGTGCAATACTCATTTTTCAGCCTCTCATCCGATGCATATAATTATAAGGGATGGAGATTAAATAAAACAATTAGGTAATACGGGAGCAGACTGAGACCCGGTTAGGAGAACCAACCTTTTAAAAAAAGTCTGGTATCCGAATCTCAATCTGCTCTTTCCGCTTACTCCTTCTTCATCCGTTCCAAGTCAATTATCTGTTTCATTACAGCTAGTATGCTGATACGTTTCTGATTCTCGTTTCTGGTTTCGAATTTTTCTTCTACGAACTTGCTAGCTTCTTCGTATATTTCTTCAAGCGTTTTCATCTGAGGTTCTCCTCGTAGTTATAACGGTTATAATCTAACATTTAAGCTTTTTCGTCATTGTTTTTGAAGAACTGTCTCCAATTATTCCGAAGAGCAACTTCAGTGATTTTAAAGTAGCTTGCAAGATAGTCTTGAGTTAGAATCGGCTTGTTTGCAGGATTGCCTTCTCTATGCATTGTGTAGAGGATTGTTGCTGCTAATACTCTGGGATTTCGACTTTGCAGATGCGCAAAAGGTATTTTCTTTAGTAAACTTTTAGCTTCTTCGGTTTCTTGTTTCGGCAATTTTTCAGTAGCAACAAACTTTTTGATATAATCAATCGGTTTCGCTGGGGTCACACCATCTAGTATTTGCAACACATCCATGTAGCCACTTACTTCTTTTTGCCTACCACTGCCTTGGTAAGTTATTAAGATCAGTTTGCGTGGAGTTGACACTTTATAGCGGCGACAAAGCAAATGAAGTATAGATTGAATATCGAGTACGAAGAGTCTGCCATGAGTTGCACGAATTTTATGGTAATCTTGTAGCATTCTAAAGGTTTCATTTTCCCATTTGAGTGGAAGGTTAAAAGAGGTTAATTCTCTGCGAATCATTGAACGAATCTTCTTTTCACGCTTTCTTTGGCGGTATTTTACTATTCTTTTTTTACTAGAAAAGAGATAACAATATACGCTGCCCGTTTTTATACCCATTTTTTCTGCAATTTGTTTGGGAGATAACCCTTGTTTCCGAAGTTCTTTAGCTTCTTCAATTCTAGTCAAATCAACACCCAAAAACCGCATGGCTTTCTTTAAGCCGCTTGATTTCTCGCCCTAGCTCAATGATAATCCTTGTCATTCCATCAATTTTTGCTGAAAGCTCGATAATGCATAAGTCATGGAGTGTCGGCTTAGTTTTTTCTTCAGCGAACACACGAAGAGCCTTAAAGATTTTCCCTATCTCACGTTCTTCCAAGAATTTTCGAGTTTCAGTTTCTGTTAAGTCTCTATCTGGCAATTCTTTTTCAACTCCTCTCTCCATTGTTCTATGGGATTTGAAAGGGGAAAGTAAACTAAGAAGTCCATAACTCGGTCTATGAAATCAACGATTCTTACTATGGTCTTTTTGGCTTTTTTGAATTTCATGTTTTCTTTTCACCCTCTTCTTTTTCAACCTTAACATCTATTTCCTTCACGAATTTCGCAACTATCGATAGAATAAACCAGGTCAACACGCCGACGACTCCCCAAGTCCATGTCCACGTGAATATGGATGCTGCTACTCCGAAGCCTGCGATGAGCCAACGGATTTCTAAGAATTGTTTCTTCGTTATTTTCACGTTGTCACCCAAAAACTAAGGTTTTTCAAAGATGACTTCATTAAATCCTGATCTGTAGTCTTTGTCTCCAATATAAAGGGGCATAGCGTTTTTATGGAACCTGAACCAAACTGTTGCTAAGCATACGATTGGATTTTGGGAATCTGTCGTCCAACAAGGCATAGTATCCTTAAACCCACGATATAGCATACTCTTGATTTTCCATCCGTTCTCTAACATAGCTATCAATTTATTTAGCGTACAATTTCCAATTTTTTCCTCAACCAATGTTGTCACCCAAAAAATAATGGTGATAACACACTTATAAGTGTTATAATTCCTAGCAAACCTCGAAAAGCTTGGGATTAACGACATAGTAGCCAGCTGTGGCATTGACTATTTTTAAGATGCCTTCTTTTGTTTTAGGGCCGTATTTCTCAGTACAGAGATAATTAATGCGCCGTTCTATCCAATTGTGTTCGTGAACATTCGCGTAGCTAGGCCAATATTTGTCATGCCCTTTCAGTTTGAGTTGTTTATCCATGTCCTTATACATTTCCACTCGGCGTTTATATTCACGGAATATTTCTTTTTGATGAATCGGTTGCGGAGGCCATCCGCGTTCTGCTAGTTTCTGTTTTTTCTGGTTCCATAATCCAAAAATGATTTCGGTTAACAGCTTATTGTGGAAGGCTAAGTCATCGTTTGGCTGATCTTCAGGAAATGCGGTAGACTGGTAGCCTTCAAGTTTAACAGTTTTAGCTTTCTCGCTCATAGTATCATCTCTTATGTGCCCAACCAGGATTTTTAACTTTCTTTTTCACTCTAATAAATTCTCCACGAAGAGCGGGCTCTTTCTCATACTTGTGCCAGCAGCGTGGACATACTAAAAGATGTTCTAGTCTTCGGTGTTGTTCTAACGGTGCTTCGCCACAGTTAGGACATTTTATCTGGTTAGTTCTAAGTTTTGGCACTCATTTTCACCCAAAAAACTATGGGATTTGTTTGCGTTCTACTTCCGTAAATCCTTCCAGTTCTTTGATTAGTTTCTCAGTTTTTTCTACTGGCGGGCTCGGCAGATGGTTGCCTAAAGAATCATAGCCTATAGCAACCTTGACGGGTTCTATCAACCTCATCCATTCAACCATTACTGGAAGGTCGAAATCTAGGATTGGCTCAACTGCAATGTGTAAGGGAAAGTCTGCGTGTTCTTTAACGTCTAACATGCTGTCAAGTCGCTGGTCTGGAGTTGGTGTTCTACCTCTGATTTTAGTGTTGTAAACTCTGTTGGTTTCAATGGTTGTGCTTAACATTGTGTTTTCAGGGAAAAATTTTAGAAACTCTAGGTAACGCCGTGGATTCTTCGTTTCATAAAACCACTGGTCTTTAGGCGTTTGTTTACATGCGTCCAAGATTATGAATATGGTTCCGCTTTCAACCCATTCGGCAAACTGGTCACAGTGAGCCCCTACGAAGAGTCTAGGGTCTTTTGGGATGCGTGTTAGCCTCTTCGGATGGAAATGCGGTTTGAAATCATAGCATAACTGGCAGTTTATCCCAGTTCCTATGCGATGTGCTAACCGCTTTTTAGCAAAGCATCCATCGTTGTAGCAGTGATGTTTGCAACCAAAGTAAGGATTATAAGTTCGTAACCCTGTAAACATTCTACTCTTTCTTTCCAATGTGAATTTCTCCAGTTTTCTTGTTGATACCCTTCATTTTTCGTGGGTCAAACCCATATTTTTTGCCTAGTTCTTCCATTTTGTAGCGTACGCGATTCCAAGCGTCAGAAGCGGTATCTCTTGCGTGAGGGATACCTCCTCGCATTTCAGTTTGATATACAAGATAGGGCGTTTTCTCTGCTTCTTCGTATAGTTTGACAAGTTCTTTCCGGTCTTCCTCTGACAGTTCGATTAACATTTCTTCACCCAAAAAAGGGTTAGGTATGCGCTACTAAATCATCGACTATTTTTTGGAAGTCTAGATTGTGTCTGTAGGCGTGAATAACAACAAATGTCGCCCAGCCTATACTGTATAGCTCTGTCCCTTCACCTGTTTTTTCTCCACACTTTTTGCATTTAAATCCCATACTTTCACCCAAAAAAGATGGAACTTCCTAGTATAGCATTACTAGTGGGCTGCGTCGTCGATGCAAGTCTTTCAACACTTTCCTGATCAGTTTTTCCGGTTCTGCAAACTGGTCTGTAACAATCAATGCTTCATATTCTAACATGTTTTTGTTACGGCGAACCCATATTGAATTGCAGGTAGTTGTTCTAATGTTTATTCCGTCACAATGCTTGCAGATCCAAACCCACACTTCTAAGTCAGAGTCCCAGTAATGATGTTTCCAGCCGTGGCCTCCTAGTGGACGCGGGTTTTTTTTGCAGATTAAATGATTTTTAATCCAAGCTTCAAGGATGTCCTGTCGGTTGGCGCTGAGGAAACTTTTATTTCTTATGTCTGGCAATTTCATCGTTCCTCAATCAGTTTTTTAAAGGTGCTCGGAGCACTTTCCTTAAGTCTTTCACGTAAATATCTATGTTCTCCACATAACCATATGTGTTCGACTTCTGGAGCTCGTCCACCGATTTCACAGCCGCAACGATACTTGTAGTAGTAGTCTGCCATTTCTCATCACCCAAAAACTATTCTGTTTTAACTTGAGGTTTCTCGTCAAAAACTTTCAGGTTCTTCTTTCTCGGTCTGTAATCATATGCTCCTTGTGGAGCATGCATCTCTGTGCCGTCATCAAGCGTTAACACCACTATTCCATAGACTCCGCTTGGAGGACCGATGAATCTGACATCTGTTATCATTCTACCATCTTCCAAATATTTCCACAGCCACCATTTTTCATATGTTCTTTGCACACTTGACATTTTTGTTTCACTTGAGTTTGGTTTGTATCGGCGGTTGTTTCATGCATACTGGACAGCTCTCGTTTAGTTGATTGAGAAATTTGAGGATGTCTTTCTTATGGTTGGCTGCGTTGACACAACCGAATTCGCCTCTCCAAACTCGTTCATGGTGTCCGCTAGGCTTAATGTTGTATACGAATACGCCGAAAGTCATTCCCATAACCTCAAAATTTCCTCGGTCTGATAGGAAGTTTTTCGGGTAGCCCTTCTATCCTGTCAACGTAGCGGAAACCTTGAAAGCCTTTGAACCGAATAGGCGGATTCAACGGAAACCA
>Ga0180009_10006242_pt1 | contig 12569 bp, 8 predicted proteins | sample OS_PC_MetaG_FD_123537 | JGI IMG/M metagenome (GOLD analysis project Ga0180009, IMG submission 123537) | Groundwater microbial communities from the Aspo Hard Rock Laboratory (HRL) deep subsurface site, Sweden - OS_PC_MetaG | ecosystem: Environmental > Aquatic > Deep subsurface > Groundwater...
CGCTGCTGGTGGAGCTGTTCAACGAGGAGCACGCCCGGGAGATGGAGCGCGAGAGGCTGGTCTTTTCGCCACAGGTCATCGATCGCTTCACCGGCTACACGTGGCCCGGCAACGTCTCCGAGCTCAAGAGCGTGATCTATCGCCTGCACACCACCCAGCACGGCAACCAGGTGGAGGAGTCCCACCTCTCGGGACTGGTGCCCCAGGTGGAGGACGAGCTGCCCCTGAGTCGCTTCGGCCTCGAGGACCTCGTCCGGGCAAAGCTGCGCACCTTCCTGTCCCGCATCAAGGGCTACCACGTCGAGGACCTCCACGCGCAGGTGATCAGCCAGGTGGAGCGGCCGCTGGTGGAGCTGGTGCTCGAACAGACCAAGGGCAACCAGCTGCAGGCGGCCAAGGTGCTCGGCATCAACCGCAACACTCTGCGCAAGAAGATCCGCAACCTCGCCATCAGACTGCCACGCTAGCGCCTTCCTACTTACCCGACATCCAACGCAGGCCCAGGAAGGTGACCACCACCGCGGGCCCGGCGAGGATCCAAACGCGGGTGTGGGGCCAGATGAGGGTGAGCAGCGCCGTGAGCAGAAAAGCGATCACCGTGCCGATGAGGATCATGCCGAAGCTGATGAGCAGCGCGGGGGACGCCTCCACCCCTTCGGGTCCCTCGTGGTGCGCTTCGTCGTCGGTCCGGGGCGCACGGTGCGGGCTGAGCCAGCGCCCGGGCAGCCGGAGCGCGGGGGCACCGGCGGAGCCATTTCCGCCCCGGTGCAGGGTCGCTTCGCGCCGTTCGAGCAAATCGCTCCCATCCTCGTCGGGGTCTTCCTCGCCCTCCATGGCCGCGATGGCGGCCACCTGCTGACGCCGGCGGCGAACAAAACCCACGATGAGCAACAGCGCGGCTAACACCCAGAGGAAAAGGCCCGAGGTGACCATGGGCACCAGCACCCGTTCCCAGTTCCACCTCCTGCGCCAGCGCGTGGACAGCTCGCCGGGGGTGATGTTGTAGATCTCCTTCAGCGCCCGGTCAAACGGCACGCCCTCGGCCAGCAGCCGAATGAATTGCCGGAAGGCCAAGACGTCCTTTTGGTCCCGCAGAAACCGCACCAGGTCGTAGCTCTGCTGATAACTCTGGGAAGCCCGCTGCTGATCGTGCCCCAGATTCTGGTGCAGCTCAGACAGAGGCAAAGCACCGCGACCGCCCCAGCTCCGCGGATCGTTCACAAAGGGCGCCATGGCCTGGAGATCGGCGAACCCCTCCACAAACCACGTGGGCAGCCGCCGAAACCGGGTCGCGTGAGCGAGGGCCACGTGGGAGTACTCGTGGGCGAACAGCACGATTCGATCCGCCCGACGCCCGCCGGGGCGGCTCGGACCCAGGATGATGAGGTTCTGTCTCGCGTACGCCACACCCGCCACCCAGCCCGGCAGGGGCCGCCCGGGCTGGGCCCGCGCGAACTCCGCCCGGGTGGCCGTCACCACCACTTGCGTTGGTTTTTGGGGCCCGCGACCCAGCTCCGCCACGATTTGCAATCGCACCCGCTCGGCCTGCTTGGCCAGCGCAAGGGCATCGCCCTCGGCCGCTGTCGTGTACCGAAAGACAAAGTGCTCGGTGTGGAACTGCTTGGGAGGCGTCCAGGACGCGAGGAGCACAGCTATGGTCAGCGCGAGCTGCATGTTCGGTTTCCCCGCAACGATGCGACCACCCAAAAGGTTGGTTCAGACTGGACCAGAGTATGTGTACGAATGGGGGCTGAGCAAGCGCGGGTTGAGCTGGACTTTGGGCTACGGTCGAGTCACGCGCAGAATGACCTTGTCATCGGTGAAGCTGTCTTTGACCGCGAAGGCGGCCACCACGCCAGCTACCACTGCGGCGGCGACCCAGAAATACCACTTCTTCCAGAGCTTCGGCGACTTGGGCTTGGCCTTGACGTCGTCGGGCACGGCCAGACTCTGGGCGCGCTTGCGCTCTGCCCGGGCGATCTTGGTGAAAGCCGCCAACACGGGTTTGCGCAGCTCACCAGCGCCGGGGCTTGGCAGCGAAAGCACGGCCGAAGCGAACTTGCCCAGCCGCGCAGAGTACCAACGCGCACGAAGGCTGCCGCCCTCCAGCACGCACACGAGCACTTGATCGATGAACAGGCGCTCGCTCAGACTCTTGACGGGCGCCACGGCCCAGCGGTCCGAGGCGCGCCGCACTTTTGCCAGGTCACGGCGGATGTCGGCATAGGCGTCCGGCGCCTGGGGCACCAGGGACACCAGCACCGCCTGTCCACTGATCCCGGCCGGCACCAGCTGGTGAAACACCCGGTGGCCGGCAAGCTCCACCCGGATGCGGTGAGCGCCGGGTCCCACCTGCAGCGTCTGCGGACCCCGGCCGGCCAAACGATCGTCGAGGTAGATCCGCGCTTTGGCCGGCGTTTTCACCTCGAGGCTGCGCCGGGGCGCCAGGGGCAGGGGCACGAGGGGATAGGCCGCCCAGATCCCCGCGGGCACACCCTTGGGCGCGCGGTTCCCCGTGAGCTCTCGAAGCCGCGCGGCAAGCTGGGTGGCCGCCTCCTTCTGCCCGAGAGCGTGGTGGCACAAAAAGAGGTAGGTGCAAGCCTCCACCAGGGCGGGGCGGGCATGTTTCCAGACCACGTGGCCATCGTACATGGCAATGGCCCGGGCGAAGGCCTCGGTCGCCTCGGCGCGCTTGAGGGTGGAGTACAAACGCTTGCCGCGGCGCAACGCCACGTCGGCCACTGAACGCGCCTCGTCGTGGGGCAGACCGGCCAGGGCTCGTCGCAGGGAGCGGCCGCGAATGGGCGCCGATAGCCCAAGCGACGGGGGCGCGAGCGCAGCCTTTTTGGCCCGCGCAGCCTTGGGGGGAGCCACCCGACGCGGTGCCACCGGAGCCACCGCGCGACGAGGCGGCGGGACCGAGGGTTTGCTCGTGGGTGAGAGCAGCTCGTAGATCCGGAGCAACTGCCCGGCGGTGTCGCGGTCCGCGGGGCCGACATTCACCACCGCATAGCGGGGGGCGCGCGCCCACGCCGGGGGTACGGCCACCAGCAAAACCGTCGCCGAGCACCCGAACCACAGAACCGTGAAGAGTCGTCGCATGGGTCACCCATCGTTACGTGCGAGATCGCACCGCGTCCGCAGCATAACAAAAGGGCCCACCGGTGAGAAGCGCGAGTGCTTACTGCATATGACTGCGCAGCGCCGCCAGCAGTTGCCGCGCTTCATCGGGAATGTCCTCGAGGTTCGGATAGGGGGGCGCTCCGGACAGGTCGGCGTCGATGGCTCCCCGATCGTAGGGCAGCGCTCCGAGCAGCGGGATGGGATCGAGGGCCTTGGCCACCGCCTCCCGATCACCCTCGTCCCGCACCTTGTTCACCACCGCGACGATCCGCTTGATGCCGATCTCGGCGGCCAACTCAGCGACCCGTTTGGCGGTCCTGATGGAGCGCGCACCGGGCTCCACCACCACGATCATCACGTCCACGGCCGTGGCCGTGGCGCGCCCGAGGTGCTCCACGCCCGCTTCCATGTCCATGATGAGGTGATCCCTCTGACCGAGCACCAGGTGCATTACCAAAGCCTTTAACATTACGCTTTCGGGACAGACACATCCCGAGCCACCGTGATCCACGGTGCCCATGAGCAGCAGGTGCACCCCGTCCTTTTCCACCGAGAGCTTGTCCGGCAGGTCGCTCACGGTCGGGTTCATCTTAAAAAAGGAGCCCATGGAGCCAGGCTTGGCCCCCGTGCGCTCCTCAATAAGATCTTTGAGCTCAGTCACCGGCGCGATGTCATCCGCATTCTCAATGCCCAGCGCCGAAGCCAGACAGGGCGCCGGATCCGCGTCCACGGCAATTACCCGATCCCCCTCCGCGGCCAACAACCGAGCCAACAACGCCGCAACAGTGGTCTTACCCACCCCACCTTTGCCACTCACTGCAATCTTCATCATCAACCTCCGTTATCTGGCCCTAAACCTAAACACACTTGGCCCCAGGGCAACGCACAAAGCTTCACGCAATGCGCCGCTCGCCAAGCCCCCGCCTCGAACGTCGCCTCAGCCGCTCCAGTAGGACTGAGATCGGCTACGGCGACGTCCTTCGCCGCGGGCATCGCTCGCTGTGGTGGTTCTGTTCTCGCGACAGAAGACGCAGTCTGTTGCGCCCCGCACCGAAACGGAGGCACGGGGGGCAGCCGAGGGGAGCGGCGCGCGCTGTTCGGCAGGAGCGAGCCAAGCGAGCGGATGACTGTTCGAAGCACGACGCCCCCTCGGCTGTCCTCCGTGCCGGAGCGAACCAGAACAGGCGCGACTTGGAGGTCATCGATGCTTCAACACGAAACAGTAGAGGCGTGCGGGAATTGGGTTAGAGGTCGAGCCAGGAGTCGGAGTAGAGCTTTTGGCCTAGGAGGACCTGTGTGGTCTTGACGAAGTTAGACTCCTCTTTGGTCAGGCCGGCCAGGTCGGGTACGTCGCCGTCCATGACCCTGCCCACGATGGTCTCAATGTCCTTGCGCTTGCCGCGGGCGATGTCCATGATTCCCGCGTCGAGGGGATCCATAATGGCGCCCTTGAGGCCGGCCTTGAGCAGCATGGCAAAATAGGTCTGATTCACCAGGGGCCGGAGCCTCTCGGGGCAGCCGTTGGAGATGTTGGACAGGCCGCAGGTGGACATGCACTCGGGGAACATGTCGGGCATCATGAGCATGAAGTTGGTGCAGCCCTGGGCCTCGATCTGCTGGGAACTGACCGGCACCACGATGGGGTCCACCCAGATGTCCTCCGAGGGCACACCCAATTCCTGGGCCGGGTAGACGATTTCGGCGGCGAGCACGCCGCGCTCGTTCTCGTCCCGGGGGATACCCTCGGGTCCCCAGAGCAACGCCACCATGCCGGCATTGTACTTCTGGGTGAAGGGCATGAGCTTATCCATACGATCAGGGCGCGCCATGATGGAGTTGATGACCGCCTTGCCACCCTTGTTCTTGTACACCTTGAGTCCCGCCTCCATGGCGTCGACGTTCATGGTGTCCAGGTACAGCGGCAGGTCCGAGACCTCCTGCACTGCCTTGACAACAAACTCCATGAGCTCGTCACCCTTTTTGCGGGCCGGCCCCAGGTTGACGTCGAGGTAGTCCGCGCCCGCCTTAGTGAGCCTCACCGCGAGCTCCTGGATTGGTTTGGCATCCCGGTCCTTCATGGCCGGGCCGATGGATTTGGACATCACGTTGATGTTTTCAGCGATTACCTTGAAGGACATTGAGCTCTCCTCAGTCGGCGCGCATCCCACGCACGCCAGGAAATGAAACGCTTTTGATATCTAACGCCCGGTCGCGAGCCTAGGCGAAGTTCTGCTTTAGAAAGGCCGGGATGAAGCTGGCCTCACGCGGGCCGATCATCACTTCCCAGTCCGATCCGAGCTCCTCTTCAAGGTCGCCACTGATGATGGCTGCCAGGCCCGGGATGACGATCTTCTTGTTGGCCACCTTGTCGTTGCAGCCCGCCTTCTTCATGGACTCGCCGATGGCGTCGCCCACGAACTTGCCAGCGGCCCAGGCCGTGAGCACCGACAGACCATCGGTGTCCTTGACGAAGAGCCAGCAGGGGATCCGGCTGTTCTCGATCTCGCCGCTCACGATGAAATAGGTAAGCGAGAAGTTCGAGGTCACGATGACCGGACTGTCCGCCGTGGCGTCGTTGAGGGCGTAGAGGCCCTCGTCGGTCTTCATGGGCCGCTGGGGATCGGTATAGATGTTCAGCCGCTCGAGCAGCAACGGGAACAGGAACTGGCCCTGGAAGCTCGACAGAATGATGATGCCGGCGTACTTGGCGATGCCGGCCGCGGCGATGACCGCCTCTTGCATCGGCGTAGCGGCCATGTCACAGACGGGCGCGATGGTCGGGAAGCCGAAGGAGCGGTCCTTGGCCTGGAGGGCCAGGCGCCGAATGGCGGTCTGGTCCCGGAGCTGGTCGCCGGCCGTGCGCGCGCCGGAATCGAAGACCAGGTCCTTGAGCTCTGCCTTGGTGGCGGCGTCGGACAGCTCTTTGAGCTCGTCCAATCCGTTGCCCATCAACACCAGCGGAGAGCCGTGCTCCTTGGCCAGGGCGATCATGGCGTCCAGGTTGGACTTGTTGGCGCCGTAGATGAGCACCTTGGAGCCACCCCGCTCGGCCAGCCCCGCCTTGACCATGGTCGGATTATCCGACCAGAGGATCAAACCCGCGTCCGAAGCGTCACGCACCTTCTTGACGAGGGCGGCGTAGGTGCCGGCATTGCCCGACTCAGCTTTGAGGGCGAACAGGTCGCCCTTAAGGTTGAGGCCCACGCGGTCGTATTGGTTGTCGGCGAAGCACTTGAGCTTCTGGTCAACCTCCTCGGCCGAGTCGCTGTCGCTGATCTTGAGCGCCAGTCCCGTGGGGTTGAAGAAGGTCTTCTCATGACGGAACATCACGAGCTCACCACCGGTCTTGAAGGCGGAAGCCCCCGCACCGATCTCCACGGGGCGGATGGGTGGCGCCGAAGCCTCGGACAGGGAGGCTTTGGCTTCGTCGCTCACGTAGGGACAAGCACTCAGCTCGGCCTTGCCCGCCGCGAGGTTCATGGCAAACGCGAGGCACGTGGGAACACCACACTCCTTGCAGTTTGTCTTCGGCAACAACTTAAAAATCTGGATTCCGGACAATCCCATCAGCCGTCCTCCTCGCCGTTGGTCTCAGCAGACCCTGGTGGCCCATCGGGTTCTTACGGTAAAAAATTACCCCGGCTTCTGCGCCGGGGATGGTTCACTACATCAACGGGTCCATGGTGATCGCCGGGTGGCCCTTTTGGGTCAGCCAGTCGAGGATCTCCATTTCGTCAGTGGACACGGTCTCGTCGCAGATGAGCTCCACGAAGTTCTCCGCCAGGCCCTGCTTGACGGCCTGGGCGGTGATCTTGTCTTTGAGCTCCTCCTTGAGCTGCTTGGGTAGCCAGCACAAGCGCCCGATGCCGCCCTCGGCCCGAACGAACTTGCCCGAAGCCACGTACAGCTTGGAGTGACCCACGAAGCCCGGCGTCACCGCGCCGCCGCCGACGCTGCCGGCGAGGGTGGTGAACTTCATGCCCGAGGGGGTCATGCCGCTGTAGTCGCGGTCCACGGTCATCACGCCGTTGCACATGGGCATAATGGCGCTGATGGCCTCGAAGCAGCCGCAGGACGTCATAGGCTCTTCCATGATGGAGTAGGCGTTGTACCGCTCCACCGTGCCGCGAGAGGCCGAGCGTACGAAGTCGTTGACGCCCTCCCACTGGCCTTTCTTTGCGTCGAGCACACGTCCCTTCTCGATGGGCTGATTGGGCCCCGTGGGGGTGATCTCAAAGGAGGCCTTGCAGTCGAGCCAGGAGTAGGCTCCGCAAAGGCCCGTGCGCTCCGGGGTGACCACGCACACATGGCTCGGGGCGAAGGACTGGCACAGCGTGCAGCTGTAGTAAATGTCCTCGTCTTCGTCGGTCATGCCCTCCACACGGGCATCACGCAGTGCGTAGGATTCCCGCGCCAGGGCGAGGATCTTCTTGGCGTCCTCTTCCTTGGTGTAGATGGTCACCTTCACCTTATCGAGGATGGCGCCGAACTCGCTGTGGTACTTGGCCCACAGGATCTCACCGAGGTCACGGAAGCGGAAGCCCTTCTCATAGGCGCCCTTGGAGATGCGGTACCAGGCGATGTCGCGCTGGCCAATGTGCATGCAGCCCTGGGCGAAGTTCACCAGGTGGTGAATCTGCCGCTCCAGGATGGGCTCGAAGTCGGCCTGGAACTCGCGACCGGCAACCTCGACCTTGATGGCCAGGGAGCACTTTGAGTTTTCGCCGAGCTCGTCGAGGTCGGGCCCGATGAGCTGAATGTCACGGTCCTCGATGTCGTCCATTTCCGCCGTGGTGGTCCACTCCACGGCGAAGGTGCCGCCCCGGCCGCCGCCACCCTCGAAGTAGATGTCCGGCCCACGCACGCGCTCGCCCTCGAAGGCGGCGCCGTAGGCCACGGGCACCTCCACCTTGGAGACGGTGACCTTGAGGCCGCGGACCTCGACGGACCGCTGCACGATCTCGTCGTGGGGCACGTTGGAAATGACGTGCTCGTAGGTGCACACACCCGTGGGATGGATCTCGGGGATGGGCGTGTCAGCGATGACCGGGAAGCCGTAGTTCACACACGCGAGCCCGTTGGCGTACCACTCGTCTGTGACATGACCGAGGGTCATGGCAAAGGCGAAAACACGGTCCTTGTTGTACACGAGGATCTTGCGGAAGTCGCCGGGCTCCAGACCGCCGAAGGACATCGCCGCGCGGGTGGCGAAGCCCAGGGCGAAGACCGCTCCGGACACGTCCGGGGAGAAGGACACCAGCCGGGTGCCCCAGCCGATCTCAATGCCCGCCTCCACGAGCTGCTCGGAGAAGCGCACACCCTTGTGCTCGCCGGCCATGAAGACGTAGAGGTTCTTCTGCTGCAGCTCCAGGGCGATCTGGGCCGCAATCTCGATGGTGGGCGCGGCGCCGAGAATGGCGGCGAAGCCCGGGGCGGTGCCATCCACGAACTCCACACCACGTTTTCGCAGGATGATGTCATCGGCGGCGCCGAGCCAGATGTTGTCTTCGGTGGTGTCCTCGCCGCGGACGTAGAACTCCGGGTGCTCGAGGTACCGGATGCACTCCTCCATCTCCTGGGCGAACAGCGCCGCCATGCCCGCGTCCAGGGCCGGACCGAGATAGGGCAGGTGCACGTGCTCTTTGACCAGTGGCGGCAGCAGGGTGCGGCAGCGGTCAAATACCGGGGCCATGTCCTCCAGCTTTTCGATCTTGTGACCGAGCATGCCGTAGATGCAGGGCAGGTAATAACCGGTGTTGGGGAAACCAACCTCGGTCTTGCCGCCGTGCTTGTCCATCATCTCGGTGTATTTTTTCCGAGAGCGTTCCACGATTTTGTGGGCGCCATGAATTCCAGCGGATGCGATGATCTTAGACATTGCTTCTCCTCACTTGTGCATTCGATTCGCAGCCAGCAGACCGAGGCCTAAACCTCGACCTCTCCGCGGCGCATGGCCATGTCCATCAGGACGCGCTCCTTCTTTTTGTCGATGCCGAGCGCTTTCCGTTTTTTGTCGATGTGGGCAATCATGAGCTGGGCGCCCTTGACGGGATCCACCTCAAAGGCCCACTTGCCGCCCGTCTGCTCCTCGATGCCATTAAACAGATAGTCGGTGAGCTCCGGGGCACCGTGGGTGGGCCAGGTGGTTCCAAAAACCACGTAGATCCCCGAGGCCACGCAGTACTGGCCGATGGTGATGGCCTTTTCAGACATCCACTCCGGCGCGGCGCCGGCGGCGGGAATGTCGCAGAGGTCGTCCCCGAGGCCGCCCTCCTTGACCACCGCCGTGGCGGCCATGAGGATGCGGGAGTTGTCCACGCAGGCGCCCATGTGCAGCACCGGCGGAATACCCACGGTCTCGCAGACCTCGCGCAGGGACTCTCCGGCCATGGCGGCCCCGGCGATGGGATCGAGCAGCCCCTCCTTGGCGAGGGAGCCGGCGGCACAGCCCGTGGTGAGCACGATCACGTTATTTTTGATCAGCTCCTTCACCATGGCGATGTGGTACGCGTCGTGGGGGGACTTGGGGTTGTTGCAGCCCACCACCGCGCCGATGCCGCGGATCTTGCCGTTGATGATGTTGTCGTTCAGAGGCCGGTAGGACGCGCGGAAGGAGCCGCCCAGCAGGTAGTTGATGGTCTCGTGGGAGAACCCGACCACCATGTCCCTGCTGCCCGTCACCAGGTTGAGATTCTCCGCCTTGCGGTTCACGAAGTTGTCACAGGCCTCCATGACGATCTGCTTCGCCGATTCGAGGGCCCGGTCCTCGTGGAACTCGATGTGCTTGGCGCCGGGCATCCTGGCGATCTTGGAGGTCGTGATGATCTCCGTGTGGTAGCCGGCGGCCACCTCGGGCAGCGACTGCATGATGCACTGCACGTCCACCACCATGGCCTCCACCACCCCGGTGAGGATGGCCACTTCCTGCTGGAGGAAGTTGCCCGCCATGGGGATCTGGTGGCGCATGAGCACCTCGTTGGCCGTGCAACAGATGCCCGCCAGGTTGATGCCCCTTGCGCCCTTGGACTTGGCGTAGTCAATCATCTCGTCGGTCATGGAGACCGCGACGATCATCTCCGAGAGCAGCGGCTCGTGGCCGTGTACGATGATGTTCACGTCTTCCTGCACGAGCAGGCCGAGATTCACCGAGCCCACCGCCGGCACCGGCGTACCGAACATGATGTCCTGCAGCTCGGTGGCGATCATGGATCCGCCCCAGCCGTCGGCGAGGGCGGAACGGCTGCCCTGGTCGATGAGGTGCTTGTAGTCCTGGTCCACGCCCATGTGGGTGCGGTGCAGAAGCTCCACCACCTCGCGGTCGATGCCGCGGGGCGTGATGCCGAGCTCTTTCCACAGCTGCTGCCGCTTGAGGGGCGCGCGCTTGGTCATGACCAGCGGCCCGTGCTGCTCGCCCCACTGGGCCAGGCACTTCTCACCGAGCTCGAGGGCGATCTCGTTCACCGTCCGGTCGCCGATTTCGACGTCGAAGTCCATGGCCAGGGCCAGCAGCTTCTGCTCGTCCTTGATGGAGTAGCCCGGCGCGTTGCCCTTGGCCACCTCGATGAAGGTCTCGGCCACGGCCCGGCCGTGGTCGGAGTGGGCGGCGCCGCCCGCGCCGATCATGCGGAGGAAGTTCCGCGCGGCGATGGTGTTGGAGTCAGCCCCGCACACGCCCCGCTGGGGGCCGTGTCCGTAAGGATCGGTCTGGCAGGGGCCCATGGCGCAGATGCGGCAGCACACGCCCATGGTGCCGAACCCACACTGCGGGCTCTGCTCCGCCAGGCGATCCCACGCAATGGAGATCCCCTTCTCTGCGGCCAGGTCGATCAGCTGAGTGGTAACGTTATCGTAGCTCTTCTGTTTGGACATATGGGGCTCCTTGCTCCACAATCACCCGCTCTCCCCGGTACGCAACCAAGCGCGCGCCGAAGATCGCCGGGCGTCAAATTACATGTGTCCTTCCACCACCACCTGCTGGGCGTAGAAATTGCGCCGGCAGGTGGGACAGACAGACTGCAGATCCTCATCCATATTGAGGGTCCGCTTCAGATGCGCCAGGTGCTTCTCCGTGGCCACGGCCTTGCCGCACATGCGGCAGAGCACCAGCTTGTGAATGGCGCGCCAACGGGGCAGCTCCCGCGTATTGTCCTTGTCGATGACCTCAATGCACTGCGTGGGACAGACCGACGCGCAAGAGGCACATCCGATACACTCCCGGGACAGGTCCTCAAAGGGCGTTCCCACGTCCTTTTTGTCGCCGCGGCCGATGAAGCCCAGGGCCTCAACCCCCACGACGTCCTTGCAGACCTGGATACAGAGGCCGCAGAGAATGCACTCCTCTCCGCTCACCGGGTAGGCCTGCTCGTCGATGCCGTAGGCCGCGGCGAGCTTCCGGATCCGCGCGGACTTGGGCGCCCGGGCCAGCAGCAGCTCGAGCACGCCCTTGCGATTGGCGCGGATCTTCTCGGAGTCGGTGACCACCTCGATGCCCGGCAGAACCGGGTAGTTGCAGGAGGTGGTCAACTTCGTGCGCTTGCGGCCGTGCGACTCGGAGGTGACTTCCACCAGGCACATGCGACAAGCCCCGTAGGGCTGCACGACCGGGTGATAACACAGGTGCGGGATCTCGATCCCGTGATCCAGGGCGGTCTGCAACAGACTGTCGCCCTTTTTGGCCTGAATTTTTTTTCCGTCGATGACGATATCAATCATCAGCTGATGCTCCCTGTCTAGAATTCCACAACCGTGGTTACCCTTGGGTCCCGGTCCGGATGTCGATCGCATCGAACTTGCAGGACTGGTGACAGATCCTGCACTTCGTACATTTCTCCTGGTCGATCTTGTAGGTGTCGCCCTTCTTTTTCTCACCGCTGATCGCGTCGTAGGGGCAATTGAGCTGGCAAAGATTGCAGCCATTGCACTCCGCGTTGATGTGGAAAGAGATGAGCGGCTTGCACACACGACCCGCACACTCACCCCGCGCGATGTGCCCCTCGTACTCCTCACGGTAGTACTTGAGCGTCGAGAGCACCGGATTGGGCGCCGTCTGTCCGAGGGCACAGAGCGAGCCGTCCATGACCACCTTGGCCAGGGACTCGAGCTTGTCGATGTGACGAGGCGTGCCGCGTCCCTCGCAGATGTCGTTGGTGAGCTCCCACATGCGCTTCAAACCCTCGCGACAGGTGGTGCACTTGCCGCAGGACTCATCGCGAAGGAAGTTCAGAAAGTACCGGGCGAAGTCCACCATGCAGGTGTCCTCGTCCATGACGATCATGCCACCCGAGCCCATCATGGACCCGGCCTTGGTCAGCTCGTCAAAGTCCACGGGGCGGTCGAGAAACTCTTCGGGCAAACAGCCCCCGGAGGGGCCGCCGGTCTGCACGCCCTTGAACTTCTTGCCGTCGGCGACGCCCCCGCCGATGTCGTAGATGATCTTGCGCAGGGTC